>Ga0209830_10000735_pt1 | contig 32022 bp, 27 predicted proteins | sample ArcticOcean_MG_C_12_FD_187439 | JGI IMG/M metagenome (GOLD analysis project Ga0209830, IMG submission 187439) | Marine microbial communities from western Arctic Ocean - ArcticOcean_MG_CB8_130 (SPAdes) (version 2) | ecosystem: Environmental > Aquatic > Marine > Oceanic | place: Arctic Ocean...
AATAAGTGAAATCTTTTTTATTCATAATATTTTAATTAGGGCAGTAGCATTTTTTATTTCCAAAAAGATAAGTTAATGTAATTCCACTAAAAACATACCAATCTTTACTCAAAGTCGATCCGAAAATTTCTGAAGAAACAAGATATTTATCAATTGGATAACTTCCATCAAGATTATCCGTAAAAGATGTATTAGCTGTTATTTCAAATCCAATTATAAAATTTCTTAATGGTTTTAATTTATAGCCAATTGTAATAGGAACAGAAATATTACTTCCTTTCCCATATTGATCAGCCTTTAGTTCTCCAATTTCGTACCTAAGTGCATTATAATTAAAAAAGTTAATTCCAGTACTTATGTAGGGTGTCATTTGTAAAGAAGAATTGTAGATGTCAAATTCAACAAAATTAAAATCTATCCCCACTCCAAATTCAGTTAAAACATTTTTAAAATACCTCCCCCTTTTATTTCGATATTCAACAGTATTTGGCCAATTGTCAGAGCTACCAATTTTAGAATAATTAAGTTTTGCTCTTAAAGCAATTCTTTCATTTAAATTTTTTCTAAATATTATTCCAGCAACTGCGTTAGTAGAAAGATTATATGAAAATGGATGAATGTAAGTGGTTGGTCCAACATCTCCAATATAATTTGAACCTCCAATAAAAACTCCAATCTCATTATTTTGTGAAAACACTGTCATTGAAATAAATAAAATTATGACATGTATTATTTTTCTTTTCATAATATGTCCTCAAATATAGATAAAATCAATTTTTAATAAGGTCTATATGTTCCTTCTGTCTTCTCCCCAAAGAAGTTTATTTCTTAAAGTTTTGTAGAAACTATTATTGTTTATTGAAGCTAACTTAATTTTATAATTGGCTTTTTTTATTTTTATTTTAACATTATTCTTCAAAGAGATTATTTGAGAATCTAATGAAAGAAGATGTGATTTTTCTCTTCCCTCAACCGAGAGTTGAATTTTAATTTCATCTGAAATAACCAAAGGTCTTGCGTTTAAATTATGTGGTGCAATTGGAGTGATCGAAAAAGTTTGACTTGATGGCGTCATTATTGGACCACCACAGCTAAGAGAGTATCCTGTAGAGCCAGTTGGAGTCGAAACTATTAAGCCATCAGCCCAATAAGTATTTAAATATTCTCCATCCAACGTAGTTTTAATTTCTATCATTGACGTAGTGTTTTTTCTTCCAACACTAACTTCATTAAGAGCGAAATTAAAATCAGAAAAATTATCATTATCATCAACGCTTACTTCAAGTAAACTTCTTTCTTTTACATCAAATTCGCCTTTTAATACTTTCTTTAATTCAATATTTAATAATTCTTGATTTAATGTTGCTAAAAACCCGAGCCTTCCTGTGTTAATTCCGATAATAGGAATTCCTAAATCTCTTATGTAAGTAATCGATCTCAATAACGTGCCATCTCCTCCAATAGTAATCATCATATCTATACTTTTGTCAAGATCATTATAAGACGAAAACACCTTGTGATTATGGTTTGTTTTCAGTTTTTTTAATAGAACTGAATTATACTTTTCCTCAACAAATAACTCAAGATTCTGACTTTTGCTAATATTTAAAATTTCTAAAAATATGTTCTTAGAAATTTTGTCTACTGACTGACCGTATATTGCAATTTTCATTTAAGAAATTATTTTAATGCAAATTAATTAAAATAACATATAACAAATCTTTAATTTTGAATTATTATGACAAAATTAAGTGTTAATATAAATAAGATTGCAACAATAAGGAATGCAAGAGGAGGTGATAATCCCAATTTACTTCAAATGGCTAAGGATATTCAGTCCTATGGAGCTCACGGAATTACCATTCATCCAAGACCTGATCAAAGACATATAACATACAAGGACGCAATAGATTTGCCTAAAGTAATTTCTACTGAGTTTAATATTGAGGGCAATCCTATTAAAAAATTCATTGATTTAGTTTGTAAAATCAAGCCTGATCAAGTTACACTTGTTCCGGACAGTATTGATGCTATTACCTCCAATTCTGGATGGGATACAATTAAAAATAAATCATTTTTAAAAGAAGTGATTTCAGAATTTAAAAATAATGGAATTAGAACTTCAGTTTTTGTAGACACTGATCTTAAATTAATTGAAGGAGCAAGAATAACTGGCGCGGATAGAATAGAGCTTTATACAGAATCGTTTGCTGTTAACTACCAAAAGGGTAATAAGGAAGAGATAAATAAATATATTAATGCTTCAGTTTTTGCAAATGATTTAGGAATGGGAGTTAACGCTGGTCATGATTTAAGTCTTGAAAATATTCATTTTTTTGTTGATAAAATCCCGTATTTAGATGAGGTATCTATCGGACATGCTATAATTTGTGAATCTTTGTATTTAGGGATTGAGAACGTAATTAATATGTATTTACAGAAAATAAACAATGCTTTTAAAAAGTAAAATCTTTGGATCAGAAGGTGATGTTTTAATAGTACTTCACGGATTTTTAGGAATGTCAGATAATTGGAATTCTTTTGCCAAAAAAATTAATGATAGAGGATTTCAAATTCATTTATTAGATCAAAGAAATCATGGAGAAAGTTTTCATAACAAAAAGTTTAATTATGAAATATTAGCTAACGATTTAAAATACTATATTGATTATCATAAAATTATAAGTTTTTCATTAATTGGTCATTCAATGGGCGGTAAAACAGCAATGATGTTTGCTAATGTTTATCCTAATCTTGTTAAAAAACTGATTATTGTAGACATCCTACCTTTTTATTATAAAAATGATTATAAAAATATTATAAATTCTCTAAAATCATTAGATTTTAAATCAATCACTTCAAGATTAGACGCAGATAAAGCTTTATCGATCTTCATTCAAGACCAATCATTCAGAGCATTTTTATTGAAAAACTTAAAGAGAGTTAGTAAGGATGAACTTACTTTTAAAATCGATTTAAATATTATTTCAGAGAACTTATCTGAAGTCGAAAAAGCATTGCCAAGGGATCTTTATTTTCCTGGCGAAACACTATTTATAAAAGGGCAAAAATCTCATTACATTGACAATCAAAAATTTAAAATAATTCACAATAATTTTCCAAAATCTAGACTAGTAGAAGTTTCTAATGCTGGTCATTGGGTGCATGCAGAAAACCTTAATGATTTTGCTGAAGAAACATTATATTTTTTAAAATCTTAAAAGTTGGTCACCTATGCAAAAAGACCTATTTTTGCGACCAAATTTGTAAAATATGAAGGTTTCAAAAAAGGATATCGATAAATTAAATTCAGTATTGTCTGTCAGCATTGAAAAGACTGATTACGAATCAAAAGTAGAAGAAGTTATCAAGGATTATAAAAAGAAAGCTAATATTCCGGGCTTTAGAAAAGGTCACACGCCAATAGGATTAATAAAAAAACAATATGGAATTTCAGTGAAAGTTGATGAAATCAATAAACTGATGCAAAAAGGATTAAGTGATTATTTAGGTGATGAAAAATTGGATATTTTAGGCAGCCCACTACCTGTTGAAAAAAATGATTTAGATTGGAACGCTGATAATATTACTTTTGATTTTGAAATAGGATTATCTCCAGAGTTTGAAGTTTCATTAAAAAACAAAAAAGCTATTAGTTCTTATGAAATTGATGTCGATAAAAAAATGATTGATGATCAACTCAAAAACATTCAAAATCAATATGGAAAATTAATTGCAAAAACTAAAATTGAAGACGGATTTGAAATAAATGGAAAATTTATAAATGAAGAATTTGAAGTTGATAATACATCAAACTTCAAATTGAAGGATATAAAAGGAAAATCTAATAAAGAAAGTTTAAAAAAATTAAATATTGGTGATTCAATAGATTTAAAGACTAAGGATTTGTTTGATAAGGACTCAGATTTATCATTTCATCTTAAAACAAATGATGATAACAAAGACAAGGTGAAAAGTATAAAGTTTTTATTAAACGAAATTAACGAAAGAGAGCCAGCAGATCTTAATCAAGATCTATTTGATAAATTATTTGGAAAAGATGCTATTAAGTCTGTAACTGAACTTAAAAATAAATTAAAATCTGATGCTGAATCAAATTTCATAAATCAAACAGATCAAAAACTATTAAATGACGTTACGGAATATTTAATTGATAATACAAAATTTGATTTACCAGTTAATTTTCTAAAAAAATGGATGCAAACTGCAGGAGAAAATAGATTAGATGAAAAAGAAGCAGCATTGGAGTATGAAAAATCTGAAAAAGGACTTAGATACCAATTAATAGAATCTAAAATAGTTAAGGATAATGATATCAAAATTGATCATGATCAAATTAAAGACTTTTCTAAAGATTTAATTAAAACTCAAATGAAACAGTATGGTCAAAATAATCCTGAAGAAAAAGAGTTAGAATCCATTTCTCAAAGAATTCTTTCTAATAAAGATGAAGTTAAAAGGATTTCTGATCAATTGTTAAGTAAAAAATTAATTGATTTATTTAAATCAAACCTTAAGTTTAAAAACAATAAAGTTTCTTATGAAAAATTTATTGAAATGGCTTATGCTAAAAAATAATTAACTTTAGTTTATTATAAAAAATAATTTTTATGGATTACTCAAAAGAATTTAAAGAATATTCAATTAAACATCATGGAATTAACTCTCTTTATTATGACAAGTTAGTTAGTAGCATGACTCCATATATAATTGAAGAAAGACAGCTGAATGTTGCTCAAATGGATGTTTTTTCTAGACTGATGATGGATAGAATAATTTTCTTGGGTACAGGGATAAATGATTCAATAGCTAATATTATTCAAGCTCAATTACTTTTTTTAGAGAGTACTGACAAAGACAAGGATATTCAAATTTATATTAATTCTCCGGGTGGATCTGTGTATGCTGGCTTAGGAATTTATGATACAATGCAATTTATAAATCCTGAAGTTGCTACAATTTGTACTGGTATTGCTGCATCAATGGCAGCTGTTTTATTATGTGCTGGTCAAAAGGGTAAAAGGTCAGGGTTAACACATTCTAGAGTAATGATTCACCAACCACTAGGTGGAGCTCAAGGTCAAGCTTCAGATATTGAAATTACTGCTAGAGAAATTGGTAAGCTAAAGAAAGAATTATATGCAATTATAGCCAATCATTCGGGTCAAAAATATGATAAAGTTTATGACGATAGTGATAGAGATTATTGGATGAAAGCTGAAGAAGCTAAAAAATACGGAATGATTGATGAGGTTTTAACAAAAAAATAACTTCATGTCTGAAAAAGATTTAATTTGTTCGTTTTGTGGTTTAAGTAAAGTTCAAACAAATTTACTTGTTGCTGGTCAAGATGCCCATATTTGTGATAGTTGTATCGAACAAGCTTATGGTATAATAATTGAAGAATCAAAAAGAAGTTCTAATCCTAAGCAAGAAGATGAATTAACAATTTCTAAACCTAAAGAAATAAAACTTTTTTTAGATGATTACGTAATTGGACAGGATCATACAAAAAAAATTCTTTCAGTAGCTGTTTATAATCATTACAAAAGACTAAATCATCAGTCATCAAAAAATGATGTAGAGATTGATAAAAGCAATATTTTAATAGTTGGTGAAACAGGTACTGGAAAAACATTAATAGCAAAAACAATTGCAAGAATGCTAGATGTTCCATTGGCAATTGTTGATGCTACTGTATTAACAGAAGCTGGATATGTTGGAGAAGATGTTGAGACTATTTTAACTAGACTTTTACAGGCTTCAGATTATGATCAAGAAAAAGCTGAAAGAGGAATTGTGTTTATTGATGAAATTGATAAAATTGCTAGAAAAAGTGATAATCCGTCCATTACAAGAGATGTTTCAGGTGAAGGCGTTCAACAAGCATTATTAAAATTATTAGAAGGAACTATTGTAAATGTTCCGCCAAAAGGAGGAAGAAAACACCCCGATCAAAAATTTATAGAATTAGATACTCAAAATATTCTTTTCATTGCGGGAGGAGCGTTTGATGGTATTGAAAAGATTATTTCAAAAAGACTGAATATGCAAGTAGTTGGGTATAAAAATCCCACTTCCACTAAAATCAATCAAGAAAATTTACTTTCATTTATTTCCCCAAAAGATTTAAAAGACTTTGGATTAATTCCTGAAATTTTAGGAAGATTACCTGTACTGTCTTATATGAATTCTTTAGATAAAAAGACATTAAGATCAATTTTAACAGAACCAAAAAATTCTCTTATTAAGCAATATGAAAAGTTATTTGAAATTGATGGAATAAAAATATCATTTACAGAAGACGGTCTTAGCTATATAGTTGATAAAGCACTCGAATTTAAGCTAGGTGCTAGAGGGCTTAGATCAATTTGTGAATTGATTTTAAACGATGCAATGTTTGAACTCCCAAGTTCCAAAAGAAAAAAACTTCATATTGATAAAACTTATATTTCTAAAAAATTATCAAACTCTAGCTTAAGTATTTTGAAAGTAGCTTCTTAATTAAGTTTAATTAGTTCATCAATTATCATTCTATCATTACAAAGTCTTGGAATTTTATTTTGCCCCCCTAATTTATTTTTAAATTTCAACCATTCGAAGAACAGTTTTTCTTTAGCAACAATAATTTCTAATCTTTTCATTGTTATGTTTTTGAAACGTTTTGATTTATAATCAGAATTTAATTCTTGTAGATATTTGTCAAGATCTTCACAAAACTTGGAAATATCTGAAGGTTTTTTTTCAAATTCAATCAGCCACTGATGACACCCCGAATCTTTTTTGCTAATAAAAGATGGTGCTACTGTATATTCAACTATTGTAGATTTATGTTTCAATAATGTTTTATTTAATGCATTTTCAGCATTTTCAATTATTAGTTCTTCCCCAAACGCATTTATAAAACTTTTAGTTCTACCAGTGATTTTAATTCTAAATGGATCCAACGAAGTAAATTTAATAGTATCTCCAATTTTATATCTCCATAATCCAGCATTTGTAGAGATAATCAAAGCGTAATTTGTATCTAATTTTACTTTAGAGAGATTTATTATTTTAGGCTTTAACTTATTATCTAGAGTTTCAAACTCAAAATAAATTCCATAATCTAGCATAAGTAGCATATCATTATGATCATTTCTATCTTGAATTGCAAAAAATCCCTCTGATGCATTGTAGGTTTCATAAAATCGAACACCATCTCCTAACACAGATTTAAATTGATTAATATATGGGTCAAAATTTACTCCACCATGAAAATATACTTCTAAATTTTCCCAAATATCTTTAATTGTTGTTTCATTTCTTTCTTCTAAAATCTTGTTTAGAAGAATAAGCATCCATGAAGGCACTCCTGCTAAACTTGTAATGTTTTCATTTAATGTGCTATTTATTATAGCTTTTATTTTTTCATCCCATTTATCCATTAAAGAAATCTCATTATTAGGAGCGCTTAACATTTCAGCCCATAATGGTAAATTATCAATTAATATTGCTGATAAATCTCCAAAATAATTATTATTATTTTCATATAATTTTTTACTTCCGCCGAGTCTTAATGATTTCCCTGAAAATAAATTAGAATCCTTATTGTTATTTACATATAAGCATAAAACATCTTTTCCTGCTTTATAATGACATTCCTCAAGAGATTCTTTACTCACAGGGATGAATTTACTTACAGAATTAGTTGTTCCACTAGATTGTGCATACCATTTGATTGCAGAACTCCAAAATATATTAGATTCTCCTTTAATAGATCTTTCTATATATTTTAAAAAATTTTCATAATCTGTTAGTGGAATATTATTGGAAAATGAAGAGTAGTCTTTAATTGAATTAAAATTATATTTTTTTCCAAATTCTGTATTTTCAGCATTTTTCAAAAGATTAATTAAAACTTCATTCTGAACCTCTAAAGGGTATTTTTTAAATAATTCAATCTGATGCATTCTTTTTTTAAGAAACCAAGTCGTAACAGTATTTAGAAAAGAGAATGGCATTTTAACTATCTTTATTTTTTTAATAATATAAATAAATTTTTTTTATAAATGTTTAAAGGAGTATTAAATAAGATGAAAACTGAAATAGATGATAATTTGAATTATTTTCTTGAACTAGGAGATGATTTTATTAATGTAAATCAACTACTAGGTTCAAAAATAAAACTATCATTTAGTGGTTATGAGTGTTTGAACTGTAAATCTGACATGCAATTATATAGACAGGGGCATTGTAAAAAATGTTTTTTTGAATTACCAAGTACTGCTGATTGGATTATGAAGCCAGAGCTTAGTAAAGCACATTTGCACATAGAAGACAGAGATTTAGAGTTTGAAAAAAAAGTTCAATTAAAACCACATATTTTATATTTAGCTTTTTCTAGTAATGTTAAAGTAGGTGTTACTAGAAAAACTCAGGTTCCTTACAGATGGATAGATCAGGGAGCAATTCAGGCTATTGAAATAGCAGAATTTCCTAATAGGTATTTAGCTGGGATATCAGAGGTTGCACTCAAGAATTTTTATGCAGATAAGACTAATTGGAGAGAAATGTTAAAAACAAGTAGTTCCAATGTAGATCTTCAATTAGAAAGAGATAATGCTTTAGAAAAAATACCAAAAGAAGCTTTAGATTCCGTTCAGACTAAAAAGTATTCAACCTTTAATATAGATTATCCAGTAAATAAATATCCAGAAAAACCTAAAAGTCTTAATTTACCTAAAGAAAAATCTTTTACAAATGAGTTGGCTGGAGTCAAGGGACAGTATTTAATATTTAATGACGGAACTGTTTTTAATGTAAGATCTAATGAAGGTGTTGTTATAGATTTAGAAATTATTAAATCTTAATTTCTTCTCCAATTTTCAAGTCAAATTTCTTTCTAAATAAATAAACAAATAAGTATAACAGAGGAGTGTCTAAAAATGCTATTAAAATTTTAAAAATAATACCTGAAACAACAAGACCTAAAAAACTATCCCAGCTTAGTACTTCAAATAGACATAAAAGGGAAATAACAGTCACAGTATCAATTATTTGAGAACTAAAAGTTGAAAAGTTATTTCTTAACCACAACATTTTTCCTTTAGTTAGCTTTTTCCAAAAATGATAAATTTTAATATCGATAAATTGAGCACATAGATAAGCAAGCATAGACGCTAAAACTGCTAATCCAGAAAGTGAAAAAACATTTGAAAATGTTTCATCGTTTATTGGTGATGATTCTAAAGCTGGAACATAATTAGAAATTAAAATTATGCTGATTGAAAAAAATGATGCAAAAATACCAGCCACTACAACTTGATTAGCTTTCCTTTGACCATATATTTCAGAAATTAAATCAGTTACTAGAAAAGTTATAGGATAAGGAAGTATGCCAACAGAAAGTTCAAATAATTTTATACTACCTATTGATATGTCAAATGGATACCAATAAAAAAATTTTTGAAAAATTAAATTTGAAACTACTAAAGAAGTGATAAATAGAGCAGCCAAATACAAGTATATTTTTCTGGCTAAATTTTGTTTTTCCTCAGACATTAATTTCTAATTAAAAATATTTGTATTACTTAAATAAAGATACTTAAATAAAGATTCTTTTTATTTAATTTGCTTAAGTGAATTTAAACAAAGTATATCTATCATTAGGAAGTAATTTAGGTGATAAAATTAAGAACCTTCAAAGTGCAATAAACTTAATTGACACTAGCATTGGAGATGTTCTGTCAATTTCAAATGTTTACAAAACAAAATCCGAAGGGTTCATTGGAGGTGATTTTTTTAATTGTTGTATTTCGGTTGTTACAGAATTTAATCCAACTCATTTAATTGATAAGTTATTAGAAATTGAATCTCTTGAAGGTAGAGTAAGGTCAAATTCAGCAAAACATGAATCTCGAGTTATAGATATTGATGTTTTATTGTATGAAGACAGGATTATAAATGAAACTAACTTAGTCATCCCTCATCCAAGAATGCATTTGAGAAATTTCGTTTTATATCCTCTTTCTGATATTGCAAAAAGTAAAATACATCCAATATTAAATGACACAACTATTAATCTTTTAAATAAATTAAAATCTACAGAAATATTAAAAAGTGATGAAGTACTGTTATTGCCTGTTTTATCAAAATTACAATCATTTAAAAACATAGTGATTGAAGGAAATATTGGAGTTGGCAAAACAACATTATCAAAAAAACTTTCAAATGATTTAAATAAAGATTTAATTATTGAGGGCTTTATGGATAATCCATTTCTTGAAAAATATTATAATAATCCCGACAGATATGCTTTAAATGTTGAACTCACTTTTTTAACTGATCGCTGCCGTCAACTTAGTAATTTTAATAATCAGATGAATTTTTTTAGCTCTGGATTAATAGCAGATTATGATATTTTTAAATCTCTAGTTTTTGCTGGTGTTTCTTTAAATGAAATTGATTTTAATTTATTTAGAGATATTTTTTATTTTATGACTAAAGATTTATTTAAATCTAATTTGGTTATATACTTATTACAATCTTCAGATCAGCTTTTGAAAAACATTAGTAAAAGAGGAAGAAGTTTTGAAAAAACTATTAGCAGAAATTATTTAGATAAAATAAATTCCGCTTATTTGAAGCATATTAAAAATAATTCTGATTTAAATGTCGTGTATATTGATGTTTCTGATTTAGATTTTGTTGAATCAGATGAAGATTATGCGAAGTTGTTATTTAGAATTAAGAATAATTTAGCTGAGTCTTTTAAAGAACTCCCATATTAGTATTCCTGAGCATACTGAAATATTCAAAGAGTGTTTTGTTCCGTACTGAGGAATTTCAATTACTTCATCGGATAAACTAATTGCAGCTTCAGAGACTCCTTTGACTTCATTCCCGAAAATCAAAGCATGTTTTAAGTTTTTATCTAGTTTAAAGGATGTTAATTTTTTTGATTTATTAGCTTGTTCAACACTCCAAATAAAAAACTTATCTTTTTTTAATTTAATTATAAGTTCTGAAATGTTTTTACAATACTCCCAGTCAACACTTTCAGTTGAGCCTAGTGCAGTTTTATGAATATCCTTGTGTGGGGGACAAGCAGTTATTCCACACAAATAAATTTTTTCAATTAAAAAAGCATCACTAGTTCTAAAGACCGATCCAATATTATTTAAACTTCTAATATCATCTAGAATAATAGTGAGTTTAGTTTTTTCCGAGTTTTTAAATTCAATAATATTCTTTCTATTAAGCTCAATGTTTTTTAATTTTCTCATAAATTTATTCTTCTATTTACCAAGATTATACAAAGTAATAGATTAAAAAATTAATTAATGCTATTTTAGCTTTAATTCATGTTAATTTGGAAAAGAAAGTAACCCCTTTAATGCGTCAATATTATAAAATAAAGGATAAATATCCTGACGCTTTATTATTATTTAGAGTTGGAGACTTTTATGAAACATTTCACGACGACGCTGTGAAGGCCTCTTCTATTTTGGGAATAATTTTAACTAAACGTGGAGCAGGCAGTAATAGTGAAACAAAATTAGCCGGTTTTCCGTATCATTCGTTAAACACATATTTACATAAATTAGTTAAAGCTGGGGAGCGTGTTGCAATTTGCGAACAATTGGAAGATCCAAAAAAAACTAAGTCTATAGTTAAAAGAGGAGTTACTGAGTTAATCACGCCTGGAGTTGCTTTAAATGATGGTATTTTAGAACAAAAATCTAATAATTTTTTAGCGTCAGTATTCAACATTAAAAACCATTACGGAATATCTTTTTTAGATATATCAACTGGGGAATTATTAATAGCCGAGGGGAACTTAGAATATGTTAAAAATCTTCTTTCAAGTTATGATGCCAAAGAGATATTAGTTTGTAAAAAAAACAAATCTACTTTTAGTAAAGAATTTGGTAATTATAGCTCTGTATTTTATTTTGAAGATTGGGTTTTTAACAAAGACTTCGCTTTAGAAAAAATAAAAAATCATTTTGATGTTTCTAGTTTAAAAGGATTTGGAATTAGTGAAAATAATATAGGGCTTTTAGCCTGCGGATCTATTTTACATTATTTAGATGAAACGCAGCATAAAAAATTAGAACATATAACTAAAATCAATCAGATAATTGACAGTAGTCATGTGTGGATGGATCAGTTTACAGTTTCTAATTTAGAATTGATTTACAGCAATTCTAAGGAAGGCAAATCACTTATTGACATAATTGACTATACGTCAAGTCCAATGGGTGCAAGAATGCTAAAAAGATGGCTTATCCACCCCTTACTTGATTTAAAAAAATTAAATTTTAGACATAGTTCAGTTGATGAAATTATAAGAAATGAAGATTTATTAATTAGTCTTCAGTCTGAGTTACAATCGCTTTCAGATTTGGAAAGAATAATTGCGAAAGTTGTTACTTTTAAAATTTCTCCTAGAGAATTAGTTCAATTAAAAGAATCTTTAATTAAAGTAAAGTCAATAAAAGATCTCTTGTCAGATAAGTCATTGAAAAATTTATATAAAATTAATTCTTCTTTAGATTACTGTGATTCTATAATAAACTTGTTAGAAAAAACTTTAAATAATGAAGCTCCAGTAAATATTAAAAAAGGAAATGTAATTAAAGAAAATTTTAATTCAGAATTAGATGAATTAAGAAGTTTGTCTATTTCGGGAAAAGACTATTTAAATAAAATTCTAGAAAGAGAAAAAAATAATACTGGAATAACATCTCTAAAAATAAGTTTTAATAACGTGTTTGGATATTTTATTGAAGTTAGAAACATACATAAAGATAAAGTTCCAGAAGAGTGGATTCGTAAACAAACCTTAGTAAATGCTGAAAGATATATAACTAGTGAATTGAAAGATTATGAAGCTAAAATATTAGGAGCTGAAGAAAAAATTTCTATTCTAGAATCAAAACTTTTTGAAGAACTTATTATTAAATTAGTTAAAGATGTTGAGATAATTCAAAAGAATTCGTTTTGGCTAGCTAATTTGGATTGCCTTGTCGGATTTGCAAGTTTAGCTTTGAAAGCTAATTACTCTAAGCCAATACTTAATAACTCCAAAGATTTAGAAATCATTAATGGGAGGCATCCTGTAATTGAATCACAGCTTTCACAAGACAGTCCCTACGTTCCTAACGATTTAAAACTTTGTGACAAAACCAATCAAATTTTAATGATAACTGGGCCGAACATGTCTGGTAAATCAGCAATTCTAAGACAAACTGCATTGATAGTCTTATTAGCTCAAATTGGAAGTTTTGTTCCTGCTGAAAAAGCAAAAATTGGTATTATTGATAAGATTTTTACCAGAGTTGGAGCTAGTGATAATATATCAGCTGGTGAATCTACTTTTATGGTTGAAATGAATGAATCTGCTTCAATTATTAATAATATTTCTGAAAACAGTTTAGTTCTTTTAGACGAGATTGGAAGGGGAACAAGCACCTATGATGGTATTTCTATTGCTTGGGCAATAGCAGAATTTTTACATGATCATCCATATAAACCTAAAACGCTATTTGCTACTCATTATCACGAGCTTAATATGATGGCAGATTCTTTTGAAAGAATTAATAATGTAAATGTTTCTGTTAAGGAAACTAAAGACAGTGTAATATTTTTAAGAAAACTTGTTCCTGGAGGAAGTGCACATAGTTTTGGAATTCATGTTGCACAAATGGCGGGAATGCCAAAAGGATTGATCTTATCAGCAAAAAAAATGTTAAAAAAATTAGAGAAATCTCATAATGTTGGAAATGATTTTTCTAAGAACAATGAATCTGACCTACAACTTAGTTTTTTTAATTTAGACAACCCAAAATTAGAAGAGTTAAAAGAAGATTTAATGTCGTTAAATATTGATGAATTAACCCCAATTGAGGCATTAATAAAATTAAATGAAATAAAAAGAATTTTAAAATCTTAATTAAACTTATTATTAATTACTTTTTTTGAATTTTTATTTTACATTTGCAATCCAATTTGCGAAAGTAGCTCAGGGGTAGAGCATCACCTTGCCAAGGTGGAGGTCGCGGGTTCAAATCCCGTCTTTCGCTCAGAAAAAGAAACTGCTCGAGTGGTGGAATTGGTAGACACGTTGGACTTAAAATCCAATGATCAGTAATGGTCGTATGGGTTCAAGTCCCATCTCGAGTACAAAGGGGATAATTTCGAAAGATTTTATCCTCTTTTTTTTTACCCAAACAAACTTAAAGTCTATTTAACTGCTATTTATCGTCTTCATTACTTTTATAGTTTTAGTAAATATCTAAAGATATTGTCATATTCATTATAATCGTATATTAAATGAAAACTCAAAATGAACATAATAATATTTACAATAGGTGCATTAATATTTGCTATTTTTCTTTTGAGTGATATATCGGAAGTTAAGACTAAAGAGAAAGTTGGTGATAAAAATCATGGGTACTATGCAAGACATCAACCCGAAGATGATGAAATTGATCTATCCTAATCTCAAATAATAATCAGCTATATCCCCTCCTTTTTCAAGTATATTTTCTTCATGCCATAACTCACATTCAATAAATGTTGGTTCTAAGCTAATTAATATGAGATTAAAAGAATTAATTAACTTTAGAATATGGTAAAATTAATAGAAGATTTGGGGGAAACTCATAAAAAGATTGTTTGGAAGTTTGTAGTTGAAGTCAATGATATGAAAGTTGGTGTTGTTTATGAATCAGATAATAATGATGAAGGATTTAGTTACTATAAGTTTATTGAGAATAAGTTTAGTTATGATGAAGAATTAGAAGATGATGTGTTAAGTGATGATGATAAATTTGAGATTGAAGAAGTATTTTTTAATGAAAGTGATTATAGTGGTTAATTCTTAAAGATTTTGTCATATTCAGATTGATTCCACTGTTAATGTGCGTGCTGTTCGGGCTTTTAATTATTTATAATTTTATTTAATAATGCGCATTTTTTTTAAATTTCATCTGCTAATTCGTTACCAATAATTGAGCCAATAGCAACTCCCATTCCACCAAGTCTAATGCCGCAAAAAACATTGTCACTAATAGATTTAACTATAGCAGTTTTTTTAGTCCCAACGCCCATTATGCCACTCCATCTGTAGTCAATTTCAAATTCATTTTTTGGAAGAATTATATTTTTCAAAATCAATTCTAACTCAGATTGAATAGTGTCGTTCAGTCCAAATTTATCAGTCTCTTCTTTTTTAAAGTCTAAATTTCTTCCTCCGCCTAATAAAATTCGATTATCAATATTTCTAAAATAATAGTAGCCTCTATCTAGATGAAAAGTTCCTTCAATTTGAAGATTTTCAATCGGTTTTGTTATTAAAACTTGAGCTCTAGCAGGTATTATTTTTTCATTTAATAACTTGTTTGAAAATCCATTTGCAGCAATAAATAATTTTGATGATCTATAACTAAAATTTTCAGTTACTATTTCTACAGAATTATTATTTTCTAAAAATGAAGTAACATTTATATTATTAAGAATTTTTATATTTTTTCTTTTCACTTTTTCAAGTAGAGCTTCCATCATCATGCCAGTATCTAGTTGACCCTCAAATGGATTAAAAATAAGCTTGTCAACTATTTTTTTAAATCCAAAAGCATTGTCTTTGATTTCAAATACACTCGATGAAAACAAGGGTTTAAGAAGTTTATTTACTTCATTTAATTTTAATTGACAGTTTTCAAAAAGATCAATATCTTTTTTTGTAAAAATCTCAAAACCACCATTCTGTTTATAATTAAGATTATTATCTCCAATTAAATTTCTCAAATATTTTAAACCTTCTGTTCTTTTTTTTATTAGAGAAATGCTTTCAGATTCGGAGTGACTTTTTAAATCATCAATTATTTCAGACATACTTCCAAAACAAGCAAACCCTGCATTTTTAGTACTAGCACCCTCGGGAAGGCTGCCTTTTTCTAAAATTAGTATTTTGGCTTTTGGAAATTTCTCTTTAAGTCTTAAAGCACAATTTAATCCTACAATTCCACTACCTACAATAGTGTAGTCAATATTACTTAACCAAGATTTAATTTCCCAATAAGATAAATTCATGTGTAGAAACTATAATGTAAATCTAATTCCTCCAAAAATAGTTCTTTTTGGTGCAGGCTCATAATATCTCCCTCCAAAGGCATTTATTCTGATGTTATCAAAATATTCATTATCAAAAACATTACTTATAATTAGATAAGGATATACAATAGATCGGGATAATTTAAACTTTTTTCCTATTTTAAAATTGAATGTATTGAATTCATCAACTTTAATAGTATTTGAGTTATTAGCATATAAAGCACCAATATTTTTAAAATTTAAATTTAAAAAAAGTTCATTTATAGTTTTATGCTCAATACTTAAAGTGAAAATATCATTAGGGATTCCAGGTATTTTATTGCCTTTATAATTAAAGTTATTTTCAAAAAATTCTTTAAAAACATAGTCTCCTAATGAATATGAAGAACTTATGACAGTTCGATTAAGTGTGTAAAAACCTGTGATTTCTATCCCATTCCTTTCTGTTTTACCAGCATTATTATAGAATTTTTGATTTGGAAATTTTTCATCTTCATAAGAAAGAATTTCATCATTGGTAATTGATTTAAAATAGACTAAATCAATATTTGATTTTTTTTGTGTATCAAATAATGAGAATCCTAATTCAAAACCCATATTTATTTGAGATTTTAAATTTTTATTAAATCCAGTTCCAATTGGAGAAGAGCTAAATTCATTTAATGTTGGCGTTTCAAATCCGCTACTAGTATTAATAAATACTCTACTTTTTTTATTCAACTTGTAGTTAAGTCCAAGGCTAGGATTGAAAGAATTCAATGTTATATTTCCTGAAGAATCTCCATCAGAAAAAAACAAATCCTCTAACTTTACTTTGTTTGTGTCATACCTTAATCCTGAGCTAATTGATAAGCGGTTTAAATTATAGTTATTTACTAAATAGATTCCAAGGTTCGAAAATTTTTCATTTTGATCTAAAACTTGTTCCCCAATAATTCCAATATCATTGTTATATCTTTTTCTTCTGTCATTTTGATTTCCAATATCAAAACCTATTTGAGTTTTAAGTTTTGATTTAAAAAGAAAGCTTCCGCCAAATCCCCAGTATTTTCTTTTTAAATCTATAGCTCCTCCGTTTTTTACAGGGATTTTGCCATTAAAATTCCTGTTTGAAATAAAAGCATATGTTGAAAATGATAATTTTTCATTTATTTTTTTATTAAAGCTTGAGCTAACTTTGTAGTGATTTATTTCTTCGCTGGTATTGTATTGTAAATTACGCTCACGTGCTTGTTCTCTATTCAGATTTACTTCCTCTATTTTTAACCCGCCCGGATCATTTGAATATGGACTGTCAACTATATTAAAATTAAAACTCAGCCATGAATCTTTAGAGATATTTTTCTTAACTCTAAAATTTAAATTAGAGTTTTTAAAATCTCCAAAATCCCTATATCCATCCCCTTTTGTTTCACTTACTAAAAAAGTATAATACGTTTCATTACTTTTTACACCAACCAATGCTTGTTTTTTTTCTTGATTATTAGAGCCTAATGCATATCCGATTTTTGTAAAATTTTTATCAAATTCGGAAATAGATTGAATTCTTATAACTCCTGCCGATGAATTACCATATAAAGAAGAGCTGGTTCCTCTTATTATTTCAATTTTTTCTATTATTTCTAAGTTTAAATTATCTATTTGAGACTGTCCGTCAGGTGTAGTTTCTGGAACGCCATCGACAATTAATTTTATTCCTCTTATTCCAAAGTTTGCTCTAGATCCAAATCCTCTAATTGATATTCTTGAGTCTTGTGCAAAATTATTATCATTTGAAATAAAGACTCCAGGAACACTTTCAATATATTCACTTAAATAAAATTGTTTAGCTGAGGTTTGAAATTTTGAAAAGCTTTTTGATGAAATTGCAAAAGGAGAGTTTTTAATGTTTTCCTTTATTTTTGTGATAGAAACAATAACTTCTTTTAGCCTAATACTATCATTCAAAGAGTTTTGCGAAAAGCCAAAAAATCCTTGAAAAATTAAAACTAATAGTATTTTATTTTTTAGCATAATTAGTTGAAGAGTTTGATAATAATACTTTTAATTCAGATAATTCAGATTCACTAAAATACCTCCATTCTCCTACTCTAATATCTAGCTTGATATTCATTATTCTAATTCTATTTAATCTTTTGACTCTATAGCCTAGATATTCACACATTCTTCTAATTTGCCTATTCATTCCTTGAGTAAGAATGATCTTAAATTCTTGGTCTTTAATTAATTTGACCTCACATGGTCTAGTTACGGTATTTAATATCGGAATTCCTTTACTCATTTGCTTTATAAAGTCATGGTCAATTGGCTTATCAACAGTAACATGATATTCTTTTTCATGTTTGTTTTTAGCTCGAAGTATTTTGTTTACTATATCTCCATCATTTGTTAAAAAAATAAGACCTTCAGAAGTTTTGTCTAATCTTCCAATAGGAAAAATTCTTTTGGGATGATTTATATAATCTATAATATTATCTTTTTCAACCCCTGCATCTGTCGTACAAACTATTCCTTTGGGTTTATTTAATATTATATAAATTTTTTTGTTTTGTTTTTTTGAAATCTTTTCTCCATCAACCGCAATAGTATCATCCTCTAGATCAATTTTTTCACCCATTTTAGCAATTACTCCGTTAATTGTAACCCTTTCATCGGTAATATACTTATCTGCTTCTCTTCTTGAACAAAATCCAGCTTGACTTAAATATTTATTAATTCTAATTTTCGTGTCGATCATTTTTTAATTTATAAAGTTGTTAATCCTTCTGGCAAGTCAAAAGTCAAAGTTTTTTCAGTTCTGTTAAGTTCAATTATAAAATCGTCTACCAATGGAATCATAATTTCATTAGCTTTATTAGATACAACAATAATTGGTTGAGACGTTTGATCATTTACTTTTATAACTTTTCCAATTTCCCCCAAACTTAAATCTAATACTGTGAAATTTATTATTTCATGATAATAAAACTTGTTACCATTTAATTTGGGTAAATCTTTGATTGGAAGATAGGTTTTAATTTTAAGAATTTTATTTGCTTTTTCTTCGTTATCTATGTTTTCAAATCTAATTCTTAATAGACTTGATTTATGAAGCTTAATATTATCTATTGAATAAGGAACTATTGTACCGTCAATATCTAAAAAAATTGTTTTTAATTTTTTAAAATCTATTTCGTCAGAATCTAATTTTAAAAGTATTTCACCTTTAAAACTAAATTTAGAAACGATCTTTCCAAGATAAAAGCAATCTTGTTTTTTCATCGTACAAAAATATGGGAAAAATTATTTATTCTTTTTTTGTAGGTGCTTCCTCAGCAGCAGGTGCTTCCTCAGCAGCAGGTGCTTCTTTAGCAGCAGGTGCTTCTTTAGCAGCAGGTGCTTCTTTAGCAGCAGGTGCTTCTTCAGCAGCAGGCGCTTCTTTAGCAGCAGGTGCTTCTTCAACAGCAGGTGCTTCTTTAGCAGCAGGTGCTTCTTCAACAGCAGGTGCTTCTTCAGCAGCAGGTGCTTCTTCAGCAGCTAATGCTTCTTCAGCTTTTGCTTTTCTTTTAGCACTTACCTCTTTTTCAAGATCTAGGGCTTTTTTCTTTAGTAATTCAGTTTCTTTATCTAAAGATGATTTTTTGCTATCAATTGATGAAGATTTTTCATTTAACCACTCTTGAAATTTTTCTTCAACTTGTTCTTCGGTTAAGGCTCCTTTTCTAACACCATTTTTCAAATGATTTTTCATTAAGGCTCCTTTATATGATAAAATATTTCTTGCAGTATCTGTAGGTTGAGCTCCAAATTGTAACCATTTAACAGCTTTATCCATATCTAAATTGACAGTTGCTGGATTAGTGTTTGGATTATAAGTTCCTAATTTTTGAAGGTAACGACCATCTCTTTTAGCTCTAGCATCTGCTGCAACTATCCAATAAAATGGTTTGTTTTTTTTACCGTGTCTCTGAAGTCTTATTTTTACTGACATATCAAATTAAATTTATGAGGTACTAAACCCCGGTTATTAATGAGGTGCAAATGTAATTTATTTTTTTAGACTGACAAATCTTAATTTTTAAAATATACAGAGTTAATAACTTACTTAAATACTTTTAGATTTAATATAAAAGATGGTTATTTTTAAATGCTTAAAATAGATAATATAGATGTATTTAGTTTTTGATACTGAGACTACTGGTTTACCCAAAAAATGGAATGCTCCACTTTCTGATTCAGACAATTGGCCAAGGTGTGTCCAACTTGCTTGGCAATTACATGATTCCAAGGGTGTTTTAATATCAAGCCATAGTTATTTAATAAAACCAGATAATTATAATATTCCATATGAATCTGAAAAAATACATGGTATATCAACTGCTTTAGCAAATAAAATTGGAGATGATTTAGTTAATGTACTTGGTAAATTTATTCTAGATCTTAATAAATCAGGTTTTTTAATTGGACATAATGTAAAATTTGATTTAAATATTATTGGCGCCGAATTATTAAGGATAAATTCAGCTGTTAGTTTACTTGACAAAGACATTCTAGATACTTGTACCGAATTAACAGCAAATGTGTGTAAAATTCCAGGTGGAAGAGGAGGTAAATTCAAGTTCCCTACTTTAATAGAAATATATTCATTTCTTTTCGATGACAGCTTTAGTGAGGCGCATAACGCATCTGCTGATGTAGAAGCAACGGCAAGGGTGTTTTTTGAATTAGTTAGAATTGGGACTATTAATCAATCAGTCTTTAAAGGATATCCAGAATTATCAGAGGGATTGAGATCTTATAACGAATCTAAAGTTCCTCTTTTTGGAATAAAACACCTTAACTTAAAAAAAGAATCCGAAAAAGTTAATAAGAAAGCTTCCAAAGAAAATACAGTTGATAAAAAAATAATTGATTCAATACCTGATGAATTACTATTAGCTCCTTTTTCTCATTTACATAATAACACTCAATTTTCTGTTTTACAATCTACATCGAGAATTGCAAATCTTGTTCAAAAAGCAGCTGAAAGTAATATGCCTGCAATTGCCATTACCGACAGAGGAAATATGATGGGTTGTTTTCATTTTATAAAGGCTATTAAGAGTTATAACAATTCTATATCATCAGATTCAACTGACACAAAAATTAAACCAATAATAGGTTGTGAACTTAATGTTTGTTCCAATCATAAAGATAAATCCAACAGAGATGATGGCTATCAGATAGTTTTTCTTGCTAAGAACAAAAATGGTTATAAAAACTTATCTAAAATGTGTTCTATTGGATTTACTGAAGGCTTTTACTATGTGCCTAGAGTTGATAGGGATGTGGTTGAGAAATATAAGGATGATCTTATTGTTATTTCAGGAAATATGCATGGTGAAATTGCCAGTAAATTATTAAATATTGGTGAGTCTCAAGCCGAGGAAGCACTATTGTATTGGAAAAACTTATTTGATAAAGATTTTTACTTGGAAATGATGAGGCATGGTCAAGAAGATGAAAAAAGAGTTAATGAAAATTTACTCGAATTTTCATCCAAGCATAATATTAAGGTAGTTCCAACAAATAATTCATTTTATTTAAACAAAGAAGATGCTAATGCACATGATATTTTACTTTGTGTGAAAGATGGAGAAAAACAAGCAACTCCAATTGGAAGAGGACGTGGGTTTAGGTATGGATTACCAAATCAAGAGTATTATTTTAAAACTTCAAATGAAATGAAGTTTTTATTCAAAGATCATCCAAAGTTTTTTGATAATATTTCTGAAATAGTTGATAAAATTGAAGTTTACGAATTAGCTAGAGATGTTTTACTTCCAAAATTTACAATACCTGAAGATTTTGTATCAGATTCAGGTAATGATTTAGAAAATGAGTATTTAAAATTTCTAACTTTCGAAGGAGTAAAAACTCATTATAAAGAGTTAGGCAAGGACTTGGAAGAAAGAATTTTATTTGAACTCAACGTTATTAAAAATTCTGGATATCCAGGATATTTTTTAATAGTTCAAGATTTGATCAAGGCAGCAATCGAAATGGGTGTTTCTGTTGGCCCAGGTCGAGGATCAGCTGCAGGCTCTGTAGTTGCTTATTGTTTAGGAATAACTAAAATAGACCCTATTAAGTACGACTTGCTTTTTGAGAGATTTTTAAATCCTGACAGGGTTAGTATGCCTGATATAGATATTGATTTTGATGATGAAGGAAGGGGAAGAGTAATCGAATATGTTATAGAAAAATATGGTGCCAATCAAGTAGCTCAAATAATTACATATGGTAAGATGGCTGCTAAATCTTCGATTAGAGATACTGCTAGAGTTTTAGATTTGTCACTTGGAGATGCTGACAGAATAGCTAAACTTATTCCTAACTTAAAATTGAAAGATATTTTTGAAAAGGATGAGAAAAAATTAAATAACGATTTAAGATCAGAAGATTTTTCAAATGTGTTAGAACTTAAGTCTCTTTCAGAAGGAGATGATCTACAAGCGGAAACCATAAATCAGGCTAGAATTTTAGAAGGAAGTCTTAGGAACGTAGGAACTCATGCTTGCGGAATAATCATTACACCTGACGATATCACCAATTTTGTTCCAATAGCAACAGCTAAAGACTCGGATTTATTTGTTACTCAATATGATAATTCTGTAGTTGAGAGTGCAGGATTATTAAAAATGGATTTTTTAGGCTTAAAAACATTAACTCTAATTAAGGATACCGTTAAGTTAATTAAGTATAAACATGATATCGACATCAATATAGATACGATTCCTTTAGATGATTCAACAACATATGAACTTTTTCAAAAAGGAGAAACAGTTGGTGTCTTTCAATATGAAAGTGCGGGAATGCAGAAGTATTTGAGAGACTTAAAACCTACTGTTTTTGAAGATTTAATTGCAATGAATGCCTTGTATAGACCCGGACCACTTGAATATATACCTTCTTTTGTTAATAGAAAAAACGGAAAAGAAGATATAACCTATGATATTCCTGTTATGGAAGAGTTTTTAAAAGAAACATATGGAATTACTGTATATCAAGAGCAGGTAATGCAGTTGTCTCAAAAACTTGCAAATTTTTCAAAGGGTGATGCTGATCTTCTTAGAAAAGCAATGGGTAAAAAAATCTTTGAATTACTGAGTAAACTAAAACCAAAGTTTTTAGACGGAGGAGAATCAAATGGGTTTGAAAGAGAAATACTCGAGAAAATTTGGAAAGATTGGGAGGCGTTTGCATCCTACGCATTTAATAAGTCACACTCTACATGTTATGCTTTAATTGCATATCAAACAGCGTATTTAAAATCTCATTATCCTGCTGAATATATGGCTGCAGTTTTGTCAAACAATATGAATGACATTAAGCAAGTGAGTTTCTTTATGGAAGAATGTAAAAGAATGTCAATTAAAGTACTAGGTCCAGATGTAAATGAGTCGTTTTATAAATTTACTGTAAACGATAATAATGCTATTAGATTTGGAATGGGAGCAGTGAAAGGCGTTGGTTCCGGGGCTGTTAAAACAATAATAGAGGGAAGAAAAGAAAAGAGATACAATTCTATTTTTGATTTAACTAAGACTATAGATTTAAGGTCTGCAAATAAAAAAGCATTTGACAGTTTAGTTTATGCAGGTGGTTTTGATTCATTTAAAGGAGTGAACAGGTCACAATACTTACTGGATAATGGAGATGGAGTTACTTTTATCGAAAAGGCTTTAAAGTTTGGGGCTAAATTTCAAGAAAATAAGAACTCTGCACAGGTTAGTCTTTTTGAAAATTCTGATGAAGTTCAATTACAAGAACCAAATATACCTCACTGTGATCCATGGCCTAATTTAGAAGAATTAAAACTAGAAAAAGAAGTAGTCGGAATCTATATTTCTGGTCATCCTTTAGATGATTTTAAAACTCCAATAAAGCATTTTTGTAATGCTCCTCTTGATATTTTGAAAGATTTAAATCTTTTAATTAATAAAGAACTGAGAATTGGGGGGATAATTGGAGAGGTCGAGCATAGAATTTCGAAAAATGGTAAAGGATGGGCAAGATTTACTGTTGAAGATTTTACAGATTCCTATGATTTTAGAATTTTTGGAGAAGAATATTTAAAGTTTAAACATTTTCTTTTTGAGAGTAATTTTATTTATCTAAGATTGATAGTGAAAGAGGGATGGAGAAATAGAGATACAGGAAAGACAGGCGATCCTAGAATTAGTTTTTTATCATTTCAGCAACTCCAAGATACTCTAGAAAAAAATTCAAAAAAATTAACAATACAACTAAATATTAACGATTTAGATGACAGTAAATTAGAAGACATTACAACTTTATTTAAAAAATATAAAGGTAAAAATCAACTTGAATTTTCTTTCTTTGAAAACGAAGAAAAAATTAAACTTACAATGCTAAGTGAAAACTTTAAAGTATCTATTAATGAAGAACTGATATCTAAAATTAAAGAGAAGAAATTACATTTTAAATTATCTTAAAAAACTGAATGAAAAATTTAATTATTGTAGGTTTAATAGCAAGTTTATTCTTTTCATGTAAAAGTGAAGTCGAAAAACCTAATTTTATTTTTATTTACACAGATGATCAAAGGTTTGATACTGTTGGTTTAATTGGAGATAATCAGGTTATTACTCCAAATTTAGATAAGCTTGTTAAAAATGGAGCTGTTTTTTCTAATACCTATAACATGGGAGCTTGGCACGGGGCTATTTGTGTAGCTTCTAGGTCAATGATTATATCTGGCAAATCTGTTTGGAGAGCAAAAGAAGCATTTAATTCACCAACTAATATTCAAATTAATTCTCAGATCTCCTCTAAAAACCAATCTGTTTTAATTGGTGAATCTTGGCCTAAAATTTTAAAAAAAAACGGTTATAAAACTTACATGACAGGTAAATGGCATATTCAACTTCCTGTGGAAAAAGTTTTTGACGTTGTTGTAAATAAACGTCCAGGTATGCCAGATGATAATAGAGGTTTATTTGGAAAACAATTACGAGTTTGGAAAAAAGAATCTGGAGATGTTTCGGAATTAGATAAGTATATGCCGGGTGGGTATGGAAGGCCAGTCAATGAAAATGATAATTCTTGGGAATCCAGCGATACTTTACAAGGTGGATTTTGGGAAGGTGGTAAACATTGGAGTGAAGTTCTTGCGGATGATGCCATAAATTTAATAGAGGATTCAAAAAAAACTGATGATCCTTTCTTTATGTATTTAGCATTCAATGCTCCTCACGATCCTAGACAAGCGCCTAAGCAATTCCTTGAAATGTATCCTATTAATCAGATAAAATTACCACCTAATTATTCTCCTCAACATCCATTTTGGAAGGAAATCGGAAATGAACCTGGTGTTAGAGACGAAGCATTAGCTCCGTATCCAAGATCTGAATACGCAGTTAAGAAACACATCCAAGAGTATTATGCTGTAATTAGCCATTTAGATGAACAAGTTGGTAAAATAGTTTCTCATCTGGAAAGTCAGAATATGTTAGACAACACATACATCATTTTCACATCAGATCACGGTTTGGCTGTTGGTCAGCACGGATTATTGGGTAAACAAAGTTTATATGATCACAGCATAAGAGTTCCTATGATAATTAATGGTCCTAATATTAAAAAAGGATCAGTTTATAGCCAAGACATTTATCTTCAAGATATTGTTCCAACAACTTTAGATTTAGCGAACATTTCTATTCCTAATCATATTGATTTTAAAAGTTTTTATAATCTAATTACTAATAAGGACAATAATAAAACTCATGATGCTATATATGGAACATTTGGATGTTGTAATGAAAATTATTTTGATTTTCAAAGAATGATTAGAAAGGATGGTTATAAACTAATGTTGTTTCCAAAAAATAAAAGAATTGAATTATACGATTTAAATCAGGATCCGTATGAAATTAATAATCTAGCAGATATCTCTAAATATAAACTTAAGGTAAAAGATTTATACAAAGAACTAACTGTTCTTCAAAAAGAAATGGGTGATACGCTTAACTTAGATATGTATTTTAAAAACAAATTATAGTTATTTAAATAAAGTATGTATAATTTGAATAGTAATATATGTTTAGCTAATTTTAAATTTTAAAAAATTAAATTAAAACAAAGAATATGGCATTAGAAATAACAGATGCAAATTTTGATGAATTAGTCTTAAAGTCATCAAAACCAGTAATGGTTGATTTTTGGGCAGAATGGTGTGGGCCATGTAGAATGCTTGGACCAATTATCGAAGAAGTTAGTAAGGACTATGAAGGAAAAGCAGTTGTAGGTAAATTAGATGTAGATTCTAATCAAGAATTCGCTGCAAAGTTTGGAGTTAGAAATATTCCAACTGTATTAGTTTTTAAAGATGGAGAATTAGTAAATCGTCAAGTTGGTGTATCTCCAAAAAATGTTTACACGGAAAGTATAGACGCATTACTATAGTATTACTTCTATTTGTTTGCGTAATTAAAAATGCAGTGTATATTTGCATTCGCTAATCTAGGTCTGGTAGTTCAGCTGGTTAGAATACCTGCCTGTCACGCAGGGGGTCGCGGGTTCGAGTCCCGTCCAGACCGCAAAATCATCCTCCAATTTGGGGGATTTTTTGTTTTATTTCATTACTATTAAAAATTTAATTAAATTAGAATGTAATGAAAATAAGTTTTAGAAAAGTGATGTTAAAAAAAAGATTCCCTCTTGCTATAAGCAGAGGAATCAGTGGAGATACTCATAATGTATTTATTAAAATTGAAGATGAAGGTTTAGTTGCATGGGGAGAATCATGCCCAGGGAAATCAGAAGGTGCTGAAAATACGGAAGAGGTCATCTCACAACTTAATAAATTAATTAAAGTTGGAATTAAGGATAAATCAATTTATGAAATTGAAAGCATAGCTCATGACATGAAAATTTCACCTTCTGCTTATGCTGGATTAGATATTGCTTTGTGGGATTTAAAAGCTAAAAAAGCAAAACTACCTTTAAATGAACTTTTAGGATTGCCATTACCCAAATCAATGACATCTCTTACAATTGGTATAATGAGTCCTGAATCTGTTAAACAAAGAATTCCTCTATTATTTGAAAATGCATCTACAAAATTTCTTAAAGTTAAGTTAGGATCTCCTTTGGGACTCGAGGCTGACAAAGCAATGTATAAACAAGTTCTTGAAAGTACAAAAGGGTACGGCCTAAGTTTAAGAGTTGATGCTAACGGAGGATGGAGTACAGAAAATGCTAAATACATGATTGATTGGTTATCAGATAAAAATTGTGATTATGTTGAGCAACCTTTGGTAGAAGGAAATGAAAAAGAATTAAAGACCTTATATCAAAGTAGGTCACTTCCAATATTTGTTGATGAATCTTGTAGATCATCAAGTGATATTTCAAAATATCACGATTGTGTTGATGGTGTAAATCTAAAATTAATGAAATGTGGTGGTATTACAGAAGGATTAAGAGTGTTGTCGACTGCAAAAGCATTTGAATTAGAAACTATGATAGGCTGCATGAGCGAATCATCAATTTCTATTTCAGCAGCAGCTTCAATTTCAGGTCAAATAGACCATATTGATTTAGACTCACACTATAACTTAAATCCTGATCCATCGTGGGGAGCTTCAATGACTAAAGGAATCACAATGCCTAGCAATAATTTTGGCCATGGAGCACATCTAAAAAATTAACATTTATGTTAAAAGAAAACCATAAGGTTGCAATTTATTTAGAGGGCCATTTTTCAACAGATTATGGAAAAATGGGTATTGGAGTACTGAGGTATTTGTCTAATCAAATTGTGGCTGTTATTGATTCAAAAAATAATGGTAAAAACACAAATGAATTTAACTCTATTGAAAGGAGTGTACCTATAGTTAGCACTCTTGATGCTGCAGTCTTAAATGGAGCAGAAGTCCTTATATTAGGAATAGCTCCCTCAGGGGGTAAAATTCCAGAAGCGTGGTTTAAAGTTATAGAAAGTGCAATATCAAAAAACCTTTCAATAATTAATGGTCTTCATGACACCTTATTATCAAAATATAAGAATTCACTTAGAAATAATCAATGGATATGGGATGTTAGAGTCCCACAATTTGTTCCTAAAATAGCTAGCGGTAAAGCAGCTAAATTAAAAAATAAAAGAATTTTGTGTGTGGGTACTGATATGGCTGTTGGTAAAATGACAACAAGTTTAGAAATGCATAAATGGGCAATAGAAAAAAAAATAAATAGTTCATTTATAGCAACAGGCCAGATTGGAATAACAATAACAGGTGAGGGGATCCCTTTAGATGCTTACAAAGTTGATCATGCTGCGGTGCAGTTGAACACATGATTTTAACAAATCAGAATAGTGATTGGATTTTTATCGAGGGGCAGGGTTCATTATTAAATCCAGGAAGTACGGCAAGTTTACCTTTAATAAGAGGGAGTTGTACAACTCACATGATTCTTTGTCATCGTGCGGATTTTATAACATTAAGAGATTATAAGCATATTAAAATTCCAGATATAAATAATGTTATTAAACTTTACGAAGATTTAGCAAGTGCCTGTGGAAGTTATCCTAATGCTAAAGTTGTTGGAATTTCATTAAACACATATAAACTTGATTCATTTGAAGCTAAAAAAGCTATTGAATCTCTAGAGTTTATAACTAATCTTCCAGTAACAGACGTTGTTAGATATGGGCCTGAAAAACTAACCTTGGCTATAAATTAAATTTTAAGATTCCTTTCAGTTATTGTAGGATTCATTTTTTCAGCTCCGGGGATTTTTAATTCATTTGGTGTTGGATTAATAAATGAAGTTTTTTTTCCTTCAAGATGTAACACTTCCTGTTCTGAATCTAAAGTTAATACTGTATACAAAGGTTCTTTATAGGGGCAAGTTTTATCTAGATTAGGAAAATTTTCTTCAATTTGTTTTGAAAATCGGGTGTATTTATACTTATCTCCTACCCATTTGTATGACATACTATTTATTTGAATGTAGGGAATTTTATTTATTGATTTTAAATAATCTGTGTGGTGATGGCCACTGAGACATGCAACAACCTTTGGATGTCCACTTTTAGTTGTATAATTCTCTATAATAGTTCTAATTTCTTTTCGATTAGCTACGCCTCCCTTGGCTTCAAGGCTTTGGTGACTAAATAATATTGTGGGCTTTAAAGTTTTTTTTAAATCATTTTTTAACCAAAGTTGTTGTTTTGTTCCAATATACCTGTGATATCCGTTCCATGGCTTAGGATTTTCGTCGTTGCCATCTAATACAATAAAATGAAAACCATTTAGATCGAACGAATAATACCTTTTCTGCATTTCCCACCATCTCATAGTTTCTTCTTTTTTATATCCAAAATCTCTCATATCATGATTTCCGAGAACATGATATTTGGGCCCATTAAAAGAATTCCATTTTTCAATAAAGAGTTGGTTTTGTTTCCTGGGAAGAGAAAAATCTCCTAATTGAATGATAAAATCAGGTTTTCTTTTTTTCATTTCACTTATAAACAAACTTAATCTTGAAACTCCATCATGAATTATATCTTGATGAACATCAGAAACTATACCGATCTTCAATCTAGTATTCTTTATATTAAATGATGACAATGACAATGGAATTGAAGCTAAAACACTCCCCTTTAAAGCATTAATTATAAAATTTCTTCTCTTCATTATTTAATAGATTATCTCAGTTTAAATGTTGTGACAACAATTCCATGATCGGATGGGTAAATAATTTTTTTATTATTTATAATTATCGGTTCATTAAAAAAAGCGTTGTAAGATTTTGATTTAATAGATTTAATAGATTTTCCTTTATAGAAAATATAATCAATTCTGTGAGAGTCTTTCCTTCCTTTTTTATCCCATGTAATACCAGGATGAGTTTTTGGATTCGGGTTTTCTTTTCTGTAGGAATCAATCAACCCTAAGTCATCTAAAATTTTAGTTGCACCCCACGGAACAATCATGTTATTGTGAATATTTTTTGTTTTTTTAGTCCAGTCTAAATGTGATAATGAGTTCATATCTCCTCCAAAAACCATTGGAATGGAATCTGTTTCCTGCGAATATTTTTTTAGATAAGGAAGAACTTTTTTCAACATTTCAAATCTTGCTCCACTTTGTTCCCATTCTAATAATTCTTCAACTGTTTTTCCCATTTTTTCAGGCTCATTATCCCATGGTAAATAATGAAACCAATTTGAAAAGAAACGTATAGTCTTTCCGTTTATAGGAATTTCAATTCCACCCAAATAAAACGGAAGTTTTGTGTCTATTCTTTTTCCAAAAGGATACCTTGAATAAATAGATAAATTGACTGATTTATCATTAAGTGGAGTTTTTTTAGATGCAATCAGGTGAAAATTATATTTTAAAAAATCCGCAATAAATGGACCAGAACCATATGTTTCTACCATTAAAATTATATCTGGATTTATTTCCTTAATTATTTTAGCAACGTTTTCAGACCCATTTTCAATATCATTTCCACCGTGTAAAATATTCCAAGCCATTACTTTAAATGTGTTTTTTTGGGCATGAATTGGAAAATTTATAAAAAATAAAATCCCAAAAAATAAAATCAGTTTAGATCGTATCATGAAAATGGTTTTAACACTTCAAATTATAAAAATTTTATTAAATCAGTTTGCTTTTAAATAGTTAACAAACAATAGTATATATTTGCAACCGTTGTGTTACCTGCATAATGCAGGAGGTTTGTAGAAAACCGATGAAGAGCTTTCCTTTAAAGGGAAGCTTTTTTTGTTTAAAAAATTATTTTAAATTATCGGGATGACGATTGGAGTCTTTAGAAATTCTTGAAGCTAAGTTATCCGGAAGATTATCAGAGAATTCTGACAGATGATTTTTTAATTTTATTCTTAAATTTTTTACAATTTCAGAATGCTTGTTAGCTAGATTATATGATTCTGAAATATCAGATTCAACATCATATAGCTCAGGACTTTTAAGCTTATAAGGCAAAGAATAATTTATTTTATCTAATTGCTTAATATGTAATTTCCATTTCCCAACTCTAACAGCGTTTAAAGATGCCCTTGTCCAGTAATAAAATTCATTTCTTGGACTTTTTTCACCCTTAATAAGCACATTACTAAGATCAAATCCATCCAATTTTCTATCATTAGGAATTTTGGTATCTGATAATGATGCAAAAGTATTAATGACATCTAATGTTGACCCTAATTCTGAAACAACTTTTGGCTTTATATTTCCAGGTCCCCAAAAAATAGCAGGAACTCTTTGACCTCCTTCAAAAGTAGTTCCTTTACCTGCTTTTAATGGGCCTGCAGATCCTCCATGTGTTTTGAAAGATAGCCATGGCCCATTATCAGAAGTAAACAATACAATTGTATTGCCATCAATATTTAAATCTTTTAGAGTTTGAATAATTTTTCCAACACTCCAATCTATTTCCTCAATTACATCTCCATATAACCCTCTTTTAGAAGTGCCTATTGTTTTTGGATCAGCAAAAAGTGGGACATGAGGAAGAGAATGAGCTAAATACAAAAAAAAGGGATCTTTATTTTTTTCTTTAATAAAATCAATTGCTTTTTCAGTATATCTTTTAGTGATAGTAAACTGATCAACAGGCCTCTCAATTTCTTTATAATTTTCTATTAAAGGAACGTTATAATTCATTGGATTTGCAATCCAATTAGGGTCTTCAGAAAATTTTCTGTAGTTAGGAGAATCTTTGATTAAATTCATATCATTCGAGTAAGGAATACCATAATAATAATCAAACCCATGATTTCCTGGTAAAAACTCTTTTAAGTGGCCTAGATGCCATTTGCCAATCATAGCAGTTCTATAGTTTTTTTGCTTTAAAACCTCTGCTATTGTTATCTCAGAATTA
>Ga0209830_10000737_pt1 | contig 32012 bp, 28 predicted proteins | sample ArcticOcean_MG_C_12_FD_187439 | JGI IMG/M metagenome (GOLD analysis project Ga0209830, IMG submission 187439) | Marine microbial communities from western Arctic Ocean - ArcticOcean_MG_CB8_130 (SPAdes) (version 2) | ecosystem: Environmental > Aquatic > Marine > Oceanic | place: Arctic Ocean...
TCAAGCATATATTCAACCCTTTCCTCAATTACGAGATGCAAGTGTTCTCTGCTATCAGGCATCAAAGCCAACTTTAAAAGTTTGTACGGGGGCTCTATCGTCTTATTATTAATGTAAAAAGAGGATACTGGCTTACCAGTAATATAATAAACCTCTAAAGCTCTTTGAATTCTTTGTGAGTCATTAGGGTTTATTTTTTTTGTTGATACTGGATCAACCTCTTCAAGCTTATTAAATAAAAACTCAATACCAAATTTATTTAATTCGTCATTTACCTTTTTTTTTGTTTCTACCGTTGAAACAGGTAAATTATCTAAAGGATTTTCTAGGGAATTAAAATACATCATTGTTCCCCCATAAAGAAAGGGAATTTTTTTTGCATTCAGAGATTTGGTTACAATTGAATCAACGTCTTTCTTAAAATCTCCAACTGAATAAGACTCAATCGGTGATCTAATATCTAACAAATGATGTGGGGTTTTAATTAGCTCTTTGTGATTTTGTTTTGCAGTACCAATATCCAAATTTTTATAAATTTGAGCTGAATCAACACTGATTATATCAATAGGAAATAAATCATTAAGGTGCTTAACGAGTTCTGTTTTTCCTGTTGCCGTTGGGCCTAATAAGAAAATTCTTTTATCTTCATTCATATTCAGTATAAAAAGCTAATACTTGTCCATTTTTTATGTACTTCTTAATTCCCTTAAGAATGCTTCGAGATAGTTTTTGTTGAAAAGCTGCAGATTTTAAATTCTTCTCTTCTTTTCTATTGCTAATGAATGCAGTTTCTATAAGAATTGAAGGGATATCAGGAGCTTTAAGCACAGCAAATCCAGCCTGCTCAACATATTTCTTATGTAGCTTGTTCACCATTTTTATTTCTTTTAAAACATGGTTGCCAAGCTTCAAGCTGTCATTAATAGTTGTAGCCTGAGATAAATCGAGCAAAGTTCTAGCAAGTATCGGTTCTTTGTCATCAATACTAACCCCTCCTATTAAATCAGCTTCGTTTTCATTGTTAGCTAAAAACTTAGCGAACGCACTAGTTGCACCCCTTTCTGATAGGGCAAATACTGAAGAACCTCGAACTGCCCTTTTTTTAAATGCATCAGCATGAATGGATATAAAAACATCCGCTTTTATTTTTCTAGCCATGGAAACTCTCTTCCCAAGTGGGATATAGTAATCGCCTGATCTAATTAATACCGCCTTCATATAGGGTTCTTTATCAATAAGTTTTTTGAGTTTTTTTGCAATTTGAAGATTTACAACTTTTTCTTTAGTACCTTTCGCCCCTATGGCTCCAGGGTCTTCACCGCCATGGCCAGCATCAATTGCGATGATAGTTGATTTCTTAATCTCTGCACCGACGAGCTCAGTTGGTTGTTGTCTATTACCTTTTTTCTTAAGCTGATTAAGCAAACTTGCAAGCTCGTCTATTTCTTTCGGATAAACATCAATGACTAGTCTATGCTTATAGTCTTTAAATGGTTTTAGAGAAAATATCTTTACGCTTGCTGAGGTTTTAAGATCAATAACTAGTCTGGTAACTTTTGGGTTAAATTGCCCAACCCGAATTTTTTTAATATTTGGATCAAGTCCATCTACCTGAGTGCTTAATTGCTTAAGGGCATCATTTAATTTAATCCCCTTAAGATCAACCACAATTCTTTCAGGATTTTGAAGCATCATTTGATCATTGGATATTGCTAAAGAGGATTCAATTGTTACCCTTGTGTAATCAGGTGCTGGCCAAACTCTAGTAGCGTTAACTATATTTTCAGCAGTTGCTGACAAGCTAAATAGAAATAAAAGATAAAAGATAAAAGACTTCATCAAGATAGGTTTTCTAAACATTTATATCCTTTTTCAGTAAAGCTATTTATATAAGCAATTCTAGATTCATTTTTATATGTAAGTTCAATTTCTAAATCAGGCTTAGGGAGCAGCTCAGCAGATTTCTCAGGCCATTCAATAAGAGTGACATCATAACTATTTATATATTCTTGAAAACCAGAAGTCGACCATTCATTAGAATCAGTAAATCTATAAAGATCAAAATGATTTAAAGTAAATACATCAAACTCATATTGCTCAATGAGGCTATAGGTAGGACTTTTAACAGAGCCAGTGTGCCCAAGACCCATAATCAAACCTCTTGCTAAAGTTGTTTTACCTGCGCCTAGATCTCCTTTAAGAAAGATTAGAAGTCCCGCAGACAAATGAGTTGAAATATTTTCACCCAGGTCTAGAGTATTTTTTTCATTAGAAAGTAAAATTTTTAATTCTTTCATGATGGTTTTAGTTTATTATTTTTATCTTATGAATGATAAATTAATTTGGAAATCAATTACAGAGAAAATTAAAACATGGGGCCATGAATTAGGTTTCGATGAAATTGGTATCTCCGATATAAATCTTAATCAAACAAAAAAATCCTATGATGAATGGATTAAAGCCGGCTTTCAAGGAGAAATGCATTATCTAGAAAAGCACAAAGATATAAAATTTGATCCTACTCAATTAGTTCCAAAGACTCTAACAGTAATTTCTGTAAGACTCAATTATTTCCCTCAAAAAGAAAATACACTTAAAATACTTCAAAACAAGAATAGAGCTTATATTTCAAGATACTCTTTAGGAAGAGATTATCATAAAGTTATTCGTGGAAAATTAAAGGTATTAACTAAAAAGTTAAAAGAGGAAATCAAAGATATCCCGTTTGATTCTAGAGTTTTTACTGATAGTGCCCCAGTATTAGAAGTTGAGCTAGCTGAAAAAGCTGGTTTGGGATGGAGGGGAAAGCACACCCTACTCTTAAATAAAGAAAATGGATCTTGGTTCTTCCTAGGTGAGATTTATACCACCTTACCTCTAGTAATAGATGAAAAAAAATCAAACCATTGCGGAACATGCTCTGCATGTATTGACATATGCCCTACAAAAGCCATTATTGCTCCTTACAACCTCGATGCTAATAAATGTATATCTTATTTAACGATAGAATTTAAAGGCTCGATTCCTATTGAGTATAGAAAGCCTATTGGGAACAGAATATACGGCTGTGATGACTGTCAATTAGTGTGCCCATGGAATAAGTATGGAAAAATAACAAAAGAAAAAGATTTCAATGCTAGGCATAACCTTGATAACTTATCGCTTATTGACAGCTTTAAAATTTCTGAGCAAGAGTTCAAAAAAATTTTTAATGGCAGTGCAATACTAAGAATTGGTTACAGTCAATGGCTTCGAAATGTTGCAGTTAGTCTTGGAAACGCTCCTAAATCAGACAAAGTTATCAAAGTTTTGCAGTCTCGACTAAAAGATACAAACAAACTGGTACAAGAACATATTTTATGGGCCATTAATCAACATCAGAGTTAATTCTATAGCTATAATTACTGTAAAATTTGCTACAATTACAAACTTAACAAATCAACTAAATTAATTCAAGAATTTCTATGTCCACAATTAACAAAAGCTCATCATGGAAAGCGCTTAATAATCACTTTGAAAAAATAAAGTCAATTCATATGCGTGACTTATTTGCTGGCGACGACGATAGATTTAACAAATACCATATTCAGTATGAGGATTTCTTAGTAGACTTTTCTAAAAATAGAATTACGGATGAAACGCTAGGTCTCCTTTTAAGCCTTGCAAAAGAAGCTAAGCTTGAAAACTGGCGTGACCGCCTATTCTCCGGCGATAAAATTAACTTTACTGAAAATAGATCAGCACTCCACATAGCATTAAGAAATAGATCAAACAAGCCTATTTTGCTTGATGGTAAAGATATTATGCCAAACGTCAATAAAGTATTAGCACAAATGAAAAGCTTCTCTAACGACGTAAGAAATGGTAAAACTAAAGGCTATACTGGGAAGAAAATCAAAAGTGTTGTTAATATTGGTATTGGTGGCTCAGACCTTGGACCAGCAATGGTTTGTGAGGCATTAAAATCATATGGCACTAAAGATATTACGCCCCATTTTGTTTCAAACATTGACGGTGCTGATATCGCACAAACACTAGAACTATGTGACCCTGAGACAACCCTATTCATTGTTGCTTCAAAAACTTTTACAACACAAGAAACGATGACGAATGCTTATTCTGCAAGGGCATGGCTGCTAAAACAATCAAAAAATCAAGAATCTATAAAGAATCATTTTGTGGCAATATCTACGAACGAAGCCGCTGTTGAGAAATTTGGTATCAATAAAGATAATATGTTTGAGTTTTGGGACTGGGTAGGTGGAAGATATTCTCTTTGGTCTGCAATAGGACTTTCGATAGCTATCTTCATAGGAATGGAAAAATTTGAACAACTTCTAAGTGGCGCTCATGATATCGACAACCACTTCAAAGATGCCCCTCTACACGAAAATATTCCTGTAATGCTTGCATTAATAGGTGTGTGGTATATAAATTTCTTTCAGTTAAATACTCACGCTGTGCTTCCATACGATCAAGGCTTGTCTTTATTTCCTTCGTATCTTCAGCAGGCAGATATGGAAAGTAACGGCAAGTTTATAGATAGGAATGGTGAAAAAATTCAATACCATAGCGGCCCAATACTGTGGGGTGAATCAGGGACTAACGGACAACATGCTTTTTATCAGCTAATCCATCAAGGTACTGAAGTTGTTCCGAGTGATTTCATAATGCCAATTCACTCACACTACTCAATTGGTAATAATGGTAATGAGCATCATAAAATACTTATTGCTAACTTTATCGCGCAAACTCAATCATTAATGATGGGAAAAACTGATAAAGAAGCTCGTACGGAATTAAAAAATCAAAGTCTTGACGAAAAAATAATAAAAACTTTAACTCCTCACAAGACTTTTGAGGGAAACAGACCTTCGACTTCTATTCTTTTTGATAAGTTAACTCCAAAATCACTTGGTAGGCTAATAGCAATATATGAACACAAGATATTTACCCAAGGAGTTATATGGAATATCAATTCGTTTGACCAATGGGGTGTTGAATATGGAAAACAAATTGCTAAACTTGTGCTGCCAAAATTAATTGACCCAAATGAAACAAGTGGGTTTGATTCTTCTACTAACAACCTAATAAATTACACTAAAAAAAATATATAAAATACTAATTTAACTTAATATTTTTTAAATTATTATTTAAAATATCATTACTGAAGCTGGAACCAATACTTGCACCTAGCCTCTTTGCAAACCTGTCTGCAAAATTACTTTGAGCTGTAAAATCAATAATTTTCTCATGACCAACAATCTCCCGCGCGACTAAATCTATATCACCATAACCATCAGCCAAACCAAGATTAATTGCAGACTCGCCTGACCAAAAAAGCCCAGAAAAAATCTCTGGGTTAGGTGCTAATTTATCCCCACGCCCCTTTTTAACGACTTCAATGAATTGATTATGCACTTCCTTAAGAAGATTCTGCATAAATGCTTTTTGTTTTGGCTGAACAGGAAGAAATGGGTCTAAAATTGCTTTATTTTCTCCGGATATTAATAGGCGTCTTTCAATCCCTAGATTTTTAATTGCCTTATCAAAACCAAATCCATTCATAAGGACCCCAATTGATCCAACTATACTTGCCTTATCAACAAAAATTTTATCTGCTGCTACTGCTATATAATATCCACCAGAAGCACAAATGTCTTCAATAACAGCATAGATTGGTATTTGCGGGTGAAGTGCCTTATACCTATTAATCTCATTATTTATTATGCCTGACTGAACAGGGCTTCCTCCAGGGCTATTAATTGCTAAAATGAGAGCCTTTGTTCCGGGATTCTCATAAACTTCTTTTAGGCTGCTTTTAACATTAATTGCCGATATTTCTGAATCAAACCCAATCTCGCCATTTAAGGTGATTAGAGCTGTAAAATCTCCACTTGCCATAGTTGAGTTATTTGAAGATGTTAGTACAAAAAATAATATCCAGCCTACATAGATTAAGCTAACTAATTTAAAAAGCACACTCCATCGCCTAGAGATTTTCTGTTGAACTAAGGATTCCATAGCGATTTTTTCAATCGTTTCCTTTTCCCAATTCTTACCTTGCTGTTCCGCCATAATTAAGCCTTAAATAGTTACAATTAATTTATCTTCTAAGATTTTTAGATTTAAAACTTCTAATTTTTCACCTGCGCATGGCCCCATTAAACATTTACCTGTTGAAGGTTCATAAATCGCTCCATGTGTAGCACAAACTATAAACTTTTCTTCTTCCTCAAAAAATTCATTGTTATCCCAGTCAAGTTCAACAGAAAAGTGTTGGCACTTATTTCTATATGCATAATATTTAGAATTATACAAAACAATAAATCCTGACTGATTTTTTCCGTCTTCTAAGAATATAAATTTTACCGTGCTAGGATCTTTAGTAAAGCTATCTTTTTGAATAAAAATCTGATTACCCATTAATCCTTATCCAGCTAAAAAGATCATACGAATTTTCAATAATATCTAAAGCATCGAATTCTTCTAATTCCTCTAAAGGCTGAGCACCATAAGCAACTGCTAAAGATGAAATGCCTGCATTATTGGCCATTTCTAGGTCGCAACTGCTATCTCCTATCATTAAAGCTTTTTCAGAATCAATCATCGTAAGATTTAAAATATCTGTAAGCATTTGTGGATGAGGTTTTAAAAAGCAGTCATCTGCAGTTTTAGTTATTAAAAAATAATCTTTTAAATTTGTCTCTAAAAGATCTTGGTTTAAACCTCTCCTCCCCTTCCCAGTGGCAATACATAATATGTAGCCCAGCCTCTTAAGCTCTTTAATGCCCAATTCTACTCCAGCAAAAAGTTCGACATGATGGTTCTTCTGTGAGTAAAGACCTGTTTTGGCTAAAGTCCCCTCCCAGTCAAATATTAATATATCAAATTTATTATGATTCATTTTTAGATATAAAATTAGAAATATGAGTTGGCATAGGTGCCTTAATGAACATATTCTCTAGAGTTAAGGGGTGGACAAAGCCTAATTCTACAGCATGAAGAAGCATTCTTTTTAGCCCCACCCTTTTTAAAGACTTATTAAGAACAAAATCACCATATTTCTCATCCCCCAAAATTGGAAAACCTAAATGGGCTAATTGGGTTCGTATTTGATGTGTTCTTCCAGTAATGAGCTTCACATCAAGCAGACTATAAGAGTTGAAGTTCTTTTTAAGAAAAAATACAGATCTTGAAGCCTTTGCTAGTGAGTTCTTAAGGGGTGATTCAATGACTCTAACTTTATTTTGGCCGTTGTTTGCAGTTGTTTTTAGCAAATCTAAATCAACGATTTTTTGTTTTTCCTTCCAGACCCCACTAACTACGACCTGATATTTTTTATGGACTTTCTTTTCTCGCATTTGTTTATGAATTCCAACTAAAGCTGATCTTTTTTTTGCAATTAGAAGAACCCCAGATGTATCTTTATCAATTCTGTGAACAAGCTCAAAAAATTTATGGTTAGGACGGCCATTCCGAACTAATTCAATAATACCAAAACTCAAACCACTTCCTCCATGAACAGCAACACCTGAGGGTTTATTAATAATAAGTAAAGAATCATCTTCAAATAAAATATTTTCCTCAAAAATCTTAAATTGATCTAAATTTATCTTAATTGGGCTAACAGTTTCTTTTCTTACAAAATCAACTGGGGGTATCCTAACAGAGTCATTTAAAGCAAGTCTGAAATCTGTTTTAATTCTTTTTTTGTTAACCCTCACTTGACCACTTCTTAAAATTTTATATATATGGCTTTTTGGTACATTTTTTAAAAATTTAATTAAAAAATTATCGATTTTTTGACCTTCACTGGACTCATCAACAGTCTCATAAATAACTTTATTCTTTGTATAATCGGCCATTTTGTTGTTTGCTTTTAATCATTTATCACATATACTCAATTTGTTTAGATATCTTTACAAGCGTAAAGAGAAAAACAATTCTGAATTATACATGTACAAAGAATTCGAGGTTAGGTCTGCTCACCAAAAAAAGATAAGAAGCAGAAATAATATAAAAGATTTTTAAAAGAATTTAAATGAAATTAAGAATAATTTAACTAGATATAAAATATATATTTAAATTGATGTAATCATAGTAGAAGCTCGAGTATTAATTACTAAAAGCTGTGCAATGCTTGTGTGCTTTTATGCAATTATGATTCTGAAAAAATTCAAAATTCTTTACATAAAATCTTCATATAAAATTAAATGGAGAAAGTGTAATGAAACGCATGCTTTTTAATGCTACCCAGTCAGATGAACTTCGTGTTGCAACAATAAATGAAGACAAACTAGAAGATTTAGATTTTGAAAGAGGCAACAAGGAACAAAGAAAAAGTAATATATATAAAGCAGTTGTAACCAGGGTCGAGCCTTCATTAGAAGCTGCCTTTGTTAATTATGGTGTAGACCGTCATGGTTTCTTGCCATTCAAAGAAATAGCTCCTGAATTTTATTCGAAAAAAACTAGAAAAAAAGATGTATCAATTAGAGATGTCGTAACAGAAGGTCAAGAACTTATCATCCAAGTAAGTAAAGAGGAGCGAGGTAACAAAGGTGCTGCCTTAACATCTTACTTATCGTTAGCTGGAAGGTATATTGTCTTAATGCCTAACAATACAGGTGGTGGTGGTATCTCTAGAAGGGTTGAGGGTGAAGAAAGGTTCGAATTTAAAGAAATCCTTTCCCAAGTAAAAGTTAAAAAAGGTATGAGTGTTATAGGAAGAACTGCTGGTATTGGTGCTACATTAGAAGAAATTCAGTGGGATTTAGACTATTTAACACAACTTTATGATGCTATAGCGGGCGCCGCAGACGCACAACCTGCCCCATTCTTGATTTATCAAGAGAGTAATTTGGTCGTAAGAGCGATTCGAGATTACTTCCATGAAGATATTGAAGAAATTCTTATTGATAAAAAAGAAATTTTTGATCAAGCACACCAATTTATTAGCCATGTGATGCCTGCTTATGCAGATCGAGTTAAATTCTACGAAGATGAAATTTCTTTGTTTACTAAATATGGCATTGAAAATCAAATTGAATCAGCCTTCCTCAGGGAGGTAAGACTTCCATCGGGGGGTGAACTTGTTATTGACCACACTGAAGCACTTGTTTCTGTTGATGTTAATTCAAGCCGATCAACAAAAGGTCGAAGTATTGAGAATACTGCCTTAAGTACCAATCTTGAAGCTGCTGATGAAGTTGCAAAACAGTTGCGTTTAAGAGATATTGGCGGGCTAATAGTAATTGATTTTATTGACATGGAAAATTTAAAAAATCAAAAAGAAGTTGAAAATAGAATTAGAGATGCTTTAAAGCTTGATAAAGCAAGGATACAAACAAGTAGAATATCAAGGTTTGGTTTATTAGAGTTATCGAGACAGAGGCTCAAGCCGAGTTTAGGGGAAGCAGTCAATGGAGTATGTCCAAGATGTCAGGGAACAGGAAGAGTAAGGGACATTCAATCAACATCGTTATACATACTAAGGATGATTCAAGAAGAAGCTAATAAAGATGCAAACCAAATCATTACAGTCCAAATACCGATTGAAGTAGCAACTCTCCTCTTAAATGAAAAAAGAAAAGATATAGCAGCTATTGAAGCCAAAACAAATAATGAAATTATTATTATTCCAAATCGATACTATGAAATTCCAAAATACAACCTTGAAAAATCATCGAAAAAAACCAGTAAAGCTAGCTATACTGCTGTTGAGCCACCACTTGAATCAATAAAAAATAATGATGAAGATGAGCAAAATAAGAAAGATAGACTAGAGCCAGTTGTAAAGGCTATTGTTCCCACAGAAAGAAATACAAAATCTAAAAGTAATAAAACTATTTTTGGGTTCTTTAAAAAATTAATTGGCACCACAGAAGAAGCTTTAGTAGATCATCAGAAAGTAGAAGTTGAAGAAATAAAAAATACTGAAGAAATAAAAAATACTGAAGAAATAAAAAATACTCAGGGATCAAATAATAATAGAAGAAGAAACAATAATAACAATAGAAATAGAAGCAATAATAGAAATAGAAATAATTTAAATGCCGGGAAAAGTAATCGCAATGAGTCAAGAAATGAGGATCAAAATAAGATGCAGGTAGCTGAAGCAAAGAAGGTGAATATACCTGAAATTAACAAAGTAAATATACAAAAAGAATCTAAGCCAGCGGTTGTTAAAGAAGCTAAACCAAAAAGAAAGATAGAAAAATTAGAAAAAGTAGACCTCACTAAGATTGGACTTAAACTTGTTGAGACTAAATCACCTCTAAAAACCACAAATACTAAATCCAAACTTCCAGAGGAGAAGAAAGCAAAAATTAAAAAAGTTGCTTCTTGGCAGAGTCAGCCAAAGAAAGAAACTGGAGCTACAAAGTTAGTTATGGTTGAAACAAAGAAAGCTAGTCCAACAAAGAAAGCTAGTCCAACAAAGAAAGCTAGTCCAACAAAGAAAGCTAGTCCAACAAAGAAAGCTAGTCCAACAAAGAAAGCTAGTCAGTCAAAAAAATAAGCAGATACCAGCCAATGTAGGCCATTATTAATGCGCCAAATACATGGCTAACTAGGAATAAAAAACTTGTTTGCACCTCTCCTTTTTGCAATAAAGAAAAGATATCTGAGGTGTAAGCAGAAAAAGTTGTTAGCCCGCCTAAAAAGCCAATATTAATAAAAAACTTTAGTTCTTCACTGAGAGTTGAGGTTGTGGCTTGGAAGTATGCAATAGAAATACCCATTAAAAAACCACCTAACAAATTAACAGCGAGACTGCCAAGAGGAAGTCCTGGATACAAAACATAAAAAAAGTAACCTATTAACCACCTTAGCCATGCACCAATTGCCGCAGCAAAGCCAACTATCAAAAAATTTGTAAATGTAAAGTTAACCATGTGGTTAGACTTTAATAAAATGTTCACGATAATACTTTAGCTCTTCTATAGATTCCAAAATATCTGCTAATGCTTCATGCTTTCCTTTTTTCTTAAACCCATCAATCAACTCTGGCCTCCATCTCTTTGCTAATTCTTTAAAAACACTAACATCAAGATTGCGATAATGAAAATAAGATTCTAAGTCTGGCATATGTCTTGCCATAAACCTCCTATCCTGACATATAGAATTTCCACACATCGGGGATTTATTTTTACCAACATATTGCCTAATAAATTCTAATAGCTGGTGGGTAGCTGACTCTTCATTAGTTTTAGAATTTTTAACTTTTTCTATTAAACCTGATTTACCATGAGTTGATTGATTCCATGAATCCATTTTGCTTAACACATCATCAGATTGCTTTAAAACTAAAACGGGCCCCTCGGCTAAAATCTTTAAAAAAGGATCCGTTATAATTACTGCAATCTCAAGAATTTTGTCAGTTTCTGAATTTAGACCAGTCATCTCCATATCCAGCCATATTAAATTATCATTACTTTTGCTCATCATGATTTCCATTAAAATTTTATATTAATTTGATTTTCAACTTACTTTTATCAAGCTTTTACTTCACAATACTGTTTTTAGTTCATATCACTCATTATGTCACTTACTTTTTATTATTTATTTATATTTTTATTAATTACAACAACAATCTTTCAAGTATGGCTGACAAAAAGACACATAGCCCATATCGATAAGAATAAAAATAAAGTTCCAGCCGCTTTCTCTAAAACAATTTCAATATTAGATCATAAAAAAGCAGCGGATTATACTATTGCTAAATCGCATATTGGGGTAATTGATTTAATTATTCAAGCTATATTTTTATACCTACTCACCTTGGGTGGCGGTATAAATATGCTCATGGATACTTTTAGCACTCTAATTAATAATGAATTAGTAATTGGAGCACTAGTTATTATATCAGTCATGCTCATATCGTCATTGGTTGATCTACCCCTTAGTATTTACAAAACTTTTAATATTGATGAAAGATTCGGCTTTAATCGAATGACTTCTCAAATATTTCTAACAGATCTAATTAAACAATCTATCTTGAGTGTTGTAATCGGTGTCCCTATACTTTTAATCTCGTTATGGATCATTTCGAACCTAGGTGGTTTTTGGTGGCTATGGCTATGGATATTTATTTCCATTTTTAATTTCCTAATGCTTACCCTTTACCCAACTTATATTGCACCATTTTTTAATAAATTCTTACCGTTAAATGACGTAAAGCTAAAAACTAAAATTGAAAAATTACTTTCAAAATGTGGTTTTAAGTCAGATGGGCTTTTCGTAATGAATGGATCACTAAGGAGTAATCATGGAAATGCTTATTTTACAGGGTTTGGAAATTCTAAAAGAATAGTATTCTTTGATACACTTCTAGAAAAGCTTTCCCACAAAGAAATTGAAGCTGTCTTAGCTCATGAGTTAGGCCATTTTCACCATAATCATGTTAAAAAAAGAATTATCATGATGTTTATTGTCAGTTTTGTAGGCCTATACGTACTAGGCATTTTAAAAGATAGCCCATGGTTTTATGAGTCATTAGGAGTTATTCAAAGTGATGCAAATGGATTATTGCTATTTTTATTAGTTTCGCCTCTTTTTATCTTTTTTATTAGACCCTTAATGGCATATTATTCAAGGAAAAATGAATTTGAAGCTGATGAATATGCTTGTAAGTATGCTGACCCTGAAGATTTAAAACTTTCACTAATAAAACTATATAGGGATAATGCGTCAACATTAACACCAGACCCTCTTCATTCAAATTTTTATGACTCTCACCCTCCAGCTCTTGAGAGAATAAGCGCTATAGATAAGATTTAAATGGAAATTACTACAAAATTAGAGTTTGATGCTGGACATAGAATACCTCACCATAAAAGCTCTTGTAAAAATCTACATGGGCATAGGTATGCTATTGAGGTTACTATTAAGGGTGAGGTTGTTTCCGATCAATCAAACTCAGATTTTGGAATGGTTATGGACTTTAAGGATGCAAAAGAGTTAATAAAGAAAACAATTGTAGAGGAATGGGATCACTCATTTATAGTTTACAGAGATGATGCTGTAGTGCTTAAATTTTTAGAATCATTGGATGGCCATAAAACTGTCATTTTTCCATTAGTTCCAACTGCTGAAAATATGGCTTTAGTCGCTATGGAAAAATTAAAAATTTCTTTTGACAAGGAATTTGGTTCTCTAATTAAACCATTCAAAGTTCGACTTTATGAAACGCCCAATAATTGGGCTGATGCATATTAAATTATTATTAACTGTCAGGAGTCTTTAGGCTCGAAATATAGTCATTATGCTCTTGTAATTCATTATTGTTAGGGCGTGTAACAACAAGGCTGGTTTGATTAACATCTTCTAGATTTATGTTGTGAGGACTTTGTGCGAAATCTATTGAAAATGCCTCCTGGCCCCTTGTCATTGCTATATAAACGTCACCAAGTAATTGGGCATCAAGAAGTGCGCCATGAAAACTTCTTGAGGTATTGTCAATATTGTAAGACCTGCATAAAGCATCTAAATTATTTCTTTGACCAGGCCTAATTTCTTTAGCAAGTTTTAACGAATCAAAAATTGAAACTGATTGCATTTCTAATTTATCGAAACTTATTTTCCCTAATTCCATATTAAGAAACCCAACATCAAAAGGAGCATTATGAATAATAATTTCCGAATCTTTTATAAAATTAAGAAATTCAGTTGCAATATCCTTAAAAATTGGTTTATCTTGAAGAAAGTCTAAAGAAATACCATGCACTTCTTGTGCAGCTGGATCTATATTTCTTTCAGGATTTAAATAGGTATGATAATGATTTGTTGTTAACTGTCGGTTATTCATTTCAACTGCTGCAATTTCAATTACTCTATGTCCTTGATTTGGATCAAGGCCGGTCGTCTCAGTATCTAAAAATATCTGCCTCATGATGAAGTTCCCTCCATACCGACTCCTTGATTAGCTAAGTAATCCGCTCTATCATTTTCTGAATGACCGGAATGACCCTTTACCCAAACCCAATTTATTTTTAATTGTGCGTTTAAAATATCTAATTGAACCCACAAGTCTTTATTCTTAACTTCTTTTTTATTACTTGTTTTCCAGCCATTAATCTTCCATTTATCAATCCACTCGCTAATCCCTTTTTGTACATAAGTAGAATCAGTGAAAACTGTTATTTCACTTATAGTATTTATAGCTTTTAAAGCCATAATTACTGCTAAGATCTCCATCCTATTATTTGTAGTGTTGGCTTCACCACCAAATATTTCATTTTTATTGTCCCCTTCAATGATTAAAGCACCCCACCCTCCAGGGCCAGGATTTCCCTTGCAAGCTCCATCTGTATAAATATTGATCATATTAAAGTTACTCTTCCTTTAAGACTGTAATTTTTTTTGTATTCTTCCACTTTGGCTTGATCGGGGTAAGGCTTACCACTTTTTTTTGTGCAACTATAAAAAAAACATTACCAAAAAGTGGCAACCAACGATTTCCAATACTTTCAAGATTATTATTATAAAAATAATTATCATCGGAAAGTATAGGTTGGTAATTTGTAATTTTAGCTTCAGAAATGGAAAAACCTGATTCCTTTAATTGTTTCTGAATCACCGACATGCTGATAAATTTGGAATTCCAAGGGAACTGCATACTAAATGAGAAAAAATTTTTTATTCCTGCAAAGCTATAAGGATTAAAAGAAATAATTATTAAATGTCCTCCAGGGATTATAATCCGAAAAAATTCATCAAAGATAACTTTATTATATCCCTGCTCGATGAAATGAGGGCAAATAATTAAATCGATTGATTCCTCTGAGAGAGGTATAGAGGATACATCAAAACTAATATTCTTTAATGCTCCCTCATTAAAAAGATGTTTAATAATTCGGGAGTGGTCTAAAAAGTCAGCAAAAGCTCCCCCTATCTGAATTGCAAAATAACCAAATTTATCTTCAATAAATTTATTAACAATTATTTTTTCTTGTTCAATAAGTTTTTTTGCAGTTTTAGATTTAAACCAATTCATATTTTTAAAAATACCATAAAAACAATGTAAAATTAAGTTAAACATGTATTCAACCCTACCTCAAAATAATAATATAAATATATTTCCGATTAAGGCATTTAAGGATAATTACATTTGGGTAATTCAAGAAAAACTCAACGGTATAATTATAGACCCTGGAGAAGCAAAACCAGTCCTCGAAAAGCTAAAGAGGCAAAATATTAACTTAACGGCAATTTTGATTACGCATAAGCATTACGACCATACAGGAGGTGTTGAGGAACTTATCAAGCGCAACCCTGATGTTCAAGTTTTTGGCCCAGAAAATATTGAATTTAACTTTAAATACACAATCGTAAAAGAAGGCGATGTTATTTCAATACTTGGAACTAAAGTTAAGCTTAGTGTTATTGAGACGCCGGGGCATACCTTGGACCATATAGTCTATATTGATGAGGCTCATTTGTTTTGTGGGGACACTCTATTTGCATGTGGTTGTGGTAAATTATTTGAAGGTAGTTATAGCGAAATGTTCAAATCATTATCAAAAATTTCTTCGCTTAACCCCGAGACAAAAGTATACTGCGCTCATGAGTATACTAAAAAAAATATACAATTTGCATTAACTGTAGACAAAGAAAATAATCAGTTAATTCAGCGTTACAATAGATTAAAGCATGTGGAAATTACAATTCCATCTACACTCAAAGAAGAACTTGAGACAAATCCCTTTCTGAGGGCTAAAACAATTGAAGAATTTAAATTAATTAGAAAGAGAAAAGATGAATTTTAAGAGTAAAACTTTGTTAAATGCTTTAATGTTGGCTGTCTTTTTTTCAATAACAACAAGTGTTCAATCTGAAACAAATGTATTAGGGCAACAAATAACAGTTATTGGTCAAGAAGAAAATGATATTGACATCCAAACTAGCAATAAAAATAGTATTTGGCTCAGAATTAATAACGGTTATAAAATGAAGGAAAGGCCAAGCCGTAGAATTCGAAACTTTGAAAAATGGTATTCAAAAAGACCTGAATATGTTCAAAGGATGCTTGCAAGAAGCGAAAAATATCTGTTTTATGTTGTTGGTGAAGTTGAAAAAAGAAATATGCCTATGGAAATAGCTCTCTTACCAATGATAGAAAGTGCATACAATCCAATAGCAACTTCAAGACAAAAAGCAGCAGGTATGTGGCAATTTATTCCATCTACAGGAAAAATTTATGGATTAGAGCAAAATTGGTGGGTTGATAACAGAAGGACTGTAGCGGAGGCAACGAATGCCGCTTTAAATTATTTAGAAAAGCTGCACAAAGAATTTGGAACATGGGAGCTAGCGCTTGCCTCATATAATGCTGGCGAAGGTAGAGTTGGTAGATCAATAAAAAGAAATAAAAGAAATAAAAAGCCAACAGGCTACTACAGTCTAAGATTGCCAAGAGAAACAAAAAACTATGTGCCAAAACTATTTGCTATAAAAAATATTATAAGTAATCCTAAAAAATATGGATTAGATTTGCCTAAAATAAAAAACCAACCATATTTTGAGGTTGTAAAGGTTGATAGAAATATTGATACGCAACTTATTGCCAGACTTTCTGAGATATCAATTGAAGAATTTCGGCTATTAAATCCGCAACATAAAAGACCTGTCATAAATGTAAAAAATGTACCTCAAAACATAAACTTACCCTATCAAAATATTCATATATTTAACTACAATCTTCATAGCTACGATAAACCTTTATCGAACTGGGACTCATATAATCCGAAAAAGAAGGAAAGTGTTGCGCAAGTTGCTAAGAAATTTGGGATTGATAGAAAAATACTAATTCAAGTTAACCGCTTAGAGCGTAGGAAATCATTTAGAAGAAATAGCACTATTTTGATACCCAATAAAGATGCGATAACTACTTACTTCCCTAATAATGTCAACGAATTGTATAATTACTCATCAATAATCACACATAAAGTTTCACCTGGTCAAACCTTAAGCCATATTTCTGATAAATATAATATTTCAGTTAAAGATATTAAAGAATTTAATGAACTACGATCGGATAGAATAATCATAGGTGATACTTTGGATATTCCTAAATAATTTATCTTATGCGCATATGAAAAAAAATTGTCTATTTTCTAACTTTATTGCTATTTTTATTTCATCAATATTTATAATAAGTTGCTCGAAAGATACTACCGAAGTAATTGATTATAATGGGAAATTTAAACATATTTCTGGTGGAAACCTTATTAACGCTATGGCGGGAGAACCGAGTAATCTTATTGCTATGATTGCTGGTGATTCGGCCTCATCAGCAATAGCTGGAAATATATTTAACTCCCTTCTTAAATACGATGAAAATTTAAATTATGCTCCGGATTTGGCAGAAAGTTGGCAAATTTCTAACGACCAAAAAACAATTAGTTTTAAATTAAAAAAAGGCCTTCAATGGGCTGATGGCAAACCACTTACAAGTGCGGACGTGTTATTCACGTGGAAATTAATAACCAATCCTAATACTAGAACTCCTTACGCTTCCGATTATCAACTTGTTAAAAAAGCTTCTACCCCTGATTCTTTAACTTTCAAAGTCACTTATGAAAGTAGTTACGCGCCAGCCTTGGATACCTGGACCTCGTTGCATATTCTTCCCAAACATATTTTAAAAGATGAAGACATCAATAATACTTTCTTTTCACGAAATCCAACAGGATCAAGCTTTTACAAGCTTGATGAGTGGATAAGTGGGCAACAGGTAACTCTTAAAGCTAATGATAAGAGTGTTTTAGGGGTTCCTTTAATAAATAAACTAATCTCAAGAATAATTCCTGATACCTCGTCACAATTCTTAGAGCTCACTGCTGATAATCTAGATGTAATGAATATAAACCCAATTCAATATCAAAGAGTATTTCCAGCAAGAAAAGATTTACGACAAAAAATTGCACTTTATAAGGAACTAGGAAATGGTTATACATACCTCGGCTTTAATCTTAAAAAAACTCCATTTAATGATATCAGAGTCAGGCAGGCGCTAAATTATGCAATTGATAAAGATGAAGTTATTAAAGGAGTGCTTCTAGGTCTAGGAGAGCCAATTTCTAGCCCTTATAAGCCCGGTACAAGGTGGAATAATCCAAATCTTAGCCCATACCCTTACAAGCCATCCAAAGCGCTTGTGCTCCTACAAGAAGCTGGCTTTAAAAAAAATGATGATGGTATCTTGATGAAAAATGGCAAACCCTTGAAGTTTGAGATTATTACAAACCAAAACAAACAAAGAGAAATGACAGCAGTTGTAATTCAAAAAAGATTGCAAGAGATTGGGGTTGAGGTTTCAATAAGGGTTATTGAATGGGCAAGCTTTGTGAATAGATTTATAAAAACTGGTGATTTTGATGTTGTTGTTCTTGGATGGAGCCTATCTCTTGATCCAGATCAATATAATATATGGCATTCATCTCAACAAGGGCCTGGTCAATTTAATTTTCTTGGGTATTCTAATAAAAATGTTGATAAATTACTTGAGCTTGGTCGAAAAGAATTAAACGTTTCTAAGCGTGAGAAAATTTACCATGAATTTTCAAAATATTTGTTAGAAGATTCTCCAATTATTTATCTATATGCAGGTTACGGTTTAAGTGCAGTTCATAAAAGAGTTAAGGGAATTAAGAATCCTGCTCCACCAGCAGGGATTTATCATAATAATTACGATTGGTTTGTACCGAAATCTCTTCGTAGAAGCGAAATTTCGGCAAGATAATGGCCTCATACTTGATAAAAAGAATATTGTGGATGATACCAATGCTAATTGGAATAAGTCTTGTGTCATTTTTTATTATGCATCTTGCTCCTGGTGATGTTACATCTAGCGAAGCATCCTTTAACCCAAAAGCATCCGAAGAATCTAGACAAAAATTAAGAGAACTTTATAACCTTGATAAACCGGTAATCATTCAATATGGTTTGTGGGTAAAGCGAATCGTTCAGCTTGATTTTGGTAACTCTTTTGCATCGCATCAAAAACCAGTGTTATGGGAGCGAACAGACAAATCTGGCAATGTTACTAAAGGGTTGATTCAAGAGTCGCTTCCAATCACTTTAATGATCAATCTTTTGGGTATTTGTATTATTTTTTCTATTTCTATTTTTCTTGGTACTCTTTCTGCAGTTCGTCAAAATACCTGGGTTGACCGATCTATAACCTTGTTTGTATTTATCGGGTTCGCAATTCCAGGGTTTTGGTTAGCACTTTTATTGATGTATTGGACTGGGGTCAGTAATCAATGGTTGCCAATATCTGGGCTTCATAGCTTAGGCTATCAAAACCTTAGTGGTTTCGGTCAATTTATAGACCTTCTAAAGCATTTAGTTCTTCCAGTTTCAATATCCTCCCTGAGTGGCCTTGCTGGCATATCCTTATATGTAAGAAATGGGATGTTAGATATTCTTCATCAAGATTTTATTACAACAGCAAGATCTAAAGGTCTAAAAGAAAGTAAAGTTGTATTCATTCATGCGCTTAAAAATGCCATTCTTCCTCTTATCACAATCATAGGCCTTTCTATCCCTGGGCTTATAGGTGGATCTGTAATTGCAGAGTCAATTTTTGCCATACCTGGGATGGGTAAACTTTTTTATGATTCAGTTTTAATGAGAGATTTTCCAGTAATAATGGGAATTTTAACTATTGGATCATTTCTAACCCTAATAGGAAACTTACTTGCTGATGTTGGCTATGCTTGGGCTGACCCACGAGTTAGAAAAGGCCTAGTTAAATGAATATTTTTTTAAAAAACCCTCTTGCATTATCAGGCTTAATAATAATCCTAACAATTTTAATTTTAGCTTTAATTGCACCTATTATTGCACCATATGACCCAAGTTTTATCGATATTAATTCCATATTATTTCCACCGTCAATTGATCACTTAATGGGAACAGATGGTCTTGGTAGGGATGTTTTTTCTAGAATGCTTTATGGAGCACAAATATCTTTACTAGTTGGTTTTGTAGCTGTAGGTATAGCTAGCCTGATTGGTGTTATTTTGGGTTCATTAGCTGGATTTTATAGAGGTTGGGTTGATTCATTAATTATGAGATTTGTAGATATAATGCTATCAATACCAACATTCTTTCTAATACTGGCTGTAATAGCTTTTCTAACGCCATCAATATGGAATATTATGATCGTTATTGGCTTAACATCGTGGATGGGCGTTACAAGGCTCGTGAGGGCTGAATTTTTTAGTTTGCGCCAAAGAGAGTATGTACTTGCTGCAGAAACAATGGGTTCAAATCATTTTTCAATAATAGTAAAACATCTTCTCCCAAATAGTTTAACGCCAATTATAGTTAGCTCAGTTCTTGGTATAGCAAGCGCAGTTTTGGTAGAGTCTGGCCTTAGCTTTTTGGGTTTGGGTGTTCAAGCCCCAACTGCATCTTGGGGAAACATACTTACTGATGGAAAAGAATATATTCAATTTGCGTGGTGGCTCTCTTTATTTCCTGGTTTAGCTATCCTCATTACTGTATTAGGATATAATTTACTCGGTGAGGGTCTAAGGGATGTATTGGACCCGAAAAATAAAGACTAACTATCAAAGAAAGATTAAATATGGGCTTCTTAAAGAATAAAAAAGTATTAATACTTGGATTACTTAGTGATCGATCTATTGCTTATGGTATAGCTTCTTCTATGAAAAAACAGGGTGCTGAGCTAGCATTTACGTATCAAATGGAAAAGCATAAAGAAAGAGTTCAAAAACTTGCCTCCCATTTTGATTCCAATATAGTTTTACCATGTGATGTCGCAAGTGATGAAGATATTAAAAATCTTTTTCCATTATTAGAAAAAGAATGGGGTAAATTTGATGTCTTAATTCACTCAATAGCTTTCGTTCCCAAAGAGGCATTAAGTGGTGACTTTATTGAGTCAACTTCGCGTGAAAATTTTACAATAGCCCACAACATTAGTTCATATAGTTTTACTGCACTCGCAAAATCAGCCCTTCCATACTTAAATACAAATGCGAGTCTTTTAACGCTGAGCTACTTAGGTGCTGAAAGAACGATGCCCAATTACAATGTAATGGGTTTAGCAAAAGCAAGTCTTGAAGCAAATGTAAGGTATATGTCTCATAGTTTGGGTAGTAAAGGGATTAGGGTTAATGCTATCTCGGCAGGGCCAATCAAGACTCTTGCTGCTTCAGGTATTGCAAACTTTGATAAAATGTACGATTTTAATGAGCGTCATTCCGCATTAAAAAGAAATGTAACAACTGAAGAAGTCGGGAATGTTGCCGCATTTTTATGTAGTGACTTAGCATCAGGAATTACGGGTGAAATTACTTACGTGGATGGTGGGATGAATATTACTGCTTCAGGATCTATCGATTAGCAAATAATGACTCGTTAGTTTCAATATCAGCATTAACTCTTAAGTTTGAAATGTAAGCTGCTTCGACCTCTCCCTCAATCAGAGCTATATAATCATTATAATAAGTATCAATTGAATCATTATCCTCTACATTCTCAGTAACTACTTTATTGAGTTTAACGATTACATATTCTCCATTGCTATCATAAAGCCCAGAGTATGAAGGAAGTTGGGTGTCATCTATTTTAAATATCGCATTAATAAGGGAGTCGGACAATCCTTTTCTATCAACGCGATCTATGACTAATTGATCAATCCAATCAATTGCTTTCGGGTTTAACTTTACATCTTGTATTAGTTTAATTCCAGCATCAATTAAAAGCTTTTGAGATTCTGCTTCTACCAGAAATTCTTTAATTGTGCCCCTGACCTCTTCAAAAGGCTTTGTAGCTGAAGAGCGGTAATCTATAACTCTAGCGGCAACTAGGTTATTAGGTGAAGCCTCGATTGCCGGAATATTTCTCTTTTCCGCTATAGCATCTTTATCAAAAATTGCTTGAGCAAAAGCTTCATTATTAAAGAACTTTTTTGCATCTTCAAAACTTAACCATTCACTATCTTGAATTTTTAAATCAAATTTGTTTGCAGCTTTTTGAAGATTCTCAGATTGCTCATAAATAATATTACTAAAGTCTTCTGCATTTGAGCCATATTCAGCAAGTGCTAAATTAAAAAGTAACTCGCCCTTAATTCTATTTTTCACTGACTCAAACTTAACTTCTTCGCCTTTTATATCCGTTAACATTATAATATGGTATCCAAATTCAGTCTGAACAAGGTCAGAAATTTGGTTCTTCGACATTTTAAACACTTGATTGTCAAAAGCTTTAGTCATATCTCCTCTAGAAAAGAATCCGAGATCTCCGCCCTTTTTTGAAGATTCCGGATCTTGAGAATATTTTGCAGCATTCTTTTTAAAAGTCTTCGGATTTTTTCTTACTTCCTTTAGGATAGTTAGTGCTTTTGTCTTGATTTCGCTTATCTCATTGTCAGCCATATCAGATCTAATAGTAAACAATATATGCTTAGCTCTTCTTTGTTGGTCTGCCTGATATCTGTTTATGTTGTTAGTAAAATAATTTTTTACTACATCATCTGCTACTTTTATATTTGGGACTATGCCCGCAACTGAATAAATAATAAACTCAATCTTTACTTGATCAGACTGTATAAAAGAAGACTTACTTTCTTCATAAACTTTCTTTAATGCCTTATCAGAAAGATCAACTTTTTTCTTGTAAGTATTCTGTTTTAACTCAAAAATGCTGACATCTCTTTTTTGATAAGCTAAATTAACGAGTGGTTGAATTTTATTTTTTGGAGTGTATATAAGCTTTCTTAAGCTATCTCTGACTTGTTGCGAGCCAAGGTCATTTCTAATGTTATCATCGAATTCTTTTGGGGTTAATCTATTTATACTTAAAATTTCATCGTATTGGGTCTGAGAAAATCTTCCATCTCTTTGAAATTCAGGCATACCTGATATATACGACCCAACTTGATTATCACTAATATAAAAACCTGAATTTTTAATTTCTTGTTTAACCAACTTGGTAGTTATTAATTTATCTAATACGGCCTTTTTAAACTCTATATTTTGGAATGTTTTTGGGTCTACTGATTCATCTTGACTTTTTATTTGTGCAATAAATTGGCTTTCTGTCTTATCTAATTCTTGCGAGGTAATAGGCTCATCATTAACTGATGCTATTTTAACATTACTTCCAACCGATGATAAATAAGAATCTATCCCAAAAAGAGCAAAAGGAATAATAATTATCCCTAAAATAACTTTAGCAAGTTTAGTTTGAGTTCTACTTCTTATGTGTTCTAACATATTTAAATTCTCATAATTATTAATTAAAAGGCCTATATATATTGGTTCTCTTAATTTATAAATATGGACTAATAAAATTAGCCCATATTTGCTTATTGGCGGAGTGGACGGGACTCGAACCCGCGACCACCGGCGTGACAGGCCGGTATTCTAACCAACTGAACTACCACTCCTAAACAATGGTGGGTGCTACAGGGGTCGAACCTGTGACATTCGCCTTGTAAGGGCGACGCTCTACCAACTGAGCTAAGCACCCGAATTGTTAAAAATTTCGAATGTAATTTTACAATAACGTAATGAACAAAGCTAGCTAATAAAAATAAAAAACTAATGAGCTATTGCTTTATCAATTTGAATTATATTTTTTGATGCAGCAGGGATAACTTTTGATCCTTTTATTAAGCTTTTTGGCTCTTTTGTTAATGCTATCTCAATAACTTCATCAATCCATTTAACAGGGATAATATCGACGCCAGCCTTAATTTCGTCTGGAATATCTATCAAATCTTTTAAATTTTGTTCTGGGATTAAAATTTTCTTAATATTCCCACGATGTGCTGCTAATAATTTTTCTTTCAGTCCACCAATTGGTAAAACTTCACCTCTGAGAGTAATCTCTCCGGTCATCGCAACATCAGAATGAACAGGTATCCCAGTTAAGCTTGATATAATTGCTGTTGTTATACCAATTCCAGCACTTGGTCCATCTTTTGGAGTAGCTCCCTCAGGAAAATGAATATGTATGTCTTTTTTTTCATGAAACGTATTATTGATACCCAATCTCTCTGCACGACTTCTCACAACACTCATTGCTGCGTGTATCGATTCTTGCATCACATCACCAAGTTTACCAGTAATTATTGTCTTTCCTTTACCTGGTAGCACGACTGCTTCAATTGTTAATAATTCTCCGCCAACCTGAGTCCAAGCTAAACCTGTTACTTGACCAATTTGGTTCTTTTTATTTGCGTAGCCAATATCATAAATTTTAACCCCTAAATAATCTTGTAGATTTTTGCTAGTTACAGATATAGATTTTAATTTCTTATTTGTTAAAAGGGATTTCACAACTTTTCTACAAATTTTTGAAATTTCTTGTTCTAATTTTCTAACCCCAGCCTCTCTAGAATAAAACTGAATAATATCTTTAATGGCTTTTGCTGAAATTTTAAACTCATTTCGCTTTAAACCATTATGTTTTAACTGTTTAGGTAGTAGATGTTTGATTGCAATATTTAATTTTTCAGATTCTGTATACCCTGAGAGTCTTATAATCTCCATTCTATCTAACAGTGGCTCTGGGATATTCATTGAATTAGCCGTTGCAACGAACATTACATCAGATAAGTCATATTCAATTTCAGCGTAATGGTCAGAAAATGTATGGTTTTGTTCTGGATCTAAAACCTCAAGCAAAGCCGAAGATGGATCTCCTCTAAAATCCTGACCCATTTTATCTACTTCATCTAGTAAAAATAACGGATTCTTAACTCCAACTTTAGTCATGTTCTGTAAGATTTTGCCAGGCATTGATCCAATATAAGTTCTTCTATGCCCTCTAATCTCTGCCTCATCCCTCACGCCGCCAAGAGCCATTCTTACAAACTTTCGATTAATCGACTTTGCAATACTATTCCCAAGAGATGTTTTACCTACACCTGGGGGGCCAACTAAACATAATATTGGGCCTTTAAGCTTACCAACCCTATTTTGAACGGCTAAATATTCAATTATCCTTTCTTTTACCTTTTCCAGCCCAAAATGATCATTATCAAGATCTAATTCCGCACTTTTCAGATCTTTATTTATTTCTGTTTTATCGGTCCATGGCAAGTTAATTAATGTTTCAATAAAAGTCCTTACAACAGATGCTTCTGCAGACATTGGAGACATCATTTTTAATTTTTTAAACTCTGAAAAACATTTCTCCTTGGCTTCAATTGTCATTCCAACCGCTTTTATTTTTTCTTCAAGCTCATCAAGATCAGCGCCTTCATCTTGCTCTCCTAATTCTTTCTGAATTGCCTTTACTTGCTCATTTAAATAATATTCCCTTTGTGACTTCTCCATTTGCCTTTTGACTCTACCACGAATTTTTTTCTCCACTTGTAAAATATCAATCTCAGATTCCATAATATTTAACAGCAGTTCCAGGCGAACCTTGATGTCGAAAGTTTCTAAAATGTCTTGCTTCTTCGAAAGTTTTAAAGTGAGGTTTGCAGCAATTGAATCTGCCAATCTCCCGGGCTCATTTATAGATGTAAGAGAGGTTAAAATTTCAGGGGGGATTTTTTTATTTAACTTTATGTATTGTTCAAATTGAGAAAAAACTGAGCGCATAAAGGCTAATGTATTCTTATCTTTCTTTTCTTTAATTTTAATTAAATTTATATCTGCAGCCCAAAAATCTCCAGATTCATTAAATTTCACCACACTTGCTCTTTCCAGTCCTTCAACTAAAATTTTAACTGTTCCATCAGGTAATTTGATCATTTGTAAAATGCTTGCAACAGTCCCTACAGTGTATAAATCTTTAATCTCAGGCTCATCCTTCACTGCAGTTTTTTGCGCTACCAACAAAATCTTCTTGTCTCCATTGTTTGCTTTCTCTATTGCGCTTATTGACTTCTCTCTACCTACAAATAAGGGGATGACTAACTGTGGGTAGACAACTACATCCCTTAAAGGAAGCATCGGGAAATTTTTTATTGATAATGTCATGTATATTTTCTTCTTTACTAAAAAAATTAATATGAGTTAATATTATTGGGGTGCTTTATTGTAAATACAAGTCTTTTATTTATTAGCTTTCTTTTCGGTATTAGAATAAATTAAATATGGTTTCTCATTTTTATTTATTACTTCTTGACCAACAACTACTTTATGTAAATTTTTTATTGTCGGCAATTCAAACATAATTTCTTTCAAGGTTAATTCCATGATGGACCTTAATCCGCGAGCACCACTCTTTCTCTCAATAGCTTTAAGCGCAATTGCCTCAATGGCGTCATCACGAAATTCTAATTCTACATTTTCCATGCTAAATAACTTTTTGTATTGCTTAATTAGTGCATTTTTTGGTTCCTTTAATATTTGAATTAAGGCATTCTTTTCAAGATTTTCTAGCGTTGTTATAACAGGAAGCCTTCCAATAAACTCTGGAATTAAGCCAAACTTAATCAAATCTTCGGGCTCTACATTCTTTATAATATTGCTAATAATTTTAAGATCGTCCTTCCCTTGAACCTCAGCTCCAAAACCTATGCTATTTTTTTCAGTTCTTTCTCTAATAATTTTTTCAAGCCCATCAAAAGCTCCCCCGCAAATAAATAATATATTTGAAGTGTCAATTTGAACAAATTCTTGATTTGGATGCTTTCTTCCGCCTTGAGGCGGTACTGAAGCTATTGTCCCTTCAATTAGTTTAAGCAGGGCTTGCTGCACACCCTCCCCTGAAACATCTCTTGTAATTGACGAGTTTTCTGATTTTCTTGATATCTTATCAACCTCATCAATATAAACAATTCCAGTTTGAGCTTTTTCAATATCATAGTCACATTTTTGAAGCAACTTTTGCATAATATTTTCAACATCCTCACCCACATAACCTGCTTCAGTTAATGTAGTTGCATCAGACATCACAAAAGGAACCTCAAGTAGATTTGCTAAAGTTTGAGCCAATAATGTCTTACCAGAGCCAGTAGGCCCAATAAATAAAATATTACTTTTAGCAATAGTTACATCCTTAAATTCAGGATTTTCATTTTTATTATTTTTTAGTCTTTTGTAGTGATTATAAACAGCAACTGACATACTTTTCTTGGCCTCTTCTTGTCCAATTACATGGTCTCCAAGTGACCGGAAGAGCTCTTTTGGGCTTAAAAGGTCTGATTGAATTTCATCTAATTGCTCATTCAACTCTTTTGATTCTTCTGAAATAATGTCATTTGATAAATCAACACATTCATCACAAATAAATACTGATGGGCCTGCAATAAGCTTCTTAACTTCGTGTTGATTTTTGCCACAAAATGAACAAAAGAGAGATTTTTCTTTTTCGTCAACCACTAAAATTCCTTATTTAACTTGGGTTCTACTAGAAATAACTTGATCAACCAAACCGTATTTAACTGACTCATCTGCACTCATAAAATTATCCCTATCAGTGTCTTCTGCAATTTTTTTTATTGGTTGCTTTGTGTGTTTCGATAAAATTGAATTAAGTTTATTTTTTAAAAATAAAATTTCTTTTGCATGAATCTCAATATCAGAAGCTTGCCCCTGAAATCCTCCCAGAGGCTGATGGATCATGACCCTAGAGCTTGGAAGGCAGAATCTTTTACCATCTGCTCCAGCCGTTAATAGTAAAGCTCCCATACTTGCTGCTTGCCCAATACATAAAGTGCTAACATCTGGCTTAATAAATTGCATCGTGTCATAGATGGCCATTCCTGCAGTCACTGAGCCACCTGGTGAATTTATATATAAAGAAATATCCTTATCTGGATTTTCTGCTTCAAGAAATAATAATTGGGCAACTACTACGTTAGCAGTCATATCATCTACCGGACCAACTAAAAAAATAAGTCTTTCTTTCAGTAGTCTTGAATATATGTCATATGACCTCTCACCTCGACCACTTTGTTCAACAACCATAGGAATATAGCCTAAGTTATTTGGAGAAAAGTGGCTAATTGATTCTATTTTAGAATTACTCATTATTTATGCCTGCATTGCCATTAGATCATCAAAAGAAACTTTCTTAGGTTCAATTTTGCATTCTTTTAAAAACCACTCAACAATATTGTCCTCAGTCGAAAGAGCAGCTGGCTCATCTAAACGCTTTGGGTCATCATAAAACCATTTTTCTGCTTTTTCTGTATCATCAAAATTAGCTGAAAATTCAATAACTTTTGATTTGATCTGCTCTTCGCTTGCATTTAACTTATTATCATCAACCAAAGTGGCAAGAACAATTCTTAATTTACATGTTTTTTTTGCTGTTTCCTCAAACATTTCTGGTCCCAACTTTACTTCTTTCATATCAGCGCCCTGCTGTTTAAGATTATCATAAGTAGATTGCATCATACGATTTACTTCCATCGAGATCAGCGATTTTGGAATTTCCATATCATGCGCATCAACAAGTAATTGAAAAACTTGTTTTTTTAGGTCCGCCTTAACTCTTTTATCAACTTCTTGAGTTAACGACATTTTTATCTCTTGCTCCATTAATTTAAGATTTCCATCCTCAACCCCCAAACTTTTTGCAAAATTTGAATCTATTTTAGGTAATTTGCCTTCTTTAACCTCTATTAATTTGATTTGATATTTAACATTTTGATTCGCTAGCTGCTCTGGATTATGATCTTTTGGATATTTAACTTCAAATTCTTTAGATTCTCCTGCTTTAATTCCAACAAGTTGGTCATCTACGTCCTTAATTCTTTTTGAATCTCCCAGAACAAACTCCAAAGACTGGTCACCTGTTGATTCAATCTCTTCTTCATTAATAAATGACTTAAGTTGAACTGTTATTTGGTCGTCAAGCTTAGATGCTCGATCTACTTTTTCAAATACTGCTCTTTGCTTTATTAAAACATCTATTGTTTTTTTAATATCGCCTTGCTCCACTTCGACAGATTTTTTTTCAACTTTAAGAGGCTTAAAGTTGCCTAATTTAAATTCAGGGAATATTTCAAATGTTGCAGTGAATTCAAAATCATCACTAATCTTATCTAAAGGGTCGTGCTGAATATCTGGCATCCCTGCTACACGAAGGTTATTGGTATTAACTATTTCACCAAACTTCATCTCAATAGCATTAGCGTAAATCTCAGCTCTAATATCTGCACCATACTGCTTCTCAATAACATTCATTGGCACTTTTCCAGGACGAAAACCAGAAATACGTGCTGTTCTAGTTAGCTCTTGAAATTTTTGCGATATCTGTTCCTGTAATGGTGAAATAGATACCAAGCCCTTAACTTTTCTTTCGATGCTGCTAATTTTTTCTATTGCTTCTGCCATTGTTTTGTTCCTAACTTAAATATGGTGCGAAAGGAGAGACTCGAACTCTCACGCCTTGCGGCGCTGGTACCTAAAACCAGTGCGTCTACCAATTCCGCCACTCTCGCATAAATAACTAATTTTAAAAGGCATATTATATCAGCTTCGACGTGCTAGGTAAGCAATAATTCAATGTGATTTTAATTACTATAAAATATGTGTATAAAAATTCACTCCTCGAATATAATAAGGTAAGAGAGATAAAAATAATAAACATAACCCAACTTTAAAAGATAATGCATATGTCAATGCTGCCATATTTGATAATAGTTTTTGTACTAAGTAGCTGTAGCTATATACCTTTTAACAAAAAAGATATTGAAACTCAAAAAATTATTGAAGTAATCAAAGAGTCGGGCATCCATAATAAAGAATTTTCAGAATTTCTAATAGCCCAAGATTTTGACAAGACTGAGCTGCCTTTTAAAGTATGGGACTTAAAAGGGCTCGTATATACCCAACAATTTTTTAATCCGCAAATAAAGACAGCTAAAATACAGTGGCAAATGGCTAAAACTAATGAGGCTATTGCCATTCTTTACCCGCCAACTTCAATAGGGCTAAAAGTAGGTCGAGAAACAACAAACAAAGAACTAACACAGAAAATTTTTGGTGGGGGTTTTTCCTTCACATTCGAACCTGCAGATAAAAGATTAATCCGGCACGAATTATCTCTAAACCAATCCCAACTTGCTTTAATTAATTTTCAACTGACTAACTGGGAGCTAAGGCTAGATTTATTTACCAAATTGTTTGATTTCATTGAGAACCAAGAGTTTATAAAACTATCGAAAGTAGAGCTTCGACTAAAACAATCTGTAATGAATATGATGAAAAAAAGACTTGAAGCAGGCGTTGCGTCTCAAATAGACCTAGATAGAAAAACCATTGAGCTAAACGCAATTAATCAACAGTTGTTACAGCTACAAATGAATCAATCAATTATGAGGAATCAACTAGCGTCATCAATTGGTTTAAGTACTGAAAAATTCAATCTTATCCCATTAGATAGTAAGAAAATAACCTCTATTCTTGACGATATAACTATTTTGTATTTGGAAGATAAAAAATTATTAGAATTACAAGAAATATCCCTAACAAAAAGATTAGACCTTAGAAAAGCTCTTTCAAATTATGCAATAGCCGAAGCTCAGTTAAAACTAGAGGTAGCTGATCAATATCCAGATTATACTTTTTCGCCGGCCTATGCATACGAATTTGGAACTCGATTATGGACTCTGGGTATAGATTCAATAATTAAGTCAGGAGATCGAAATAAAGCGTTTATCAATAAGGCAGAAAAATTCCGTGACTTGGAAGCGAGCAAAGTAACATCATTACAACTGTCAACAATAAATGCCATCGAAGAGCTTCAATTAAATTTTTCAAATAAATTTGAGGATCTAAAATATTCAAATCAAATGGTAACAACAAAAAATAGACTTGAGAGTCAGCTTGCTGCAAGATTTAAGAAAGGATTAATAAATAGGATGGAATTTGAGAATGAAAAAATTAGCCTTATTGATATTAGTAAAAATCACCACAAAGCAATATATAATTTAATTAGAATTGGGTTGCTGGCAGAAAGCGTTCTTCAGGAACCTATGTTTACACCAAATATAAAATTGCTTAATGAAAAATAAATCACTAACTATTATTATTTTACAATCTGTACTTATCATAGCGCTAGTATGGTTAATTATTTATTTGGGGAAAGATGAAATTTTTAAAGAGGTTGTCGATGCCGATTCGATGAAGTTTAACGAATCTGAAGTGGAGAATTTAATATCAATCAAGGACAAAATTATAACACTGCCGAATTCGATAATTAAAAATAGTGGTATTGAAATTCAGCCAATTTCTGAAAGTAAAAAACGGTCGTTATATTCATCTTATGGCTATGTAGTAAATTTGAAGAATCTGATTGATTACCAGACTAACTATTTAAATTTAAATTTTGAAATAAATAAATTAAACCTCCAGCTAAAAGAAGAGATTGTGCACTTTAAAACATTACAATCACTTAATGAGGACAATAAAAATATTGCAGACTCAGTTGTTGGTGAAAAAGAGATAGAAATTAATAATCTTCATAATAATTTAAACATTCAAAAGAACAATAAAAATAATTTGTTACGAGTTATTGGACAAGAATGGGGGCAGTCTTTTAAGGATTTACTAACCGATCCAAAGAAATCCTTACTTCAGAATATTTTCAATTCAGACTCTAGATTGATTAAAATTACTATTGCTAACAATAAAATACAAAAATTACCTCCTTCAGAATTGATCTTATTCTCCCCACTTCAGCCGCAAAATAAGTACAAGGCTAACCTCATTTCAAAGGCGCCTTTTGGTAGTCTTGATATTCAAGGAAGTTCTTATTTCTATTTAACATTAAGCAATGATTTAATGATAGGTAGCAAGATAAATTCATATATTGAATCAGCTGAAGATAGCCAAGTTAAAAAATTCCATATACCAAAATCAGCGATTATTTGGAATGAAGGCAAACCATGGATATATGTAGAGTCAAGTAATAATTCATTTCTTAGGCATCCTATATTTAAATTTGAAGAGGTTGATAATGGCTGGGTTGTTCAATTTGAAAATATACCCCCTAAAACAATTGTAATTAAAGGTGCGCAATTACTTTTATCAGAAGAATATAAACACCTAATTACA
>Ga0209830_10000739_pt1 | contig 31945 bp, 23 predicted proteins | sample ArcticOcean_MG_C_12_FD_187439 | JGI IMG/M metagenome (GOLD analysis project Ga0209830, IMG submission 187439) | Marine microbial communities from western Arctic Ocean - ArcticOcean_MG_CB8_130 (SPAdes) (version 2) | ecosystem: Environmental > Aquatic > Marine > Oceanic | place: Arctic Ocean...
TTATGTATTTTATTTCTAAAATAACTAAAAGATTTCTTGTTTTATCGGCCATTAATTTTTTATTGATTCACAATATTTTTTCTGACGAAAGGAAACTTCTCATATTAGGCGACAGCATAAGCGCCGGATACGGAATAGAAGAGGGCAATCAATGGACTGAGATTCTGCAAATTAAATACAACGAGCAAAATACTGAACTCGTCATTATAAATGCCAGCATTTCAGGCGATACTACAGGTGGAGGCCTTTCAAGGATTGAAAGCCTATTGAATAAATACAATCCAGAAATTTTGCTCATTGAGCTTGGTGGAAACGATGCATTGAGAGGTTACCCGGTTAAAAAGATTAAATCGAACTTGGATAAAATTTCAAGCTTGGCCATAGAAAAGAAAGTTGAAGTCTTACTCATGCAAATAAGAATACCTCCAAACTATGGCAGACGTTACGTTTCTGCTTTTGAAAATTTATTTGTAGAAATGGGCACTCAAGAAGGAATCAATCTCTTTCCTTTTATGCTTCAAACCGTAGCTTTGAATAAAGATCTAATGTTGCCTGATGGAATACATCCAAATGCAAAAGCCCAACCGCTGATTGCAGAATTTATGTATAATAAATTACAAAGATACGTCAAAGATTAGTTACCTGTCTCATTTTTTAACACATCGGATTTCAGGATTGATTTCTTATACACAACACATAAGACATCTAACTCACTAAACAGATCATTTTTAAACAGCTAAAAAGAATTTTTAGAAAGAACCAATTTAACGAGGAAAGCAGATGGATAGTAAATTAGAAATAGCAAAAGATTGGCTGCCAAGATACACAGGCATGCCTTTGGAAAAATTTGGTACAAACATACTGTTAACAAACTTTTCAAATTATGTTGAGAGTTTTGCTGACCGTTTCAATGCAGACATCTACGGAGAGAAGAAGCCTATGCAAGCAGCAACAAACTCAGACGGCTTAACCATAATTAATTTTGGTATTGGTTCTCCAAATGCTGCAACAATTATGGATTTGCTCATAGCCGTTAAACCGAACGGCGTTCTGTTCTTGGGAAAGTGTGGTGGCTTGAAGGGGTCCAGTGAGATAGGGCACTTTATATTGCCAATAGCCGCTATCCGCGGAGAAGGAACCAGCGACAACTATTACCCTAGCGAAGTGCCTGCACTTCCTTCTTTTAAATTGCATAAGTTTGTTTCTGAAAAAGTAATAGAAAAAGGTTGTGATTATAGGACGGGTGTAATTCACACTACCAATAGAAGAGTTTGGGAGCATGACAAACCATTTTTAGAACATTTAAAAGCTACTACTTGTATTGGTATTGATATGGAAACGGCAACGGTCTTCATAGTGGGTCATTACAATGAAATTTCCAGAGGAGCGTTGTTGTTGGTTTCAGATGTTCCGGTCACTCCGGATGGTGTCAAAACGGAAGAGAGCGATGCGGGCGTTACCAATGAATGGTCTGATATGCATCTTGATTTAGGGATAAGCTCTATGACAGAGATAGGAAATAGCGGAGAGCAGATTCAACATTTTAGATATTAATTTAATTGCGCTTGGTTTTTTCCTTGCTAATTAAATAAGTAATCTTCAAAATCATGCTTTTATTTTTAATAAGACCTGAGAAATAATTTTGAAATTTCTTTTAAAAATCTCTAACAATCCACTTTTACCAATCATTCTATTGGCCGGAGTTTGGTTCACCACAAAAGACATCTTAATGCTTACAGCGGCAATAATGATATTGATGACGTTGCAAGTTGTTATAGAAAAAATTGTTAATGGCAAAGTTGCAAAGATGCTTTTCATTTCATGGTGTTTACTTATACCCTTAGGAGCGATAACTTTGTTGCTAAGAGATCCAATTTTTTTACAGTGGAAATTTTCCATAGTCCACTGGCTTTTAGGAGGCATGTTGGCGTTCTCTCAATTTTTAAATGGACAATCTTTTTTGAAAACAATGCTAATTTCAGTTGGACCTCAATTAGAAAGCGTTCCAGAGTTTGCCTGGAGAAAGGTTACCTATTTTATGGCGATTGCCTTCGTTGCGATTGGGACAATTAATCTCTATTTTATTTATTTTTCAGACATCGAAACTTGGGTTAATTTTAAGCTTTTCGGGGTAACAATTCTAAACATGGCAATCATGTCTGTTTCTCTTTTTTATCTTTTCTCTCATTCTTCCGAAACGGATAAAACCTAAGCTCTTATTCAAAAAAAAAATTTAACACCATTTGATTGCCTATTCCTCATAAATTAGGCATAGTTGAATTTAATAAATGGATTTTATTGTTTAACTTAAGCTCTAGATAAGGATTTCTAGTTACTTAAATGGGGAGAAACATGAAACTTAAATCTATTTACTATCTTTTATTGATTCCATTTGTACTTACTTCAAACCTGGCCTTTTCGGCTGATGAGGATGAAGACAGCAGAGGCGGTATTGAAGAAATAACCGTTACAGCTGAGAAAAGAACTTCAACTGTGTCCGATACATCAATGTCCATAACGGCTTTTGATTCTTCTTTATTAGAAGATTTAGGAATGCAGGGTGCTGATGATCTTATGGATCAGTTACCAGCTACTACAAGAGATGCATACGATGTAAGAATTAGAGGAGTTGGAAGAAACTTCAGGGCGCTTGGCGGAGATCCGGGTGTGGCTACTTATTACAACGGCGTTTACTCTCCCGATTTTGGAATTGCTGCCTCAGAAAATTCTTTGTACGACGTAGAGCGTATTGAGGTCCTTCGTGGTCCTCAAGGAACTCTATACGGACGTAATTCAATAGGTGGAGCAATCAATTACATTACTAAAAAACCTACTTTTGATTCTGAAGGAGAAGTAAGAACTGTTATTGGTGATTATGGCTTGCAACAGTTTTTCCTAATGAGTTCTGCCCCCATTACAGATTCTATAGCTTATAGATTTAATGCAGTAACAGTAGACAGAGATGGATTGCAAAAAAGCATAGGAACAGGTCCCGATACTAACTCTCTCAATGATGACAACTATACGATGTCCTTGCTTTGGAATATTAACGACGACATGAGTTTTAACATAAGAGTTAATGACAGATTGTCTGATAGAGTCATTAACAACAGAGTTCTAATGACAGAAGGCTATGGAGACAATAGAGGAACTCGAAATACCAAAGACGCAGTTTTAGGCATAAGAAAAGTTACTGCTGGATCTACCGGAGCAGTAAGGTTTGTTAACCCGATCAACGGCACTATAGGTTACGGAGCTCCATTAAGAGCTGGTGTTGACCCAACAGCATTTCCATGGAGATACAATGCTGCTTACGGCAGTACTGGTCCAGATGTATTGGGAACTTATAACGTCAATGTAAATGACGATGCTGGCTGTGATAGCTTTCCTTACAGCAATTGTGCATCAAATCATGTGATGTTTGAACAAACGGGCATACAAGGAAACTTTACTTGGGACATTAATGAAAACACAACCTTTACTTATATGTATGGTTACGTAGATTTCAATTACACGTTCAATATTGATTTGGATGACACAAACAGTAATTTTTCTCAATACAGAACAACAGTTAATGAAGACGAGCACATGAACACTCATGAAATAAACATCAACTGGACACTGGGAGATGATGTAGAGATCACAACCGGTGCTTTCTTTATGGACGAGGTCAGAAAGCAAACTTATTCTCTAAGCAACAACGTACCTGGTATATTAAATGCAGCAAATTATGGAGTTTTGGATTCCAGTCTTGCTTTTATAGGTGTACCAGCTTCCATAATGGGTTTTCTAGGATGGCCTAGTGATGCCGCTACTCCGCATGCCAGAGAAGGAGATGCTGCTTTAGGAACTACACTCTCAGGTCGTTGGCAAGGAGACGCTCTTGGTCGTGTTTACGGTCATAACAACTCCAATGATACGCAAGCTGTTGCTTACTTCACACAAGGAACTTGGACTATAGATGATACTTGGGCTCTAACTTTGGGTGCGAGATATGCTGAAGATGAAAAAGATGCTTTAGAATTAACCGGCGGTTACGCTGAGTTATATGCCAGCGCTCTATCTGCTTATCTTCCTTATGCTAATTTGCTCACAGGCAATCCTTTCATACCTGTAGGAGCTAATACCACGCCTACCGCACAAACGAACGTTGCAATGGGTAACGCGACTTGGAATTACAATCCAACTACATTGGCCCAGATGCAAGCTTTGGCTGCAGCTGGTCTGTTGCCTGCTAATGCAGTTTATCCGGCTTCTATAGACGCTGATAATCCTATTACACCTGTGTGTGAATACACTGCTACAGATTGCGCGACTCCACTGAGATTGGGTCAAGGTATACCTTACAGTTACACAAGAAGAATAGCTGGCGGCGATACTTGGGATGATACGAACGTTAGAGTAAACGTTGATTACACTCCAAACGAAGATCAATTGTGGTACCTGTCTTACACGACTGGTTACAGATCTGGTGGTTTTGCTCTTGGTGTTTCTGGTCAAAGAGACGATGCAAGAGACGCTAACGGAGTCCCGACAGGAACTGGACAGGCTTTGGTAAGTTACGACTCAGAAGAAGTTAAAGCTGCTGAATTGGGATACAAAGGAATTCATCTAGACAATACGCTACAAATCTTTGCTTCTATTTATCATTACGATTACGACGGTTATCAGGATGAGTTAGAACAGTTTGATCCAATAAGAGGAGCTGGAGCAAATTTTGTTTCGAACGCTGATGGAATAACGAATGAAGGTTTTGAGATTGAAGTTCAATATCAAGCTAGTGACAGACTCAATATTTCTGGTAACTACAGTTTTACTCAAACTGAATACGGCGAAAGCTATCCAGTTTTGGCGGTGGATGATCCAACTAACCCGGTTCCAGTGTTTGGGCAATGTACACAAGGTTATGTAAGTTGTGCGACGGATGATCTGTCGTTCGTTACTGATTACACGGTAGATTTGAAAGGGGGTCCTTTGAAGGGCATACCTGAGCAAAAATACACCATCAGATTCTCTTATGATATTGATACTGTTTTTGGACCGCTGTTGTTGATAGCGAATCATTCGTACACAGGCGATTTTTCTGCCTCGGGTATTCAACGTGATTTAGACAGAATAGCATCTAGAGAAAATACCAATCTGAGTGCTTCTTGGTGGAGCGAAGACCGTGATTACAGCGTTAGAGTTTACATTAATAACGTAATGGATAACGAAATGTATTACGCTTTAAGCAATGGTAATGAGTACCAGAACTACAGAAAAACTGTTAGTCCTCTAAATCCTAGAACCATGGGTATTGACTTGAGATACAAGTTCTAAAAAATAAGAAAAATTAAAACAGGTCCTCGGGCCTGTTTTTTTTGTTGCTAAGATTCCTCTTAATGTGGTAAATTCGTCACCATTACTACATAGGTAGTTGTTGAAAGGAGAGGCTTGCCTCTTTTAAAGGATTAAATTTTAACAAGGCACATTGTTGCCAATTGGGGAGGATGCCATGAAAAAGCTTATTAGCTTTATTGCTCTAACAACATTATCCGTAACTTCTATAAACTTATTTTCAGCTGAAGAGGAAGAAAGAGAAAGAGGTGGGATTGAAGAAATAACCGTCACTGCTGAAAAGCGTCAATCAACGGTTTCTGATACTTCTATGTCCATATCGGCTTTTGATACTTCATTAATCGAAGATTTAGGCATGCAAAATGCTAACGATTTGATGGATCAATTGCCAGCTACTACCAGAGACGAATACGACGTAAGAATTAGAGGAGTGGGAAGAAATTTTAGAGCTCTTGGAGGAGATCCAGGTGTTTCTACATATTACAACGGCATCTACTCTCCGGACTTTGGCATTGCTGCTGGTGAAAGTTACCTGTTTGATCTTGAAAGAATCGAAGTATTAAGAGGACCTCAAGGTACTCTATACGGCCGTAACTCTATTGGTGGGGCAATCAATTACATCACCAAAAAACCTACTTTTGAAAGCGAAGCAATTGTTAGATTTTTAATTGGATCGGATGGCAGAAAACAAAATTACATAGTTTCAAGTGGACCGATAACCGACAAACTGGCATACAGGCTTACGGGCATGACTGCTGATAGTGATGGCCTACAAAATGGTGTTGGATCCGGAGTTGATACCAATACAACCGACGATGAAAACTACGCAATATCTTTCCTTTGGAATGTAACCGATGACATAACTTTTAATATTCGTGGTAATGAACGTCTATTGGACAATGTTGACCAATCAGCAGTGCTTATCAACCAAGGTTGGGGAAAGAACCGAGGAACAAATAGTACAGATCAGGCTGTGTATGGAATCAAGAGAGTCGGAGCAGCTTATCCTGGTGCTCAGTCATTTACACACCCTACAACCGGTGAAGTAAGATATGGTGCATCTCTAGTTCCTGGTGTAGACAGAAACCAATCAGTTTTATCTTTTTGGAATCCTGAATTTGGATCTGATGGATCAGAAAGTATTCTTGGAACTTTTAATACTAAAGTTAACAGTGAAGATGATTGTACAAAATTTCCATACGCAGGAAACCAATCTTGTCAGAATGTTTATTTTGAACATCATGGCATTCAATCGGATGTAACTTGGGACGTTAACGATACGACGCAAGTTAAATATGCATATGGCCTGGTAGATTTTGATTACACATACAATCAAGATGAAGATCTTTCCGATGCAACGTTTAGTCAAAGAAAAAGAACTGTTCTTGAAGATGTTCACATGAACACTCACGAACTAACCGTTAATTGGATGCTCACACCTGACGTGGAAGTGACTTCAGGAGTTTTCTACATGGAAGAGTCCAGAAAACAGACGTATTCTATTAACAATCCAATTCCTCAAGTTCTTAATGCTGCCGACTACGGATTATTGGATGCTCCTGTGGGCTTCTTAGGCGGAGCTAGCGTAATGTTTTTCTTGGGTGCATTGAGCACAAACGTCAATGGCGTTGAGCATGGAACGGCTCCCATGGATGATGTCATCTCAGGAAGATGGGCAGGAAATGCAGAAGGAAGGATTTACGAATACAACAATGAAGTTTTAAACGAATCAACCGCTGTCTACACACAAGGTACTTGGACAATCAATGACGAGTATGCTGTAACATTTGGAATAAGACACGCAGAAGACAAGAAAGCTGCCCTCGAAAGAAGTGGTGGTTATGCTGAGCTTAATTTAGATTTTGCCACCGCATGGATGCCAGGAATTCTTGCAGGAGCTGGAACTTTAGGACCTTACCTAGAGTCACTAGGAGCTTTACCAGATTCTGGACAAACCAACTTGTCGTTAATCAACCTAATGATGGGCAATGCAACGTATACCGGAGCAGCCGGAGTAGCTGCTAATGGCAGCAATATAGCTCCTGTTTGTGAGATCACTGCTGAGACATGCGCCAATCCTTTAAGATTAAATCAAGGTTTACCTTACAGTTACACTCGTTCCATTGATGGCAATGATGAATGGAGCGACACCAATGTAAGAGTTAACTTGGACTACACGCCTAACGACAATCAGTTGTGGTATTTCTCATTCACATCTGGTTACAGGGCCGGTGGTTACGTCCTTGGAATAGGTGGTGGTAAAGACTGCAAAAGAGATGAGTTTGGAGTCTGTTTTGGCGGAGCTGATCTAGAGCTTGGAACTTATGACAAAGAAGAAATCGATGCATTTGAAATAGGCTACAAGGGACTTCACTTAGATGATACGTTGCAAGTGTTTGCATCAATTTATCGTTATGATTATGACGGTTATCAAGACAGAGTAAATCAATTGGATCCTGTAAGAGGCTATGGAGTGGATCAGGTCACAAATGCAAATGGCATTACTAACGAAGGTTTTGAAATGGATCTGATTTATGCGGCCAGCGATAGACTAACTTTATCCGGTAACTACAGCTATACCAATACTGAATATGGTGAAGATTACATCATAGAAAACCTAACGGACCCTGAAAATCCAGCAGCCATTTGGGGTGATTTTACCCAGATTGATACTGTATCTTTTGTAGCGCTAGGAGATGCAGCATCTCTCTATAGCTTTAACCTGAAAGGTAATCAGCTTAGAGGAATTCCTCAAGAGAAATTTACTCTAAGGGCTTCTTATGAAATGGATAGTTACGTCGGACCTCTTTGGTGGAACGTTAGCCACTCTTACACTGGTGACTACTCAACCTCAGGTATTGAAAGAGCGTTAGATAGAATGCCATCCAGAGAAACTTCCAACATTAGTGCATCTTGGTGGAGCCAAGATGGAGATACATCTGTAAGGGTTTTTGTAGACAACGTTTTTGATAACAAAACATTGTATGCATTAACTACTTTTGATGTTACGAGAGACTTTCAACAAGAAGGAAGAATTAATACCAGAAGATGGTACGGTGTTGATGTAAGGTTTAATTTCTAATAAACCGAGTGAAAAAAAAGGCCAGTCTATCTGGCCTTTTTTTTATTCTTGGAACTCCGTTGTATATATAAATATCATTTTTCTTTTTATTTCTAGTAAACTGCTGACCCTTAATAGTCCTAGACGGGTATAACTTTGAATTTTAAAAGAACAAAAATTATTTGTACCATAGGTCCAGCAACGGAAAGTTTTGCTACACTAAAAAAATTACAAAAAGCCGGCATGAATGTTGCTCGCTTGAACATGTCTCATTCTGACCACAAGTCTGCAAAAAAAATAATTGATAGAATTAAGAAGTTAAATAAAAGCATCTCAACTCCTGTTGGCATATTGATGGACACACAGGGCCCGGAAATAAGGACCGGCGATACAGACAACATCGTAGACATAAAAACTGGAGAGATTGTAACGTTTACAGTCAGAGACGATTCAGACGTTGAATCAACTTCCATAAGGGTGCATTACGATGAGTTAATAGACAGCGTCAATGTTGGAACGTTGATATCTTTAGACAACGGCCTCATGAACTTTAAAGTTCTGAATAAAACTGAAAATCAACTTGAATGTAAGGTTCTAGATGGTGGAAAGTTAGGCAGCAAAAGGCATGTTAATTTACCTGGAATACGAATTAATTTACCTTCAGTTACGGAAAAAGATAAAAAAGACATAGCTTTTGGACTTAAAGAGGATGTTGATTTTATAGCACTGTCTTTTGTTAGAAACCCTTCAGATATTGATGATCTTGAGAAAATATTAAAAAAGAAAAGAAACAAAATTAAAATAATATCCAAGATAGAAGATCAAGAAGGTCTTTCAAATATAGAAGAAATTTCAAAAGCTTCTGATGGCGTCATGGTAGCTAGAGGTGATTTGGGTATTGAAACAGATTTGTCAGACTTGCCAAACATTCAGAGAAAAATCATGTCTACTTGTGCAAGAAATGGTAAAAGATCCATAGTTGCAACCCATCTACTTGAATCTATGATCGAGAATCCCACCCCAACTCGGGCGGAAGTAACTGACGTAGCCAATGCTATTTACGAAGGTTCGGATTCTGTGATGCTATCCGGTGAGACGACCATTGGAAAATACCCCGTAGAATGCGTTGAGTTTATATCGAGAATAGCGCATCAAACTGAGAAATATAAAACACTAGGCTACGAAAAGAAATTAACGGTTAATACCGATTGGCAGCATTTAGGCGTAGCTGCTAAGACAATAGCGGAATCGATTGAAGCGGATGGAATTATAGCCATAACCAGAAGCGGTATAACTGCTGAGATAGTTTCAAATGCAAAACCCTTCACAACTCCTGTATTTGCTTTTAGCAACAGCAGAAAAACTTTAAGGCACTTGTCTATAGCGGGATCTATAAATGGGTTTTATTCACCAATGTATCTTGATCATGAAAAAAATATATCTTACATACTGGGTCTGCTAAAAAAAGAGTTAAAACCAAAGCAACGAATGAAATTCGTAGTGATTTCTGGTGTGTTGTCAGAAAAGTCTGCGGATGCTATTGAAATCAGATATTTAGAAGAAAAATAAGTTAAGGTAATCTCATGAAACCTTTTGCAATAGCTGCACTACAACTGGATTTATCTCACACAAACAACTTTGATTTGATAGAAAGAAAAACAAGGGAGGTCTTGTTTAGATTCCCTTGGGTGCAGATGGTTGTTCTTAGCGAATTGGCTGTTGGCGGTGCTAATAAATCGATTGATTATTCATTGGAAAGTTATTTGCCAAGACTTCAAGCAATAGCAAGAGATTTAAATATCTGGTTTATTCCTGGGTCCTTTTACAACCACAGCAAAGAAGGAATAAAAAATTCTTCTCCTGTAATATCTCCTGAAGGTAAAGTGGAGAAGATCTGCGACAAGACTTATCCTTTTTTACCTTATGAAAAAGGAATTACACCTGGTAAAGAGGCTTGTGTGTTTGATGTCCCAAATGCAGGGAGATTTGGACTGCATATTTGCTACGATTTATGGTTTCCAGAGTCCTCAAGAGAAATGGCTCTAAACGGTGCTGAAGTAATTATTCACCCCAGCTTGACGGATACTTGTGATAGAGACGTTGAGAAGGCTATGGTCAGAGCTACAGCGGCACAACAGCAATGCTATTACATTGATGTTAATGCCGGCGGAACTCAAGGTTGTGGTCTGTCTATTGCAGTAGGCCCCGATGGAGAGATCATCCATGAAGCAGGTCTTGGTGATGAAATTATGCTTATGGAAGTTGATTTTGATAAAGTTAATCGAAGTCGAAAGCGAGGCTTTAAAGGGCTGGGTCAGCCCTTAAAAAGTTTTAGAGACAATCCAAATCCCTTCAAAGATAAAACAGATAACAAAGACTATTTGGACTCATTGGGCCATGTGTTGGTACCCGATAGGGAATAATTAAGCATAAGATTCATAAATTCATGCCTACAGAAAGTATAAAAAATAAACTAAATCTTAAAACCAAGCTTGGTTATGGTATTGGAGATACGGCTATTTGTTTCTATTGGACTGGAGTTGGCTTTCTGCTGTTGTACTTCTACACAGACGTAGTTGGAATATCTCCAATAATAGCAGGCTCTATATTCATGATTGGAATGATGTGGGATGCATTTACCGATCCATTTATGGGCTATCTAGCTGAGCGAACACGAACTCGATGGGGCGTTTACAGACCCTATTTGCTTTTTGGTAATTTGCCACTGGCTTTATCTTTTATCCTGTTGTTTTGGATACCGCCATTTGAAGGCTGGTTGTTGGTTCTTTCACTTATTTTAATTAACATATTACACAGAACGTGTTTCACGATTGTTAGTGTTCCTTTTTCTTCCTTAACCCCCAGAATCTCATCAGACAGCCAAGAAAGAACAAATTTAACTGGTTTTAGGATGCTGGGTGCCCAGATGGGTACTATTTTAATTACCTCTTTGTCTTTCCCTATTGTATTTTGGGCAGGTGGAACCGATGGCGAAGCTAAGGGGTTTTTAGTAATGGCAACCATAGCTGCATCTGCTGCATTAATCATTCAAGCAATAACGTTTTTTACCGTCAAAGAACCCAAAGATACTTCAAGCATTGACAGAGTTAGCGGCAGTCTTTTAGAAGCTCTAAAAGCTGTTTCAAAAAATAAACCTTTCTGGTTGGTTTTCAGCGCTACTTTAATTGTAGGAGTAACTTCTATATTTTTCGGTAAAAGTTTAATTTACTACATAAAATATGCCTTAGAGCTTCATGAACATCAAGGAACTGTAGCATTTACAGGATCTTTGGTTGCCTTTCTAAGCATACCTTTCTGGTGGACAGTTTCTAATGCAATAGGTAAAAGAAAGACGTGGCTTATTTCAGGCTCTATAAGCTTAAGTGCCTTTATTACGTTTTATTTTTATCCCATAACCACTTTAAATGAGCTTCTTTTTTTGGTAGCTTTTTTAGGACTGGGTTCGGGAGCTGGCGGAATTCTCTTTTGGTCCATGTTGCCGGATACCATTGAATACGGTGAAGTAAATACAGGCGTAAGAAGCGAATCTTCTTTGTACGGTTTTATGACATTTGCTCAAAAAGGCTCCATTGCTATTGCGGCTGCTATTTATACCGTTGCTCTGACCGTAATAGGTTTTATTCCTGAACAAGTACAAAGTGCAGAAACCATATCTTCGATGAAATCTATTATGAGTTTGATCCCAGCAAGTGGAGTTGTCTTGAGCCTTATAATAATTTATTTTTACCCTATTGATGCGCAAACACACCAAGACTTAGTAAAAAAATTAGAGACAATGAATCAAGGAGATATTTGAAATGACTAGATGGGGAATTCTTGGTACCGGGATGATAGCCAAAGCTTTTGCAAAAGCTTTAATTGAAGCAGAAGGTTCTGAGCTTGTTGCTGTTGCCAGCAAGAATGAAGAAAGAGCAAAAGAATTTAGCCAAAACTTTGAAGCCAATTTTTTTGGAGATTACGAAACTTTAATTCTTCAAGACAATGTTGATGCTATTTATATTGCCACGCCTCATCCTGAGCACTTTGATTTAAGCCTATCCTGTTTAAATAATCAGAAAGCTGTTTTATGCGAAAAGCCTATGACCATGAACGCAACTGAAACTATGGTCCTAATTGATGCAGCAAGAAAAAATAAAGTACTTTTAATGGAAGCGTTTATGTACAAGACCCACCCTCAAACCAAGAAATTACTAGATTTAATTTCTAATAGATTAAAAGGACCCATTCAAATAGATGCTGACTTTTGTTTTTCTGTTGATGTTCCAGAAACACATAGGCTTGTAAATAAAGAGATGGGAGGGGGCTCTATAATGGACATAGGGTGCTACCCACTTTCTATGACAAGAATGCTTGTTGGAGCAGTTAATGGCAGGTTGTTTAGCAATCCCATAGAAATAGAAGCCAAAGCAGAACTCAATGATCAAGGAGTTGATCTGAATGCTTCTGCACAATTAAGATTTGAAGATGGTTCAACTGCTTCAATAGCTTCGGCCACAAATCTTGAAACAGCTAGTGACGTAACAATTACAGATGGAAATAATACATTGTTTGTAAACCAGCCTTGGCATTGTGGAGAATTTACTGATAGAAAATCTGAAATTATTCTAAAAGATAAAGAGGGAAATCAAGAAATTTATAAAATAGAGACAAATAAAGATCTCTACGCATTCGAAATAGAACACTTTACTGAGCAATTGACTAAATTAAAACTTGAGTCTCAAATAATTTCTCATGCAGATTCTCACGGCAACATGATTGGTTTGGACAGTTGGCGAAAAAAAGTAGGTGTTTTTTACAGTCAAGATGAACCAGAAAATAGAAGAGGTTCAATTACTGGAAAAGTAAGCAGCTTAAAAGATAAAACCTCTTCAATGAAAGCCCTACCAGGTTTGTCAAAACCTTTATTCCCTATAGTTTTTGGATGCGACAATCAATCCGATGCCAATCATGCATTTGCCATGTTTGATCATTACAGAGAGTTAGGTGGTAACGTTTTTGATACAGCGTATATTTATAACGATGGAATGAGTGATGAGTATTTAGGGAGATGGGTTAAAGCAAGGAACAACAGAGAAGAGGTTGTTATCTTAGGAAAGGGCGCTCACACACCTGATTGCTTTCCTTCATCAATCCGCCCGCAACTTGAAGAGAGCTTGTCCAGACTGCAATCAAATTACTTAGATATATATTGCTTGCACAGAGATAATCCTGATATTCCAGTAAGCGAATTTATAGATGCCTTGAATCAATTAAAGACAGAAGGTCTCATAAATGTTTTCGGCGCTTCCAATTGGTCGTTGGAGAGATTCAGAGAGGCCAATGAATATGCCCTACAAACAAAACAACAACCCTTTACGTTATTAAGTAATAATTTTAGTTTAGCCCGAATGATCGAACCTGTCTGGCCGGGTTGCGTAAGCTGTTCTGAAGAAGACTTTAAATCTTATTTAGAAGAAAATCAGATTGCAATACTGCCATGGTCTAGCCAAGCAAGAGGTTTCTTTTTAGACGAACAAGAATTTCAAGGAGCAACTCATGGTGCTAACCCAAATCTGACGGAGCAAAAAAGGGTGTGGCATAGTAAAGATAATATACTGCGAAGAGATAGATGCTTTAAGTTGGCAAAAGAGCTTAATGTTGAGCCTATACAAGTAGCTTTATCATTTGTTATTAATCAAAAATTTCCTTCTTTTCCACTTATAGGACCTAGAAATTTCTTTGAAACAGAAAGTTCATTAAAGACATTAGATTTTACTCTTAGTTCTGAACAGGTGGCTTGGTTAGATCTGAAATAAAACTTGAATTTAATTCTTGGATTTTTTCAAAAAGTTGTTAATCTTATTTTTAGGTGTCCCGCATTTAATTTTTTATAAGGGGAATTGAGTGTTCGGTTGTTTATTACCCTTTAAAAGGAGGTGATCAATATTAGTATTTATACAATAGCAGGAACGACAGGAGGTGCCTTCTGACTCGGGGTTCCCCCGGTTCCGGCTACTGACCTTAGATGTTGGTAGTTGAAAAGTAGTTGAGATACTCTTTTCAAGAAATCCCCGCTCATGGCGGGGATTTTTTTTAGCTCTTACGAGCACCTTCGCTATCAAAAACTCTTAGATAGGTCAGTTGTTCATGATTTCCAGTATTTGTAACTTTAATATAATCGCCTTCTTCAGCTAAGATTATATCTCCAGCTTTCAAGTCAAGATCTGCCTTGTGCTCTATTCCAAAACTTGGGTTAGTTCCATGCCCGCCTTCGTGGTTTGAGTATTCAATTACTTCCATTTTACCCATGCCTGACAAGAAGATATAAACCACTTCTGATTCAACCAGACGATGGCCTCCTGTAGATCCTTTTGGCTTGATCACTGTTTTTCCAGTAACTAATTTTCTTAGCAGATCATTTGTCCAAGTAGAGTAATTATCATTTTCCTTAGAAATAGTTTCTCCTATTGAGAAGTTTTCATATTTTTTTGCCATAATTTTTTTATCAGTTTTAAAAAAAAATATTTTAACACTTATAAAAGTTTACTGGCTAGATAGTTGCAAGATAAGATGTCTTTTATATTTTTTATTAACTTGGAGAGACAATGAAAAAAAGAAAATTCTGGGGATGGGGCTATGAAGATGACTTGCTTACAGCATCTGAAGAAGAATCAATAGAAGCAAGGATTCTAAGCACTTTTGATGTTCAAGAGGTTTCAATTTTACCAATACCTAAAGCAGAAGATATTGAGTTACCTTCAGTTAAAATTTCTATTCCTAAGAGTTTAGAGAACATTCTTACGGACGACCATTTAGAGAGGTTGAATCATTCTTATGGAAAGTCTTTTGCTGATACAGCCAGAGCATTATTAAAAGATTTCTCTTCCCCGCCTGACTTAATTGCGTTCCCAAACTCTGAAGAGGAATTGATTGATGTAATGGATTGGGCAAATTCTAACAACATTGCAGTCATACCATACGGTGGAGGCTCCAGCGTTTGTGGAGGTGTTGAGACCTTTGTGGGCGATTCTTATGCTGGTGTAATTTCTTTAGACATGAAGAACCTAAATAAAATTATAGAAGTAGACGGAGAGAGTCGTGCTGCGCGTATACAAGCAGGCATATTGGGTCCTGATCTTGAAAACTCTTTAAAACAGTTAGACTTAACAATGCGACATTATCCTCAAAGTTTTGAATTTTCTACCTTGGGTGGCTGGATAGCTACTCGCTCAGGAGGCCATTACGCCACCTTGTATACACACATAGATGACTTTGTAGAATCAACCAGAATGGTGACACCTTCTGGTGTTATAGAATCAAGAAGACTGCCAGGCTCAGGGGCTGGTCCAAGTCCAGACAGGTTGACCATAGGTTCTGAAGGTTCTTTGGGTATCATCACGGAAGCTTGGATGCGCCTCCAAGATCGACCAATCTATAGATCTTCTTCTTCGGTAGAATTTAAAGATTACAAGAAGGCTTTAAACGCCACCAGGTTAATCAGTCAGTCTGGATTGTTTCCAGCTAATTGCAGGTTATTGGATTCTAATGAAGCTCACTTCAATGGAGCAGGGGATGGAAGTCGTCATATATTAATTTTATCTTTTGAATCTGCAGATCACGACATGTCTCCTTGGTTAAAAAGGGCATTAGAAATTGTAAAATCACAAGATGGTGTTTTTGAGCTGCCTGAATCACAATCTAAGAATTCTCATCGCTCAGGTTCTTCTGGTAATTGGAGAAACAGTTTTATAAAAGCTCCGTATTTGAGAGAAAGCTTTGTAAGAAGAGGCATAGTACAAGATACTTTCGAAACAGCCATAACTTGGGATAAGAGTTATGAATTTATAGAAGAAGTAAAAAAACAAACCTCCGCTGCTATAAAAGAAATATCAGGTAAGCCGGCTTTGGTGGCTTGCAGATTAACTCATTGCTATCCTGATGGCCTAGCTCCTTATTTTACTTACGGAGCATATGCGACGCCTCATACAATGATAGACGTTTGGCGTGAAATAAAACTAGCTACTAATGAAATATGCGTTTCTCTTGGAGGTACCGTAACTCATCATCATGCAGTAGGCAGGGATCATCGACCAAATGGTTACGATATACAAATACCTGGAGGTTTTAAAGATATGTTAACTTCGGCAAAAGAGCGTGTTGATCCTTTAGGAATTATGAATCCCGGTACTCTAATCGATCCAACTGGTATTGAAATACAGAATTGGATAACAAAAAAATAACTTTAAGAACCGGCAAAATGAGTCTAGAATTTAACTACATAGGTTAAAAAGGGGAAGATAGATGTTAAAACAAGCTACATTTAAAGAGATGTCGAATGGTACTCAAGAGGATTATGCAATCATAGGCGAACATTCTTCTGATTTTGCAAGAGAACTTCCAGATAGAATCTTGGCTCATCTTGATATACTCAAAGGTGATACGGGAGGTTTTGCTGTAGACAGGTACACGCATTGCCTTCAAACAGCAACCAGAGCCTTTAAGGATGGAAAAGATGAAGAGTATGTAGTCTGTGCTTTATTGCATGATATTGGAGACACCATTGCTTCAGCAAATCATGCTGATCTAGCAGCTACCATGCTGGAACCCTTTGTTTCAGAAAAAAATTATTGGATAGTTAAACATCACGGCATTTTTCAAGGTTATTATTTCTTTGAATATTTGGGATTGGATAAGAACATGCGAGATGAATTTAAAGACAGTGATCATTGGCGTGATTGTGCAGAATTCTGTGCTAAATACGACCAAAATTCTTTTGATCCTGACTATAAGAATATGGTTATAGAAGATTTTGAACCGATGGTGAGAAGAGTTTTTTCTAAGCCTAAGAATTCCATCTATAAAAAAAGAGATTATTAACAGAAAGCTGGAATTTCTATGGATAGAATAGAGTCACTTCTTGAAGAATTAACCCTTGAAGAGAAGATTTCGATAATATCAGGTTCTGGTCCTTGGCACTCAACGGGTGTAGAGAGGCTTGCAATACCAAGAATTAAAATGACCGATGGCCCCATAGGAGCTAGAGGTGATGGTGTTTCCGGTTCAACTTCTGCTTGTTTTCCAAGCGCCTCTTCCTTGTCTTCTACTTGGGATTTAGAGCTAATAGAGCGTGTGGCAGAATCAATTGGAGAGGAAGCAAAAAGTAAAGATGCAGATGTTCTTCTAGGGCCCACAATTAATTTGCACAGACACCCCCTGGGAGGCAGACACTTTGAGTGCTATTCAGAAGATCCCTTCCTTACTGGAAAGTTAGCAGTTTCTTATGTAAAAGGGGTTCAATCTAAAGGAGTTGCTGCGTGCTTAAAACATTTTATAGGTAATGATACTGAGTTTCAAAGACACTTAGTTAGTTCAAACATTGACGACAGAACCCTGAGAGAGATGTATCTTCTTCCCTTTGAAATGGGAGTAAAAGAAGGTGGGGCATTGTCCGTTATGTCTGCATACAATCAACTGAACAATATTTTTTGCAGTTCCCATAAAAAAATCTTAATAGATATTCTAAAAGATGAATGGAATTTTCCGGGCTACGTTGTTAGCGATTGGGGGGCTGCCCAAGACACAGTAGGCAACGCCAATGGAGGACTGGATTTAGAGATGCCAGGACCTGCTAAAAGTTGGGGTAAGAATTTATTCAAAGCAGTGGAAAAAAATGAGGTACCAGAAGATATCATTACTGATAAAGTTAGACGAATTCTTCGCATAGCTGACTTTACTGGTAGATTACAAAATCCAATAGAGAGAAAAGAACAAAGCAATAATAGGGCAGAAGACAGGGCCCTTATAAGACAAACAGCTTCAGATGGAATGGTCTTGTTAAAAAATGATGGATTACTGCCTTTAAGTAAAGATAAATTAAGTAAACTTGCTGTAATAGGCCCGAATGCTCAGCACGGTCAATATTTAGGAGGAGGCAGTGCCAATGTTCATTCTCATTACGTAGTTCACCCATTAGAGGGAATTGATAATGCTCTGAATAAAGATACAGAAGTTCTCTACGCCAAAGGTTGCCATATCCATAAATTCTTACCAGGCATCGAACAGAGCTTGCTCAAGAACGACTCAGAGGAAGTTGGTTTTAAGGTTGAATTCTTCAATGAACAAAATTTTGAATCTGATCCTGTAGAAACAAGTTACATGAGTGGTAATAAGTTTTGGGCGTTTGGGGGGTTTGCTGCCAATTTTATTACTAAATCCGAATCTCCTTCTTTGTCAGTTAGATTCTCTTCAAAATTAATACCATCAATTACTGGTCAACATGAATTTGAAGTTTTTGGTATCGGTCCTTCGAGGATCATTTTAGATGGAGTTATAATTACTGATAATTGGACTGCTCAAGAATCTGGCGATACTTTTTTTTCCTTAGGTAGTGCTCCCAAAAAGACTCTATTTCAATTAGAAGAAAATAAAGAATACGATTTACAAATTGAATATCAATGGTCGGGAAGATTCCCGGCAGTTCAATTTGGCATGTTGCCTCCTGATCCACATGATCTGCTAGAAGAGGCAGAAAATTTAGCCAAAGAATGCGATTCAGTAATATTAATAGTAGGAACAAATTCAGACTGGGAAACAGAAGGCAATGACCGAACAAGCTTAAGCTTACCAAATGATCAGGATGAGTTAATAAAAAAGGTCTGTGCTGCCAATCCAAATACAGTAGTTGTTATGAACACTGGATCTCCATGTACCATGCCTTGGCTGGATCAGCCCAAAGCCATATTGCAATGTTGGTTTCCTGGCCAAGAATTTGGCAATGCATTATCAGATGTTATATTTGGTGCGATCAATCCTTCAGGCAAGTTGCCTACAACTTTTCCTAAAAAACTTGAAGACACACCTATTTTCTCTCACTACCCTGGAAAAAATTTGCAAATGGATTATGAGGAAGGTCTTTATATAGGATATCGATGGTATGACAGAGAGGGTATTGAACCACTGTTTCCTTTTGGCTATGGATTGTCTTACACGAGTTACTCGTATGAAAATCTTAGAGTAGTTCCACCAAAAGGTACTGGAACTGCAGTTGCTTTTCAATTGAGTGTTACAAACACCGGTGAAATGTCAGGCAAAGAAACGGTTCAAGCATACATAGGACTCAAGCAATCTGCTATAGACAGACCTAAAAAGGAATTAAAAGCCTTTAGCAAGGTTTCCCTTGAACCTAAAGAGACAAAAATTGTTAATTTTGAACTTACAGAAAGAGACCTGTCTTATTGGAACGAAGAAAGTCAATCTTGGAAAATTGAATCTGGAGAATATCAACTCTTTGTTGGCTCTTCTTCAAGAGACATACACTTAGAGTCTTCAGTCTGGCTTGGATAGTTCTCAAACTTTCTTAGGTGCTCCTTTCTCTGCAACATCTTCGTCATGGTATTTCTTGCTTTCTACTAAATCAGGTATCAACGAATTCAATTGATCCAGCGTCCAAAGATCATCCGTAGTAAAAGATTTTATAATTGCAGGCTGCTGCATGATGCCTAGTATCCCTCCTTGTGAATGGATAATTTGAGAAGTTACTTCTGAAGCTGCTTTTGTACAGAGCCAGGTTACTACGGGAGCAATTTGTTCAGGTCCTTGAGTCCAATCGTTTTCATCATATTTCCTGCCAGCAGCCTCAATAAGATCTATGGTAAGTCTAGTAGCGGCGCCAGGTGAAATTGTATTAACAGTGCATTTATATTTAGCGACCTCTAGGGCTAGAGATCTAGTAAATCCAGCTATTCCGGCTTTAGCAGCTCCATAATTAACTTGACCAAAATTTCCAAATAAACCAGAAACTGATGACATGTTAATGATTCTACAATCGGCTCTGTTCGTGTCTCTGATGAATCTCACTAAAGGACGAGTGCAGTTGTAGTGACCTTTAAGGTGAACTTCCATAATAGAATCCCAATCGGACTCTTCCATATTATAAAGCGTCTTGTCCCTAAGAATACCAGCATTATTAACCAATATGTCCGCTCCGCCAAAAGTGTCAATGGCTGATTGAAAAATATTTTCACCGCCTTGAACCGTACTAACTGAATCATAATTTGCTGTAGCTTCTAGACCTAAATCATTGATTTCTTTAACAACTTCATCTGCTATTTTTCCTCCTCCACTTCCGTCTCTGTCACCACCAAGATCGTTCACTACAATTTTTGCACCTTGTTTAGCTAAATGAAGGCATATTTCTTTTCCTATGCCTCTTCCTGCCCCGGTAACTATGGCAACTTTATTTTCTAACAATCCCATTTCACACCTCTATTTTTTAAAATCTACAAATACTATAAAACCACTTTAAGATAAATTTGTCTGTAATTAGTAAAAATTATCATACACAATGAACTACGGGAGAGTAAACATGGAAGAAAGGGTTATACAAGCAAAGGGCGCAACAAATGCGACTATGTTCAATTATGGTTTTGGGGCTATCGGTGTTGGAATAAAAAATAATCTTCTTGGGGTTTGGTTGTTACTTTATTACAACCAAGTTTTAGGCTTAGATGCAATCTTGGTTTCTGCGGCAATGGCTCTTGCTTTAGTAGTAGATGCGGTCAGCGATCCTTTTGTGGGTATATTGTCTGATAGGTTTCGTTCTAAATGGGGAAGGCGTCATCCTTTTATGTATTTAGCCGTAATCCCATTTGCACTTTCTTTCTATTTGATACTTCAAGACCCTAGACCGCTGACAGATGGAGATCTATTTATAAGATTGTTAGTTCTGATGATGGTTATGAGACTTTCTATGACTTTTTACGAAGTCCCGCGTGCGGCATTAGCGCCAGAACTTACCAAAGATTATGATCAAAGAAACACAATATCTGCTTGGAGTATGGGTTTGGGATGGTTCGGTGGTGCAGGCATATCTTTTATCCACCAGTTTTATTTTTTAAAGGAAAGTTTTCTAAATGCAGAAGGGTATCAGCTATTAGCTTTTTGGGGAGGATTGGGAATTTTTATCAGTACAGCTTACACGTGCATTGCAACTCACAAACACATACCTGATTTGCATCAACCTCCTGCAAGATCATTTAATCCACGAATTTTTCTGAGAGAAGCACGACAGACCCTTGCTAATAAATCTTGGCTAGTCCTTTTCTTTTCAGGTTGTATCTATGCAATGCTGGTAGGAATTGATACTGGGGCGCTGACTTACTACAACCAATTCTTTTGGGAATGGCAACCTCAACAAGTTGCTATCTGGTCACTAACTTCTGCAATTGCAGTAATTATTTGTGCTGTTTTTGCTCCGGTTATTGCAAGCGGCAGGAGTAAAAGAAATATTGCAGTTAGTCTTTTCCTAACCACTATCATGATAGGTCCGCTTCCAATTTTTTTAAGGTTAATTGATCCTTACTTTGACGTTCAGCTTTTCCCTAATAATGGGACAGATGCTCTTTGGTGGATTCTTGGAATTCATGCCGCATTAGTCTCTTCACTGGGTGCCCTGGGATTCATATTCATTGGCTCTATGTCAATGGAAATAGTTGAAGATGTGGAAAGAGATACTGGGAGAAGAGAAGAAGGATTGTTGGGTACTGTAAATTCTTTTGTTCAGAAGTTAGTTGGAGCAGGTGGTGTTTTAATAGCTGGAGCTATAGTTGCCATTGCAGGATTTGATGATCCAAATGTATCCAATGAAGTCGCTGCAAATAAGTTTGCACTCATTCATGTTATCGTTGGATTCATATTGCCTATCTTTTCTACTCTATTAGTGTTGATGTATAAAATAGATAGAAACGATCATTTGCAAAACGTTTCTGACTTAGGTTATGTAGAGAAAGATTAATGTTTTTCTTTCCATTCTCTGACGATAACCCAACAACAAATAAACCAATTGTTTGTTATTGCATAATAGCTTTGTGCATTTTTGTTTTCTTATGGCAGAACTCTTTACCGGAAAACTTAAATGGCGCTGCTATTTATAATTTTGGCGTAGTACCAGCTGCACTTCTGGGAGATCAAGAAAGCTTCATCCCATCATTCATGACTATCTTCACTTCTATGTTTATGCATGGTGGATGGATGCATCTTATTGGTAACATGGTTTTTCTTTGGATATTTGGAGACAACATAGAAGACAGCATGGGGAAAGTTAGTTTTTTAATCTTTTATCTTGTTTGCGGAATATTTGCTGCACTTCTTCAAGCCTTTATTGATCCAGTTTCTCAAATACCCATGATTGGAGCCAGCGGAGCAATAGCAGGAGTTTTGGGTGCTTATCTTTTGCTGCATCCAAGAGCAAACGTTAACGTTTTGATGTGGATAATAATATTTATTACTGTAATAAGAGTGCCCGCTTTTATTGTTTTAGGTTTATGGATAGTAAGTCAATTCTTCAGTCTTACAGGAAACATGAACGGAGGTGTTGCTTATTTTGCTCATATAGGAGGATTTATAGCGGGCATGGCTTTAATACCTTGGTTTAAAAATTCTCAAGTTGTCTTGTTTGGCGATGCCAGATCTAAATCCTTTAGTTCTTTTAAATTAAATTCCTCAAATAATACTGGCAATTTTATGGAAGACTTCATTAATCAGGCAGATAAAGATAAACGTCACTAGTTTCTTTGCGCTTGGATTATTAAATTTGTATTAATAAAATATTGCTTTTCTTTCTCATACTTTCAAGTACTCTTCGTTACGTATGAAATATGGGAGATACTTTCATGGAAGGAGAAGTTGCAGGTTCAAAGCTAAATTTTAGAACTAAGTTCTTTTATGGATTTGGTTCCATTTCTTTTGGAATAAAAAACAATGGATTTAGTTATTTTGTTTTATTTGTTTACAGTTCTGTTTTAGGGCTTCCTCCCTGGATGGCTGGACTGGCTTTAAACTTAGTACTGATTGCTGACGCCATTACTGATCCGTTAGTAGGGTATTACTCAGACAGGACTAGATCTAAACTAGGAAGAAGACATCCATTTATGTATGCAGCTGCTTTGCCAGTTGCCCTTACGTATTATTTTTTATGGACACCTCCTGGTGGCCTTACAGATTGGCAGCTGTTCTCTTATCTACTTGTTTGCGCGACCATCATAAGGGTCTTTATAACCTTTTACGAAGTTCCTTCAATTTCTCTAGGACCAGAATTAACAGACAATTATGTTGAAAGAACTTCTCTAATGTCTTACAGATATTTCTTTGGTTGGTTCGGCGGACTAACTACTTACAACTTGGTCTGGTTTTGGTTTGGTCCAAGTAATGTTACTCAAACTTATACTGACGGCAGGTTTAACCCAGAAGCCTGGTCTGAATATGGCCTGGTCGCTGCAATTTTAATATTTATAGGAATAATAGTAACCGCTGCAGGGACGCACAGACACATACCGGATCTTATTACTCCTCCAGAAAGAAAGAACGTTGGGTTTGCCAAAGTTATTGGAGAAGTAAAAGAGACTTTATTTGCAAACAAGTCTTATATGTTTTTATTCTTTTCAGGTCTGTTAGCAGCTCTTGCTGGTGGAATCGAAGCGGCTTTTGCAATTTACTTTGACAGTTTTTTCTGGGGCTTAAATCTAGATCAAATGTTAACTCGAGGCCTTTGTCTGTATTTGGCGCCGATTATCGCAATTTTTGCTGCACCATTTTTTACTGACAAGTTCGGTAAGAAAAAAACGGTCATGTTTATTTGGGCATTTCAAATAGTATTTGCTGCTTTGCCTTTCACTCTTAGATATTTAGATTTGACATACGGAACTTCTTTATTCCCAGTGAACGGAAGCCCTTACTTGCTTCCTGTCCTGTGTGTTCATGTGGTTATTAATGTTGCATCAGCAATTATAGTTTTTGCTACTTTATCCTCAATGTTGATGGACTTAGTTGAAGAGATTCAGCTCAAAACAGGTAGAAGAGAAGAGGGCATTCTGTTTTCAGCTAGAAGTTTTGCAGACAAAGCAGTTAGTGGATTTGGAATACTTTTTGCTTCAATAATTTTATCTTTGATATCCTTTCCAGAAAGTTCAGTAATTAGAAATGATTTAAACGGTGTGGTGCCTTCTGAAATACTTGCTTCTCTTGCATTATGGTACGTTCCGATATGCATCATTGCTTTTGGAAGCGCTCTTTTTCTTGTTTCAGGATATTCTTTAACAAGAGATAAACACGAAGAGAATGCCTCGAACCCGGATACAAAAGTTTGGAAAGGTTAAACAAGGTTCTCTACAAAACCTTACTTGACTCACCTATTGGAAAATTAACTCTTATTGCAGATGAAGAATCCTTAATTCGGATTTCCTTTTTTGACATAAGAGACGAAACCAAACACATTCAAAATAAATCTTCCAGATTTGTTCAAGAAAAAAAAGAAATAGGAGAATATTTCTTTGAAGGGAGAAAGAAGTTTAATATTAAATATGAACTTTTTTCTTCTCCATTTGCTCTTAAAGTTTATAAAGCAATGCAAGACATAAACTACGGGAAGACTAGTGATTATTCAGCAATTGCCAAACTTATTAAAAATCCTAGAGCCTACAGAGCAGTAGGCTCTGCATGCGGAAAAAATCCTCTTCCTATTATAATTCCATGTCACAGAGTTCTTTCTAAGAATGGAATAGGAGGCTTTACCGGAGGATTAGAACGTAAAACATTTCTCCTTAAGCTAGAAACAATCTAAAATTGCACAAACACATTTAGGAATAACAATGTCAGCTTGCGAATCTATCAAATTAAAATTATCAAATGAACTCTCTCCTTCTCATCTTGAGGTCATCAATGAAAGCTATTTACACAACGTTGAACCCGGTAAGGAATCTCATGTAAGAATAGTTGTTGTCTCTGAGAGTTTCTTAGATCTTAATCTTGTTAAGCGTCATCAGTTAATTTATAAACAAATTAATGAAGAATTAGAAGGCCCCATACACGCAATATCTCTTCATACATTTACTGCTAATGAATGGAAAGACAAAAATGAAAAAGCTGAAGATTCACCCAATTGCCTCGGAGGAATGAAGAAGGAAGGATCTTAGTTGTTATTATGAACTCTGTAGACGTAGTTACTTTTTATGAAATCTCTTATATACATGAGTATGAAAAACTTAGTAGAGACCTCGCAAGACTAGGAAAAAAAGAAAATCTTACTGGAACAATCTTTTCAACACCCCAAGGAATAAATGGAACACTAGCTGGAACGAAAGAAGGCTTGATGGAAGTTATTAACTTACTGAAACGTTCCTATAACTTACAAGAATTTAAACCAACTTGGTCTGAATCTTCAAGCAATCCTTTTAAAAGGTTCAAAGTTAAATTAAAAGATAGACTTCTGCCTTTAGAGGGAGAATTCGATCCTGTTGTGGAGAGAGGGGAGCATATTAATGCTAAGGACTGGAATAAGATAATTACTGATAAAGATACCATTGTGTTGGATGTAAGAAATCAATACGAAACAGAAATAGGGAGTTTCAAAGACTCATTGATACCGCAAATGGATCATTTTATTAATTTTCCTGATTTTGTTGATTCTAATTTAGACCCTAAAGAAAATAAAAAAATTGCAATGTTTTGTACGGGTGGAATCAGGTGTGAAATTGCTTCCTCATACTTAATGAGCCAGGGTTTTGAAGACGTATGTCAATTAGAAGGAGGAGTTCTAAAATATCTTGAAAAAGTAGAAGAAGAAGATCAACTTTGGGAAGGAGAGTGTTTTGTATTTGATGAAAGAGTTACAGTGAATGGCGCCTTAGAAGAAGGAAATTTTATACAATGCTTTGGTTGCAGAAGACCACTTGAACCTGAAGAAAAAAATTCAAACTTCTATGTTAAAGGGGTGTCTTGTAGGTTTTGTTATAACGAATCGAGCGACCTTGATAAAGAAAGGTTTGCACAGAGACAAAAGCAAATAGAGCTAGCTGATCAAAGGGGCCATAAACACATGGGAGCAGAATCAAAATAATCTAATGAGTGATTATAATAAAGTTTCTAACTTTTACAGCAAGTTTGTATCTGCTTATCCAGCGAGAGTGCTTGCTCTAGTGGCTGTGAGCTTAGTGATTTCAATGTTCGGAATATCTGATTTTAAATTGGATGCATCTTCAGATTCTCTGGTACTAGAAAACGATGACGACCTGAAATATTATCGTCAAGTTAATTCTGATTATGCTTCTTCAGATTTTTTAATAGTTATTTATAAACCTGACGAAGAATTATTTTCAAAAAAACAAGTATCTCTAATTAGATCATTGGTTACTGAGCTAGAAAAGATCGAAGGGGTTGAGTCTGTCTTGAGCTATTTGGATGCCCCATTGCTATTCAGTCCTAAGATGAAAATAACCGAGCTGGTCGACAACCTTAGGACCATAGAAGACGAAGGAGTAGATTTTCAACTTGCCAAAAAAGAATTCCAAACCAGTGCTCTTTACTCAGAGTTACTTTCAAATAAAGAAGGAGATATTACGGCTCTTCAACTGACTCTTAATTCTACGCCGCTTTATGATCAGGCCATCCAAGAAAGATACAAGCTTATAGAGAGAATCAATGCTTCTGTTGACGACAATCCAGAGTTAATTGGTTTATTGGATCAAGCAAACCTCAATATTCAATCCTTGAGTGATGATGAAACCATAAAAAGAGATGAGCTGCTAAAATCTGTAAGAAGTACTCTTGCTGATTATAAAAATAATGGAGAAATCTTTTTAGGCGGAACGGCGATGATTGCTTCGGACATGATAAGTTTTATAGAAAGTGATCTGCTGTATTTTGGAATGGGTGTTTTAATTATGTTTGTTTTGACACTGGGAGCAGTTTTTAAAAAGGTTCACTGGGTCATACTTCCTTTGGGCTGCAGTGCTTTGGTGGCCTTATTTGTTGTTGGATTTTTTGGATGGATGGATTGGAGAGTGACGGTTGTTTCTTCTAATTTTATTTCGTTGCTTCTAATAATCACCATCTCTCTCTCGATTCATTTGATTGTTCGTTATCAAGAGTTAGCTGCAAATGATCAGACTTCCAATCAAAGCATACTAATTACAGAAACAGTTAAGCAAATGCTTAAACCATGTTTTTATACAGCTTTAACAACCATGATAGCCTTTGCGTCTTTGGCAGTCAGTGATATAAAACCAGTAATAGACTTTGGTCAGATGATGGTAGCGGGTATCTTCTTCGCCTTTCTTTTTACTTTTACTATCATTCCTTCTGTTATGGGATTTTTAAAAAGATCATCAACTGAAAAGGACATGAGCAAGGGTTTAACGCTGTACTTCTCTAATTTTACCCAGACCAATAGAAGAACTATTTTTGTCTGTACAGCGTTGCTTATTCTCTTTGCGGGTAGCGGAATTTCAAAGTTAACTGTTGAAAACAGATTTATAGATTACTTCAAGGAATCCACTGAAATTTATAAGGGCATGGAACTTCTAGATACTCAGCTGGGTGGAACTGCGCCATTGGATATTATTTTAGAAGCACCTAAAGATTTCTTGTCTGATGAAGATTCTTTTGATGACGATTTTGGTTTCGAAGAAGCGGAGATGAATGGTTACTGGTGGAATACCATTGCGCTTGAAAAACTTGAAGAAGTTCATGATTATTTAGATTCTTTACCTGAGATAGGCAAGGTTTTATCTGTTGCCAGCGGCATTAAAGTTGCAGAAGAGCTTAATGATGGAGAAGCTTTGTCTGAACTTGATTTGGCTCTAGTTAAGAATATGCTTCCTGAGGATATCAAAGATACTTTGTTGAGTTCTTATATAAGCAAAGATGAAAATCAAGTAAGAATTTCTGCCCGTGTCTTAGAGTCAACAGGTGGTTTAAATAGAAATGAGCTGCTAAAAGATATAAGCGATACACTGGAAAATGAGTTTGGATTTATGGAAGACGAATATCGACTTACAGGTTTGGCTGTTCTTTACAATAACATGCTACAAAGTCTATTCAGTTCACAAATAGGCACTTTGGGAATTGTTTTTGGCGCAATCTCTATAATGTTTTTAATCTTATTTAGATCTTTTAAGTTAACAGCAATAGGTATGGTTCCTAACTTGCTGGCTGCTGGAGTGGTATTGGGATCGATGGGGTGGATGAAAATCCCTTTGGATATTATGACCATTACTGTAGCTGCAATAAGTGTAGGAATGGCTGTAGATAATACAATTCACTACATACACAGATTTAAGATAGAGTTTAAAAAGACAGGGAACTATCAAAAATCAATGTTAAACAGCCATACAACTATAGGTAGGGCGATGTTTTATACCTCCTTAACCATTGTTCTTGGTTTTATGGTTTTTGTTACTTCAAACTTTAACCCAAGCGTTTATTTTGGATTCTTTGTATCATTGGCCATGATTATGGCTTTATTAGGTGCTCTGACATTATTGCCACAATTGTTATTAACCTTCAAGCCGCTTGGAAAAGAACGAATTAATTAGGAGAAATAGATATGGGACCATTACAGGGTATAAAGATAATAGAAATGGCAGGAATAGGTCCTGGACCTTTTTGCGGCATGGTGTTGGCAGATTTAGGTGCTGAAGTTATAAGGGTAGATAGAGCCTCTGCAGCCGGAACAGGTTCACGACAAGATCCCGCAAACAGAGGAAAAAAATCTATAGCAGTTGATTTAAAATCTGCAGAAGGTGTTGAGGTGGTGTTGAAGCTAGTTGAGACAGCTGATGCTATCTTTGAAGGTTTTAGACCTGGAGTTATGGAGAGGCTGGGTCTGGGCCCAGATATCTGTGCCGCTCGCAATAAAAAAATTGTATTTGGAAGGATGACGGGATGGGGTCAATACGGTCCTCTTTCACAAGCCGCAGGACACGATATAAATTATATTTCTATAACTGGTGCTTTGGCGGCTATCGGAAGGCCTGACTCACCTCCTGTACCACCTTTAAATTTAGTTGGGGACTTTGGAGGAGGCGGTATGCTTTTAGCATTAGGACTCGTCTCTGCTCTTCTTGAATCTAAATCTTCCGGCAAAGGTCAAGTAATCGATGCCGCCATGACCGATGGCTCAGCTCTTTTAATGTCGATGTTTTATTCAATGAAGGCTTCAGGTGCCTGGAATGAAGAAGTAGGCACTAATTTTTTGGATGGCGGTGCTCATTTCTACGATAGCTATGAATGCAAAGATGGAAAGTACATATCTATCGGCTCCATTGAACCTCAGTTTTATGCGATGCTGAGAGAAGTGGCAGAACTTAAAGACCCTATTTTTGATGATCAAATGTCTAGGAAAGAATGGCCTGAAAAAAAAGAAGCGATTACGAAAATCTTTTTTGCTAAAACAAGAGATGAATGGTGTGAACTCATGGAAGGAACGGACATTTGCTTTGCGCCAGTATTATCTATGTGGGAAGCTCCTAATCATCCTCATAACGTAGCGCGTAAAACTTTTATAGAACTAGAGGGATTAAGCCAACCTGCACCAGCTCCGAGGTTTTCAAGAACTGAGGCCGAGGTTTCATCCCCTCCTTCAATTGCCGGGGAGCATACGGATAGTATTTTAAAAGATTTGGGTTACGACGAAACAGAGATAAGTACCCTTAAAAATCAAGGCGGAGTTGCTTGAAAGAAATAAGCTTTATTAAAAGTCAGGATTGTCCGCTTTGCGATAAAGCAATGGAATTACTTTTGTCTTGTAAATTAGAAGGCTTTTCTGTTGTTGAGAGGGATATTTATTCTAAGAGAGATTTACGCGACAAATATTGGGATAAAATCCCGGTGCTTATCAAAGATAACCAGGTTTTATATTGGCCATTTCAGCAAGAAGATCTGGATAATTTTTTAAAACTATAATTTAAAAAAATCTAAGCTATTCAAGTAGATAGAGGAAGTAATTACTTCTAATTCTTCTTCTCTGTGGCTTGATATCTTATTAACAATATGAGGTAGATATCTAGGTTCATTTCTACTGGATTTCTTTATACCCATATCCCTTGGAAGTAGATAGGGAGCATCTGTCTCCACCATTAACTTGTTGAGAGGGATTAAAGAGACTAGATCTTCTAGGTGCTTGCCTCGCCTTTCGTCACAAATCCATCCTGTTATACCAATATAAAAATCCATATCGATGTAAGCCTGTAATTCAGATTCATTACCAGTAAAGCAGTGAACCACGGTTTTTGGTAAGTCATTTTTTAAAGGCTTTAACATTTCAATAAATTTATCATGGGCTTCTCTTTCATGAAGAAACAATGGCATGCTTGTATCTATGGCTAATTCTATGTGTGCTTCAAAACTTTTTATTTGCTGGGTTGGACTTGAGAAGTTTCTATGAAAATCAAGACCTGTTTCACCTATAGCATTTACACCATTTGCAGTAAGTAAATCTCTTATTTCTGTGAAAGAGCTTCTGCTGTATTGCTTTGCTTCGTGAGGATGTATTCCGGCGGTTGATATTAAATGATCAGGAAAAGCTTTTACTAATTCATAAGCTTTTATGCTTTCTTCTAAATTGGAACCCGTTACTGAAAGCCTCTCAACTCCTTCTTGATTAGCCAGATTGATAATAATCTCCTCATCTCCTTCAAAAGAAGAGTGCGTTAAGTTGGCACCTATATCAAAATATTTATTTTTTAAAGTATTCATTTGAATTTCTGTATTATAAAGTAGAAATGATAAAAGTTTACTTGAGGTAGTCATGTCAGGACCATTAGAAGGTTTTAAGATCCTAGAATTAACATCCACTGTTTCTGGACCCTTTGCCAGCATGATGCTGGCCGACCAAGGTGCAGAAGTAATTAAAGTTGAACCCCCGGGGATAGGAGACCTTGCAAGATTCATGGGTGCCACTAAATCAGGCACTGGTGCTATGTTTACAGTGTTGAATAGAAATAAAAGGAGCATTTGTTTGGATTTAAAAAACTCAGATGATCTTTCTATACTAAAAGAACTCATTAAAAAAACAGATATTCTACTGGAAAATTACAGACCAGGTGTTGTTTCTAAACTAGGCATAGATTATGAATCAGTTGTCGAGCTCAATCCTGAAATTATATACTGTTCAATCTCTGGATACGGACAATCAGGACCATACAAAGAAAGAAAGGTGTATGACCCTTTAATACAGGCTACTACAGGAACGGCAGCGGCTCAAAATCCAGAGAACCCTGAAATGTTTAGAACAATAGTTTTTGACAAAGTTACAGCTTTAACTGCAGCGCAATCTTTAACATCAGCTCTTCTCCAAAAGGAAAGAACCGGAAAGGGCCAATACCTTCCTATCTCCATGATGGATTCAGCCTTGTATTATTCATGGCCAGATATGATGATGAATCAAACTTTCTTAGAAGGTGGAGATTCCATAGGCGAGTTGGCTGATTATTTTTCTGCCTACAAAACCAAAGATGGTTTTATAACCATTATTTTAATACCAACGGATGAAGTATTTGGAGGATTTTGTGAATATTTCCAGATTAAATTACACCAAGATGAGCGATTTATTGATGCAGCAAGTAGGGTAAAAAATAAGACAGAACTTACAATAGAAATTAACAAAACAACTGAAAAATTTAGTACTGATGAGCTTATTTCACTTATGGATGAACTTGGAGTACCTGCTTCAGTTGTAAATCAACTAGAAGATATTCATAAAGATCCTCAAGTTAT
>Ga0209830_10000746_pt1 | contig 31664 bp, 14 predicted proteins | sample ArcticOcean_MG_C_12_FD_187439 | JGI IMG/M metagenome (GOLD analysis project Ga0209830, IMG submission 187439) | Marine microbial communities from western Arctic Ocean - ArcticOcean_MG_CB8_130 (SPAdes) (version 2) | ecosystem: Environmental > Aquatic > Marine > Oceanic | place: Arctic Ocean...
CTTCTATAAACCTCTCTCTCGCTCGCTTCTATGAACAGTACTGTTCGTTTACGCGTTCTTTGCTCGTTTCCAACGCGTTCCATTTTTGCCCAATTTCTCGCCTTTTTCGTTCTCGTTCTATGCGTACTATTACTACCACTCAATCGAATTAACGCAGAAGTACGACTAGTACTACAACTAGTAATACTGATACCGAACGTCGCAGGAGCTGCTCTCATTCGAGTTCACTTGGGTCTTTATTCCAACTTATTTCCCGCTCTCGATTGCTGCTGAGAAAGAAAAGAGGAGAAAGTGATAATAGAGACTGATGATGGCAGGAAAAGCGCTTTTGCTGGTGCTTGCTGGTCCAAAAATCATATGTCTAAAAAGATTTATTAGTAACCTAATTAGTATTTGATTTTTGGGGAAAAGAGGAACCATCATCGGCAACAACAACCAACTGACAAGTCACAGCAGTGAACGAACTGGTTAGTTTTATCCAGGTTTACTAAGAACAGAAAACGACGAAAGTGAGAATAGTATTGAACATAATAGTGAGAAGAGAGCGCTTCATATGGGACGAATTCTGATATATATATATATATAGAAGAGTAATCTGAGCGTAGTCATATAGTACTCGCGCTTCTTCCAATTCTTCTTCACTGCGAGCTCGGCTGCAGTGCGTTTGAAAAAAATGATGCAGACGACGACGACGATGATGATAACTAAGACGACTGCGTTTGATGATAACTACCGCGTTCGAGTCGTTGAAGGAGTAAGCACGATGAGGGCGCACAAATCAGTCAGAGCTCGTTCTTCGTTCAAGCGAGCTATGAAGAGCAGCAGTGCAAACAACACTCGAGCAGTTGAAGGATTAAAAGGATCAAAGGGAACGCTAGGAAGAGCGCGCGGACGAGCAGACGAAAGGACAGATTCGAAGGCCGAGAGTTTATTATCGATTTGGTTACAGAGAGAGGCACAACGAGGGAATCTGGACGAGGACTTAGTCGTCGTTTTACGCGCGATATCGATCGCGTGTAAGAGAATAAGCGGTTTAGTCAAAGCCGCTCCGTTGCAAGGTAATATAGGTTTAGCCGGTGGGAAAAACGAGTCGGGGGATGAACAGAAGAAGCTCGACGTCATCGCGAATGACGTTTTTTTGGACGCCGTGAAATCTTGCGGGCGATCGTCAGTCATCGTCACCGAAGAGGAAGACCATCCAGTGTTCTCTGCGACGAAAGTCGGGAACGGAGATTTCATAGTCACTTTTGATCCTATCGACGGGTCGAGTAACATAGACGCGTGCGTGACGACCGGGGCTATTTTTGGTATTTATTCTCCAGGCGAGTGCGACATCGATCCATCGGAATCGGCCGAGAAGATTTTAGAGAATTGTACTCTCAATGCGATGCAATCGGGCGAGAACTTAGTCGCCGCAGGGTATTGTATGTTTTCATCATCTTGTGTGTTCATGATCACGACTGGACATGGCGTCTATGGGTTTACGTTAGATGAACAAATAGGTGAGTTCGTGTTGAGTCACGACGATCAAAAAATCCCGGACGGGAAGGAAATGAAGAGAATATATAGCGGGAATAACGGAAACGTCGATTTATGGGCTCCTGAATTAAAGGATTACGTATCGAAATTACAAACGGGAGAAATTGATGGTAAAATTGGGAATCCGTGGTCGTATCGATACATCGGCGCCTTAATAGGCGATTTCCATCGCACTTTACTTTACGGAGGTATATGGTTATATCCGCCCGATTCAAAAGCTCCAGAAGGGAAAGCGAGATTGTTATACGAAGTCGCGCCGATCGCGTATATCGCCGAGCAAGCGCAAGGCATGGCAACGCGAGGTAAATTTGCAAACGAACGAGTCATGGAAGTTAAACCGACTTCGATTCATCAGAAATCGCCAATGTTCGTTGGAAGTACTTCCGCCGTGTTGGGTTTGCAAAAGTTTCTTAAAGACCGCGCTAATACTAAGAGGTAGGAGGAAAATTGGTTTATATGTTTATGTTTTGTCTTTTTAATTTGTAACGTATTATAAAGCGTAGCGCTAAAAGTCTGAATCATCATCATCGTCGTCGCTCTCCTCTTCCTCTTCGCTCTCTTCTTCTTCTTCTTCGCTATCTGAATCTTCCTTATATTTACTCTTTTTAGATTCGGAAACTAATTTTCGCGCTGGCCTGCTACTAATCGGAACTTTTTTCTTCGCGATTGGTTCATCGTCCTCGCTAGTATCATCGGATGAACTTAGTAAATCAATCATATCTTCTTCATCTTCATCGTCGTCGTCGCTATCCGAGAATGTGATCCCGCCTTGTTTCTTCTTCTTTTTCTTCGATGGCGGCTTCGCCTTTGGCTTTGCTTCCGCCGTCGTCGTAGTTTGCTTCGTCGTTGTTTTTAGGTTCTTTTGTTTAGTCGGTGTTGATCCGCCGCCTCCTATAGATGGTCCGGGTGCTCTTAAAGACACGTTCCTGCCAGCAATCGAAGGCTGAATTGGAGAGATTATCGAAATCGTTGCTCTCCCTCGCACGAGGGCTTGTGGAGATTTAATCGTTCCTCCTCCGTCGGCATCTGAATCGCTACTATCGTCCTCTTCCTCGAAATCGATGTTTCCTAAACCATCGTTATCGGCGAGATTTTTTTCCGCCTCTGCGGCTGCTTTTCGTTTCGGTCTTCTACCTCCGCCTTCAGTCTCTTGCGTTGGATTCGTCGACGCGTTGTTATTATTATCGTCATTATTGTCGTCGTTGTCAGAGTCTCCAATCGTAATCACGCCCGTTCCTGCACCAACGCTCGTATCATCTTTCTTATTATTATTGTTCTTACCTTTACCCCTTTTATCGTTTGTATTATTCTCTAGAAGTTCAGTCTTCTCCCAATCGATCTTCACGTTTTTATTAGTATCACTACCCATCATCGCCTTCATAACCACTTCTGGAATCTCCTCCAACGGAGTCTCGTTTGGATTCTCCTCTTTTGTCCCAATCCACGCCCATTGCGAGAATATCAACACGGCATCAAAAAAATCCTCCAACGTCGCGTTCCCGTCTTTGTTCGAATTCTTAGTACTATTACCGCCACCGCCGCTTCCTAAATTTAACGTAAAATACCTCGACTCTCGCGCTCTTGCAATAGTCCCGAACAACTTTATTCTCCCTTTATTCATGATATCAATATAGCACACTGGGTTCTGCGTATCGAGCGCCGATAATTCACCCAATTGCGCTAACTCGTTCGTTGCCTGCTGTTGTTGTTGTTGATCGTCGTTCTTATTACAACCTTTCGCTTGAGTACTAGAACTCGCGCCGATCAAAAGCGATGAGATCTGCCCTGGGAATACGACCATGTGCCTCGATTTCCTTTGTTGCGCCTTCTTCTGTAAATCCCTCGCCTGCACTCTCACTAACTGTTTATTGTTCGGATACCTACTATCCGAATACGTAGGTAACGCGGTAGAGACCATGCGAGAGCCAGAGGCCTTCTGGAATAACTGCTTCGATAACTCGCGTTCTTTCACGTATTCCTTGTCCTCGTCGCGATCATCTTCGGATGCTTCAGTCGCGAGCTCGGCCTCGGTCCTCGCTTTCTTATTCTTACTCTGTTGTTGTTGTTGTTTAGAGACCATGTTTTTGCTGTTGTTTTTGATCAGTACCAGGTACTCGATTTTATTATTATTATTATTATTATTATTATTATTATTATTATTATTATTAGATGATGATGACGATGAAATATACTGTATATATAGATATATAGATATATGTATTCTTCTCCTTCCTCTTCTTCCAACCTTCGATGGATATTTAAGTTTTCCAATATAATAACATATATGCGCGGTATATTACACGCACAGCCAGCAGCACTGATGGCCAGAGTTCGTATCAAATCCAGAACGACGAAGAAGAAGAAGAAGAAGTTTTAAAAGTTATGCAGCACAGTATCGATTGAATGAACAAATTATGGCAACGCTCAGCAGTCGAGAGGGACTCAAAAAACGAGAATCACGAGAACGAACTCTCGTTTTAACAGTAATATTCGTTGGGCCAGGCAGTTGGGTAAAGTTTGTGTAAAAGGAGAGACGTTTTTGAATTTCGGCAGCAAAAGTAGTTTAGGGTTTCTAAAATTTTGTATTATTTATTACGCGAAAATATATTTATATCTTTATCGTAGTTTGTTTACTAATATAAATAAGAAATACGTATGATCAGTACTCGATTAATTAGACAAATGAATAACAGTGCGCTTCAGATGATCAATGATAGGATTACTATGGTCAGGATCGATAGATATCATAGGAGCGTGACTCGTTTTATTAACAAAAAGAGAACGTCTGCGTCGGCGCAAAAACTGCCGCAGAGTAGAAATGGGTACAGTAATAGAATTAATAGTAGTAATAGTAATAGTAATAGGATGAGTATGATGTATAGTGATGTAGCGAAAGGAGCGCGAGTTATCGTTCGAGCGAGTGATGATACTGAAAGAGATGATGTGATCATCGATGGAGGGTTTGATGATGTCATCGACGAAGAGGACGACGATGAATTTGGATTGACGGAATTAGAACTAGCGAAACAAGCGAAAGCGGCGACGATTAAACAAGCTGAATTCATATCGTCAGTCGTAAGGGTCGAGGATTGCCCGAAAACGAAACTGCCCGAAGTCGCTTTCATCGGGCGCTCGAACGTCGGGAAGTCTTCTTTAGTGAACATGTTAACGAATCGTAAATCGGTCGCGAAAGTATCGAAGAATCCAGGGAAGACGCAGACGATTAATCATTACGAGATCACGAGTGGGCAAGGGAAGTGGTTCTTAGTCGACCTTCCTGGATATGGATTCGCTAACGCGCCCGAACATTTAAAGAAAGAGTGGTCGAAGTTCACTAAAGAGTATTTATTGAAGCGTAAGAATTTAATATCCGTCATGTTATTAGTCGATTCGACTGTTAAGCCACAAAAGTTAGACATCGAAGCTTTAGAGTTCTTAGCCGATAACGATATCCCGTGCACGATAGTGTTCACAAAAGCCGATAAGAAACGTAAAGCAAAAGGTGGGAAAAGGGCGACTCCGTTAGAGCACGTCGAGATGTTCGCCGAAGAGATTTCGGACATGTTCGAAGAACTACCGCCGTTCATATTCACTTCAGCGAATAACGGTGAAGGGAAGAAAGAACTATTGAACCATATTGCGACGATAAGGGAGTTCATGAAAGATAAGAGCGGCAAGAACGATGATTTCGACGACGACGTCGATGAATTAGTTGCAGTAGAAGTAAGCGCTGAAGACGAGTGAAGGGATGATTTTTTAGGTATTTAACCATCGTCACCATCGGCAACATCAATCACCTCATACTTTTAAAGAATAAGTTTATTTAATAATAATAACAAGAACAAGAACAACAATAATAATAATAATAATAATACTAGTAATATATGCTCAGTAGTAGGCACGTACTTAACATTTGCTTCAGGAACAAACACAATCTTAACAGACTAAGTATTCAATCATTTCTCTTCAATCACTTCTGTGTTCATTCTGATAGTAATAACACGAATAAGAGAACAAAAAACTTTAAGAAGACTTCGTCTTCGTTGAACTCTCCTGAAATGGTTTCTAATACGAGGAATAGGAAAAGATCTTTGCAGACGAATTCTGTGAAGAACGGTGACGATGTCGATACTACTCCTGCAGTCGATGATGATGACGACGACGACGAAGTGTTCTCGACTCCAAAGAAGAAGAAGAAGAAGAAGACAGCAGCAGAAGAGACTGATGCGAGGAAGGATGCGACTAGTTTTAAAACACCGAACACTCCTAGAGTAAAATTAGCACAAGATCCGCCAAAGAATTGGGCGAAAACGCTCGAGAAGATTAAGGAAATGCGCAAAGATGGGCCGTTGGCGCCAGTGGATACCATGGGATGCGAGAAAATCGCGGACGTAAAAGATAAGAAAACGAAACGGTATAGGACGTTGATATCGGCGATGTTATCGTCGCAAACGAAAGATCAAATAAACCACGCCGCGATGAATAGAATTATTGAGAGAGGAATTGACTCCGCGGAAGGGATGTTAAGGACGGAGGAAGATGATTTAGATCAATTGATCATACCAGTTGGGTTTCATAGGAATAAGGCGCGATATTTAAGAGCCGCGGCGAAGATTTGCTTAGAAAAATATGATGGAGACATTCCTGAAACACTCGAAGGACTTTTAGAGCTACCAGGAGTAGGACCGAAGATGGGGCATTTGATCATGAACGTTGGATGGGAGAAACCATCTGGAATATGCGTGGACGTACACGTGCATCGCATAACCGAACGTCTTGGATGGGTCGACGAAAAGTGCGCGATTAGGCAAGACGGTACGTCGCCTCGTAAACGGACACCAGAGGACACGAGAGTCTCACTAGAAAGTTGGTTACCGAAAGAGGAATGGGTCGAAATCAATCCATTACTGGTCGGTTTTGGACAACTCACTTGTCTGCCGTTACGTCCAAAATGTGACCGATGCGCAGTAAACGCTCTGTGCGAGAACGCTTTCAGGGATTGTAAATAATATTAATACGTACGTATGCGTGCTACCATGTTCGTAGTATGGCGCATTGACAGATCGTCGTTTTGTAGTAGTAAACTAGTTATATATTTTTTTTAACCTATGTATATATTTTTTTAACACTCTCTACACAGTCACAGTCACAGTAGTACTGATGAGCTCGATGACTTCTTTCTTGCTCTTGGCCTCATAATAATCATTTCACAGGCGCGATAGATAATTCGTTAACGTACGCGCAAAAAAGTACTACTGCTCTTATTAATCAAAAGAAGAAGAAGAAATGGCCAGACTTTTCTTGGATCAAGAGCCTTTAACGCAATACAAAGACCGCGCTTTCGTTGGCACTCTTCAGGAATACTTAAAGACGTTACGCGAGAGCACGACTTTATACGTCGGGAACTGTTCGTTCTTCACGACGGAGGAACAAATACACGAATTATTCACTTTATGCGGACCAGTGAAGAGGATCCAAATGGGCCTGGATAAACAAAAGATGACGCCGTGCGGATTCGTCTTCGTCGAATTCCATAACAGAAGGGACTGCGAACTCGCAGTGAAACACTTGAACGGAACGAAGTTAGACGACCGAGAGATCAGGATCGATTTCGATTGGGGTTTTCAGAAAGGACGCGAGTTCGGTCGAGGCAGGTCTGGCGGGCAAGTCAGGGACGAGTACAGGACGAACTTCGATAGTGGCCGCGGGGGATATGGACAGCTGTTGAAGGTTGAGCTAGAGAAACAGAAGGAGGAGGAGGGTTTTGAAGAGATCGATGATTACGAGTACGACCGCGGATTCAAAGGCGCGAGCGCGAAGAAGACGTCGAGGAGGCCGAGGGACGACGACGAAGAGATGGAAGATGCGGATGGTAATGGAAGACGAAAACGATGATTAAAGTACGTCTTGTCCGCGCGAAAATACACGACGAACAGTGAAAAGTAACGTGTGATGAAATCAATCGATCAAAGCTGGGCAGAAATCATCAAAATCGAGGCTACGCATGCGACGCCGCGGAATCATCCGTTCACGCGCGAGGCGATTCCTCTATACTTACTCTCTCTCTCTCTCTCTCTTTACTCAACATGAACAAGTATCAGAAACGAGAGAGATCATAGAAAACGAACAAACGTCCTATCGCGACTACTTTCTCGCTCAAATCAGTCGAAGAGTAAAGCGGAACGGAGCAGCAGTAGTATAGTAGTAGTAGTAGTAGTAGTAGCGGCGAGTAACGCGCGCAGTTCATGAGTCAGGGCATCATCGCGATCTTTACGATCAATAGACTTCAAACGAACAATTTTTATTAGACGACGTATCTGACATTTTTATACCATTTTATTACATAACGAAAGTTCTACCGCGGTACTCGCATCGCGTATCACATGGACGAGCCTAATCATATCACGCTCTCGCTCTGTACTGAACAAAAAACAAAATCAATCATTATTATTATTATTATTATCATTATTGGGTTTATCTGATGCTGCACGGAGACGCTTGACCATTTTAGACCTCCGCCTTCGTGCTTGTTTTCGTACTGGTGGTGAAATTAGAAATTTTCTGCTTTTGCTTGCTTGATGGCGGCTCTGTTTCTTTTGACTACACTGAATAAAACGAGCGCTTTCAACAAAGACGGAAACGAAACGAAATGCCAAAAACAATCACAAAAGCTACTACTAACGAAAAAAAAGATGAAGGCGAAGAAGAAGAGTTGCGAGATCTTAAAGAGCTTTCAATGACGAGCTTTGATGAAGATTTCGTGATCGAGGTCAAGGATCAGAGTTTGGTCTCGAAAGAGATCAAATCCGTATCGTTCTCGTTCTATGACCAAACAGAGGCGAGGAAGATATCGGTGAAGAGAATAACGCAACCGGTTTTATTCGATCAATTGAACAACCCTGTGCAGGATGGACTGTATGACCCGAGGTTAGGCCCAATCGAGCGCTTCCAATTATGCCAAACGTGCCATTTGAGCGAAAAACATTGTCCAGGACATTTCGGGCACGTGGAGTTAATAGTGCCAGTGTATCACCCGATGCAGTTCCAGCAGCTCACGAAAGTGCTCAGAGCGACGTGCTTGAACTGTTGCGAGTTTAAGATGCATAAGGAGAAAGTGCGCGGGTATGCGGAGAAGTTGAGGTTAATCGATTTAGGGGATTTAGAGGGCGCGAGCGACGTTCGAGTGAGGTTATCGAAGAAGGCGATGGACGAGTTGAGCGCGATCGAGAGAGAGGTTGACGACGGGAGGAGGAAGACGAAGAAGAGGGAGGGGGAGATGGCTACTACTGATGATGATGTTTTGGATTTAGATTTAGATTTAGATGGTCGTAATGCTGATCAAATGGATCACGACGCTAATAATAATGATAATAATTATTATTATAACGAAGAAGAAGAAGAAGAAAAAAAAAATTTAATCCAAATCGACTCGTTATTAAGGAAAAGGAGTAAGACGAACGCAATAGTTCCTTTGGATTGGACGACTTCGGCATTAACAGCGAAGAGAGAGTTGATTGAGAACTTCTTTCAACAATGTCCAAAATCGAGGTGTGAAAACTGTAAAGCGTTCGCGCCGCAGTTATCTACAGAAGGCGCGATGAAATTATATCGAAAACCTTTACCGAAGAAGCAGTTACAAACTAATTTAGCGAATATGATCAATATCGATTTTGCGATGAGGCAGTTGCAAAAGTTTGCAAGCGCGGAAGGCGCTGATGAACAACAATTCGATGCCACCGTAGCCGCAATGACTGCAGGTACAGTCGTCGACGGCGCCAAAAAGAAGACGAAGAAAAAGCAGGAAAATGGAGACGACGATAAAAGTAGAAGTAGTGATAGTAGTAGCTCGGAGTCAGAGGACGATGATGATGATGATTCGGACGCCTCGTCGTCGTCGTCGTCGGAATCTTCAGATAAAAGCGAAGAAGGAGAAGAAGACGAGGCGAACAAGAACGCTCATAACAAAACGAATAACAAAGAGCATTCTACGCAACCGTTGTATATCACGCCAATCGAGGCTCGCGAAGTGCTCAGGCGCTTGTGGCAAAAAGAGTTCGATTGGTGCTCAAAGGTATGGTGCGCAAACAGCAGTCGCTCTCAAACCTCGATTCCAAATCCAGATAGATTCTTCTGTCAAACGATTTTAGTTCCGCCACCAAAATTTCGCCCGCCTTCGAAAATGGGAGATATGGTTTTTGAACATCCGCAAAACACGCAACTTGCCGCGATTATTCAAGCAAATTTATCGTTAGCCGAATTGTTTCGAACGCCGCCGACGGTTCCAGAACCGCCAGAAGTCAGAGCGTCAAGAGCAATTCGTGCGTGGCTTGCCATCCAAGGCGGTGTGAATAGACTCATGGATTGCACGAAAGCCGATCAGATTCAAGATCGCAAAGGTGTCGGAATTCGTCAACAGTTGGAAAAAAAACAAGGTTTGTTTCGGATGAATATGATGGGGAAAAGAGTGAATTACGCTGCGAGGTCGGTCATTTCGCCCGATCCATATTTAGGGACCGGTGAAATCGGCGTTCCGCCAGTATTTGCGAAATGCTTAACATTTCCAGAGCTCGTTACGCCGCATAACGTTGAGCTCATGCGCGAGCTCGTTGAACGTGGTGCGGACGAACACCCTGGCGCAAACGCTGTAGAGGATGAACGCGGACGTATTATTAACTTGGCACGCTTCTCAAAAGAAAAGCGTCGAGCTATTGCTAAGACTCTTTTGTCCGTATCTGCTGCCAAAGACGCGGATGGTAGACCTTTGGCGAGAAAAGTCTATAGGCACTTGCGCAATGGAGATATCATGCTCACGAATCGTCAGCCGACGTTGCATAAGCCAGGTATTTTAGCGCACTGCGCTCGCGTTCTTCCAGGTCAACGTACTATTCGAATGCATTACGCCAACTGTAATACGTTCAATGCCGATTTCGATGGTGATGAAATTAACCTGCACTTTCCGCAAGATCACCAGGCTAGGGCTGAAGCGTATGAAATCGTCAAAGCAGAGGAGCAGTTTTTTGCGCCGACTGACGGGAAACCACTCCGAGGGTTGATTCAAGATCATATCTGTGCAGCCGTTTTATTGACGTGCAAGGATAGATTCTACGATAAAGAAGGGTTTGCGCAAATCATTTACGCTTCCTTGGTCGATTTATGCGATCGAGAAAACTTGATGCTGCGCATACCACCGCCGACGATTCGCAAACCAAAGCGGTTATGGACTGGGAAAGATGTCATGACGACTATTTTGAATCATGTCTCGCAAGGACTTCCAGGCGTTACTTTAAAACACTCGTGCAAAACGCCCCATTCATTTTGGGGGGGTAAAGACGAAGGTGACTTGATTGTTCGTCAGAACTACGTTTGCGCCGGTGTAGTCGATAAAAACGCGTTTGGAAAATTTGGTTTAATTCACGCAATTGCCGAATTGCATGGGAAAAAAGTCGCTGGAAGTCTTTTATCAGTCTTGTCTAGATTGCTCACGTTATTTCTTCAACAGCACGGTTTTACTTGTGGCTTGGATGACTTGGTGTTGGTTGAAGAATCCGAAAAACTGCGCGTGAAGGAATTAGCGAAAGCTACCGCGGCGTCAAAATCAGCCGCTGAAATGTTTGTTCAAGTTAAGAATGTCCCTGAAATGGCTTTGCGTTCAGCAATTGCCGCGCGTATTAGTGAACGACCGGATTCTGAAGCTGCGCTTGACGCAAGATCGTCCGGAGCACTCAATCAAGTTACGTCATCAACAGTCAAAGTTTGTCTTCCAGCCGGTACGAAGAAACCGTTCCACAGAAATTGTCTTTCGCTCATGACTATGTCTGGTGCAAAAGGTTCAATGGTGAATTTTTCACAAATCGCAGCTGCTCTTGGTCAACAAGAACTCGAAGGCAGGCGCGTTCCAAGAATGGCGAGCGGGAAAACGTTGCCATGCTTTGCGCCTTTTGATACAGATCCTCGCGCGGGTGGTTATATTAGCGATCGATTTTTTTCAGGTCTTAGGCCTCAAGAATACTATTTTCATTGCATGGCCGGGAGAGAAGGTTTAGTCGATACGGCTGTGAAAACTTCTCGTTCGGGTTATTTGCAAAGATGTCTTGTTAAAGGCTTGGAGGGTTTGAAGGTCCATTACGATCACACCGTGCGCGACGTGGATGGTACGATTGTCCAATTTTTGTACGGTGACGATGGTATTGAGGTCTCCAAGGGTGTTTATTCGCACGAATTTGCATTTGCGCTGGAGAATATTGACTCGTATAAGATGCAAAACGCATCCGCTTTAGAAGAGTTCTTCAATTCTGACTCTGCAAAAGAAAATACAAAGACGGAAGATGCGTTTGAGGATAAACAAACAAAAAGTTTCCCAGGAGTTCCAAGGAACGCGTCGTCAGTAGTTGATTACGCGAAACTTTACTCTCAGTTTAATTCTTTAGGTATCTTGCCAGAAAAGTTTGCCAAAGATCTCAATGAGTTTCTAAACGTAACGCACGGAAATTTATCGGATGCCGAGTTTAAAGACAAGCATAACGTCTCACGACTAGATTTTGCAAAAATTATGAATCTGAAATTCATTACTTCAATGGCACCTCCTGGAGAAGCCGTAGGTGTCATAGCTGCACAGTCTGTAGGAGAACCTTCGACGCAAATGACTCTGAATACGTTTCACTTTGCCGGTCGTGGTGAAGCAAACGTGACTATGGGTATTCCGAGATTGCGCGAGTTACTCATGGCGGCGAGTAAAAAACCGAATTTACCGGTGATGACGATGCCTTTGCGAAAAGACAAGATGCAGAAAAAGTACGCTGAAAGACTTGCAAATCGATTACGAAAAGTTACTTTTGCAGAGCTAGTTCAAGAGTTGTCTTGCGTCACTAGACCTTATGCCGAATCTCCTTCGGATGGAAGAAATGTTCGACTTTGTGAAATCAAATGTACGATGCGGGTGCCTGATGAATTTTCAAAAGCAAAAGGGAGCGTAACTTTTGAAGAGATGGAATGGTGCTTCAAAATGAATTTCTTGGAAGAATTGTTCAGTGCTATTAAAAAAGACGTGAGGAAGAGATGTTCGAACGTTTCTGGAGTTGATATCGTCAAAGTCAGGAGCTTCAGAAGTTCAACTGGCGACGAGGATACTTCCGCAAAAAATAACGACTCTGACGACGACAACGATGGTGAAGGTAAGAAAGCATCCAAAAATAGAGTTAAGAACAAAGATGATCGAACAGAAGTCGAGAACGATGCATCCGATGTCGACTCTGAAGAAGAGGAAGGTGCGAAAGCAGATACGAGAAGGCAAGATCGAGACGAAGAAGCGTACGGCGACGACGATATAAATAACGAAGGTGAATTTTCGGACGAAGACGGTGTAGTGCCTCAATTGAAGAAGAATGCGAAAAAAAAATCTTCTTCTTCCTCTAAGAAAGAAATAACTAAGAAGAAGAAGAAACATGGATCAACATCGTCAAATTCGGATTCGTCCTCGTCTTCATCAGATTCTTCCGACTCCGATGATTCAGATAAAACCGAACTCGCTGATAAACCAGTTTCTACTTTAGCAAGAAAAAGAACTACTGGTAGAAAATCTAAAGCATCTGATGATGCCGGAGCTGGTTTACGTCAGGAACTGGATGACGTTCGGGGAACGGTTACGGTTGATGAAGATACGAAATCATTCTCGTGTATTTTAGAGTTTGACCTTTCCACGCCATTTCTATTGATGCAAAATTTATGCGACGTCGCGGCGTCAAAAGCAAATATTAGATATACGAGAGGTATTGGCGGTGTCTTTATTGTCGGAGAAGAACACGAGGGTACTTTGGCTGTTCAATGTGATGGTGCTTCGTTTAATGCCGCGTTTGCTAACGAAGATTTGGTCGATGTCAATAAAATAAAAGCAAACGACGTCTGGCAAGTTCGATTAACTCTCGGCGTTGAAGCTTCAAGAAGAACGCTCGTTGATGAGATTTCGGGTGTTTTTGGGGCCTACGGTATTGGCGTCGATGCTAGACATCTTTCGTTAATTTCAGATTTCATGTGTCAACAGGGTGGTTATAGACCGTTTTCTCGCGTCGGTATTAACGACTCGACGTCGCCGTTTTTGAAGATGACTTACGAAACTGCAACTGCGTTCTTGACCGAAGCAGCCGTGCGTGGCGACGTCGATAGTTTGCAAAATCCATCGGCGGCTATTGTTTTGGGTAAGTTGGTAAATGTTGGAACTGGATCTATAGGATTACAATACGATGCCACAAGAGCGATGAAACTTGAAGAAGAAATGCGATCGATGGGCATAGAACCGGCGAAAAAGTTCACGCCAGCGAAATCAACAGCACCAGCAGCGAATAATGAAAAAGGAAGTGTAACTTTTTCTGCGTTTAAAAGTACTCCTTCAACGGCAGCGGCAGCGACAGCGAAGAATAGTACAGCAACCAAAAAACATGTAACATTCACTGACGACGATGAATAAAGAAAAGAATAGTATATAATAAATAATAGTAATAAAAAAATCTACCTATCATCAATCTATCTAAATCATTTTAATCATCTCCACGATTCTTTTCGCTTGCGCTGAAGCGTTTCCGATATAAGTCGCTGGGGTCATAGCGGCCAAGCTATCGATCGCGTCTTGCGGAATATCCAACGATTTCACGAATTCTCGCATACCTTCCTGGTTCACTCTTTTACCTCGAGTCAACTCTTTCAACTTTTCGTATGGCTTTTCGACATCGTGTCTACGCATGACGGTCTGAATAGGCTCTGCGAGTACTTCCCAGTTTACATCTAAATCGTCCGCCATAGCTTTCGCGTTCACGTCGAGCTTTGATAAACCTCTAGATGTACTTTGATACGCCAACAACGAGTGTCCAAACCCGACGCCTAAATTACGCAACACCGTGGAATCGGTTAAATCTCTTTGCCATCTCGAAACTGGTAGTTTCGCGGATAAGTGCGCGAATAGAGCGTTTGCGATGCCAATATTCCCTTCAGAGTTTTCAAAATCAATCGGGTTCACCTTGTGCGGCATAGTCGACGAACCGACTTCGCCAGCGATCGTTCGTTGTTTAAAGTATCCAATAGAGATGTAGCTCCAAATATCTCTATCGAGATCGAGAACGATCGTGTTATAGCGTTCGATCGCGGCGAACAATTCGGCCATATAATCATGTGGTTCAATTTGAGTAACGTATGGATTAAACTGTAATCCGAGCGAAAGAACGAACTCTTCGGCAACTTTTTGCCAATCCACGTTTGGATACGCTGACATATGCGCGTTGTAATTACCAACCGCTCCGGCCATTTTCCCATACAAAGGCACTTTCGGAATCTGCTCACGTTGTCTCGCTAAACGATATGCGACGTTTGCGAGTTCTTTCCCTAAAGTCGTCGGCGATGCCGGCTGTCCGTGCGTGCGTGACATCATCGGCACGTCCGCGTTCACGATTGCCATTTCGGACAAAGTCTTAATGATCTTATCCATCTCCGGCATCAACACATCGACACCATCTCTCAACATGATCGCATGCGATAGATTATTAATATCCTCAGACGTGCACGCAAAATGTACAAACTCGATCGATTCTCTCAACTCCTCGTTCTCTCTTAAGCGGTCCTTAATAGCGTATTCGCACGCTTTCACGTCATGATTCGTCGTCCTCTCGTACTCTTTCACTTTCATGGCGTCTTTCACTGAGAATTCCTGGACGTATCGCTCTAAGAACTCGTTCGCTTCTTTTGAAAACTTCTTCACCTCTTTCACTTCCTCGATTTCGGAGAGTTTCTGTAACCACCTGATCTCGCAAACGACCCTCGCCTTGATCAACGCGAACTCCGAAAAAGCTCTTTGCAACTTTCTCGTCTTCTCGGCATATCTCCCATCTATTGGAGATATGGATAATAACTCAAAACTTAAATCATTATCGACTTCATCGTCTTCTTTGTTCCTAGTTTCTTCTCGATCCGTTTTCATCGAAGAAGAAGAAGAAGAAGATGATGATCGATGATTACTTCTTCTTCCAACGCTTCTTCTTCTTCTTGAAACAGAGCGAACATCGCCCTGACCGTTTCTAGAACTTACTCTCACTTGCAAGAGCTTCAATGATTGCGACATTTTGAGATACTTCTCGGGCGGAACTATTTACTCCTTCCTCTAAAAGCCCTGAACTCGATTCGATTCGATCAGATCCGTTTTGTTCTCCGTTTTGATCGAGTAATAGTCGTTGTCGTATAAACAAACTACTAAGTAATAAGTAATAATAATAAGAGTGTGTTTTTCTATGACGCAATGAAAACTGATGGTCCGTTTTTGAATTTTATTTCTTGCTGTGAGCGAGAAAACGCACCAGTAGAGAAGATTTTAATAGGACGAGTCCAGGCGCAGCAGCGGCAAAACGCAGAGAGAGTGATCGAGTGCAACTGATATGAAAGTAGTAATTATCAACGCGAGAGAAAACGATAGCTATCGTGCGTGCGAACTGACGATGACTTGCCAATACTGCCACGAAAGAAGAACGATCGCGAAAGATTGAGGAAGTATTGCCAAAGACCATTTCGAGGTATTGAAACGTAGGAGGACGACGCTCCAAGAGCAGCCGGCGAGGATGCATGCGCCTTGCAAGAACGCGATGACGTGATCGTCGGCGACGAGCTCTGGAAGTCGTCCACTTAACGCGAGCGTTTCAAAACCGAACATTTTCGCGGTAACCGGTAAAACGCGTCCGGCTTCGGACAAACCGAGATCGAGGAAGTGCGCGAGAAGCGCGAGCCAACACAAAGGCAAATATGCATACGACTCTTCCACGAAAGACTTTGGGGATGATACTCCTGCCCCTCCTTTATTTGTTATTTTGTTCACGACTTTCGCGCTGAAGTGAGCGATTATGGCGATCGTGCCAGGATACATCAAAGCGATTACGGCCATTTGAGAATGTAATCGAAATAAAGGCGAAGAGAGCGGATTGTATCCGCCGTAATCATCCACCGTTTGTGCCGTCGTTAGCACTGCCGCTTCAGAGCGCTCGAACGGTATCAAGTCAATCATATGCGCAGATTCTGTGAGTCTGTGGCAAAATGTTGCCCCAAGGAGTAGAAATAGAAGCGCAATTTCATGATTTTTCGGTTCATTCGTCGTCCATAGATCGATACCCGGAGGTCGTAAATTTAAAGATATTGATTCGTGCGGGCACGCTTGCACGCAGTGACCGCACATTACGCAATCTTTATTATCCTTAATATGCGCTGGGTGAATTTGAACGGGGCAGCCATCCGTTTTCATACCTTGAGGAAGGACCGCTGGACCGCCCTTGAAACAACCGTAACTCGTACATTCTGCGGCACAGACTCCTTCCTTGGCCCTTAATTCAATCGCCGAAAGTTTCGCAAACATCCCGTTCATGCCGCCAATTGGACAAAGGTGCCTACACCAAATGCGTTTCTCATAGTACAGACTTCCAATAACCGCGCCCAACGTAATGAGAAGAAGAAGAGCGCTCGACAAACGAGCGTGGTTCTCGAGAAGCCAAAGCTCCTCCCATAATAAAATGAAAAAGAACAAACCGACGAGAAATAATCCACCAAATCGATCCATTTTATCGTGCGGCCAAGATCGAAGAGTTACACCGTTGGCAGCAACTTGAACTTGAACTTTTTCGCCGCACGCCATGAACGGGCAAATCGCGCACCAACTTCTTCCGACCAGAGGATACGTTATTAAAATGCCGGGCCACCACCAAGCCCAAAAGACGTTCAAAAAAACGTTCGCGTCTCTCGTTTGTGGTCCAAATATTAAGAACGCGTTAACAACAATGAACGCGGGAACGACGACGTTTTGTTGAAGCAGGCCGTTCCAAAGTTTACTCCGAGCGAATGTACGCATCCAAGGCAACGAATCAAATAAATCGAATCTAAATTGCACGCCTTGTCGCTGTTTACCTAACGCACCCGGCCATACGATTTGTTCTGTGATAAGCTTCAACTCATTTTTTGTGTTCACTTCGCTCTGTTTCGTGCGCAAATGAAGAACCGCGCGCTCGAGAATCGCATGCATTTCAACTTGATTTCCAGGCCAATCATAGGCTTGCAACGCTCTAATACATTCTTTTGTGAACGCTTTGGGCGATAAGTCGTCCTGCTCGATAGAAATCTCGCGAAGCATAAATTTCGCCTCGGATTCAAGATCGCTCCTACGCACTCTCAAAGGCGGCGTTCGTATCGTAATAAGATTTTCTTTCTTCAACCCTTTCGTGACTATATTCGGTGGCGCCGAAGCCGTCATAAACAAACGTACGTCACCTTCAGAAGGCTTGAGCGTCGAAAGTTTTTCATTCAAAAAAGATTGCGCTCCGTAAGGCAGAGCATCTACGTCTTTGAATAAGATCACTTGACCGCGCGCAACATTGTTGAACGCATTAGAAATCACTTTAACCGCGTGCTGTTCAGCTTTATCGTCGTGCGAATTTTTACCACCAAACGTGGCTAAACGACCGCACTGAACAAATATTGCGCGCTCTTTCTTCCGTTTCGATTGATAGTGCGCGAGTTTCGCGACTGTAACTTTCAACGTTCCCGGTTCTCCGACGACTAAACAATGGCGCTCTGATTCATCTTTCGCAACTGCTCGTCGAGAATCACGGAGTCTCTGCACGTACCTGGAATTCCCACACTCGGCGCGCAATCCAGGAAACGGTCTCAATAAATCAATCCCAGATGACGATGATGATGACTCCGTCTTCGCAAAAGAAGTAAAATATTTATTGCCAGAACCCCATTCGTTATCGTTATCGTTATCATCGCCGCCGTCGCTAACACTACTACTGAGTCCTGAAATCGTAGTAATCTTCGTCTTCATCTTTCTATTAATATAATTGACCATGAACATCTTCTTCTTCTTCTTCTTATTATTACTATTACCGTTACTATTATTATTTAAGATATTTTTCTCATTCGTATCGGAAAAGCGCGCTGACGCAGTATGAGCAAAAGCGGCAACGAGAGAAAACATGAAGACTTCTGCTCGGAAAGATTCTAAAAGAAGAATTGTTGATTATTATTTCATCGATGATTCTCGCCGACGTTGCTTTTGATTTTGATTTTGATGCGCAGTGATGCGTGGAATTATTTATGACGCGAGTTAGTTAAGGCGGGCTAAACTCGCTCTGCTTTCATTATTGACCCTTCTATTTCTACACAGCGAAAGCTTCGTCCGCGCTCCTATTATTGCTATTAATAATATTATCATCATCATCATCTCGGTACTCGCGATACCGCGATTCTCTTCGTTTCCTGCGTTGAGAGCCGATTGCGACGGCGTGCGAGCAGTCTCGAATTTTACGCACGAGTTGAAGCACCGGGCCTTCGTCGATTATGGTTTCAATGCCAATACCGAGCTCGAATGCATTCACGTCTTTATCTTCGACTAATTTAGTACTGTTGTGATGTTGTTTTTGTTGCGAGACGAGGAATATGCGCTCGACTCCGGAGCTTCGACCTTTTGCGAGCGAAGCGAGCGCGACTTCACGCCGATACTGTGTCGATTTTTCTGAAGAAGTGCTCGTTTCATCGCTGCAGACGATGTTTGATATGCCGACGTTCTCTGCTTCGAGTGCATCTTTCGCGGCTTTGAGTTGTCCAACGCCACCATCGATGAGTAAAAGTTTTGGTAGAGGCGTTTGCGATCTGCATCGTTTCGCAATCGCAAATCGAATCCCTTCGTAGTCATCAGACGGAGCTACTAAATTTGACGGTAAGTTATACACTTTATGCATGTTCTGTTTTTCTGAAAATCCATTGAAACGAACAAACGCGGCAACGGCGTGTTCGCCGGCAAAATGCGAGCAGTCCAAGCCTTCCATTGAAAAATCATTCAAAGGAGAAGATGAAGATATGTTCAAAGCGTACATGAGCGTTGTTAAGATATCGCTCTCGGCTTTGATCGTCGCAACTTCTTCTCTTGCATTTTCCAACGCAATCGAACTCAACGCGTTCAAATGTGCTTCGTTCTTTTTCGTCTTTTTCATTTGCTTCTTTTCGATACCGAGAGATTTAAACGCGGCATTTGCATCTTCGGAGTTTTGAAATTTGTGCGAGATATAGACAGAGTTTGGCAACGCAATCGATCGCGCTGATACGTCCGCGTATGTCGTTTCAATCGTACGTTGACATGCCTCGGCAAGATCTAAATCATCATCAGACTTAACGTCGTCGACGTCTTCCTCCTCATCATCATACGTCTCCAACGTCGATCCAAGAACGTCTCGAACTTCGCCATCGCGGATGCGCACTATTTTGACAGAGATAAACTTTCCTAATCGTACCGCCGCGCAAACGTCGACATTCCATTTCTTTCTTTCCTTATCGCCGAGAGATAGGAAAGCCGCTAATGATCCTGCATTTCCGTTTGAATTTTTTGTGTAAAGGTTCGACGTCGTCTTAATTCTATCAACGATTCGCGGGTCTTCTTTTGCGCAGGTGTTTTGAACATGTTCAATTGCTTCGTCAACTTTATTCTCCAAAATTAGGCGAGCCGCAGTGATGCGATTTTTGAGCGTTTCCATCGCGTCTTGATCGCCATATCGCACACGAAAACGTGCGCCTCGAAGATCCAGAGCGTTATCTATGCTTCGCGATAGGTTTCGAGCCTCTCTATACGTCGTTCGAGAGTAAACCCATTTATTGTCCAATTTACTTCTAGGATCGCTCAACGACTCTTGAGACGTATTACTCACGACAGTCATCTTACCGTCTTCTTTCGAGAGTACGACTAGAGAAGCTTCCGATCTCGGCACGTCTTTCAATAAAATGTTCATTCTAGGCCGTTCACGTTGAATTATCCGCGCTTCTAAACTGAGCGCATCCGATTCCCCACCGGGCGTCAGAACACAATCAATCGATACAGCATGGTATAACAACGCACGATGTCGAGCGGAATTATTGAGGACGTTTGGTGTGAGATATGACGTCGTTCGGGAACGCAAAGATTTCGCTTTACCAACATATAAAGCTTTTCCGTTTTCATCCAAGAACCTATAAACTCCACATTTCGCTGGGAGAGAGCGTTGTAAAGCACGGATCTTTTTTACTCTCGAAATTGTAGATTCATCGAATCCGTAGTGTTTTGTCAATATCGCCTCCGCACTGTTTGATTTTGGTTCATTCTCGTCTAGATCCGCGAATATTTCTCGTTTTTCCTTCTCTCGCCTCTCATCTTCTTTTAATTTTCTTTCTAAAGCTTTACTTTTCGTCGTCGGTCGTATGAATCCTTCAGAATTTGGTTCCCGTCGTTGACGCCAACGCTCGAGCGCTCTCTCAACCTCTTCATCGTCTTCAGTACATTTTTTAGTACTATTTTTGCTACTTTTAGAAATCATCGTACCAATGGATTGCCTCTCTGCGTCGATTTCTTCCGACATTATATCAAATAACGATCTTGCCGAAGATTCCGAACCTTGCGTAGCCGTTTGGGGTATAATTCCGTTTATCTCGTTGTGCAAAGCTTGTTTAGCCTGGCGCCGCTTAACTTCTTTTAATGCTAATGTCATCGCTTCTGTTTCTTTATCGGCAAAGAGTACTGCTTCACCATTCTTATTTCTTGCCGCTCGTCCCATCATTTGCATTAAAGAGCGCGATGATCTAGCGAAGCCAGAAACGTCTGCGTCGAGTATTGCAACGAGAGAAACGCGTGGTAAATCTAACCCTTCTCTTAATAATTGCGCACCGACGACGACGTCGATTTCACCGGTTTGTAACTTGGCCAATCGCTTCGCGCGCTCTGGAGCGGCTAGCTCGGAGTGCATCCAATCAGCTCTCAATCCCTTTCCTGTGAGATAAGCAGCGAGATCTTCGCAATCGGCTTTTGTTAACGCGCAAACAAGAGTCGCCTCATTCTTAAGTGCTCGGTCTTTAATCATTGCGGCAAGCTTCGGTAGTTGGTTTCGCTTTGATAATATCTGCGCAGGCGGATCGAGAATTCCAGATGGTCGAACGATCATATCAACAGACCCGTCTTCGCCAGACCACGACATTTCATCTGGACCAGGTGTCGCTGATACTAATAGACATTTAGATACTCTCGACCAAAACTCATCTCCCGTCAGCGGTCGATTATCTAACGCCGAAGGCAATCGATAGCCGAATTTAACCAACGCATCTTTCCTAGATCTGTCGCCGCCGCTCATTGCTCTCAATTGCGGAAGCATTACGTGAGATTCATCCGCAACAAGAAGCCATTCGTTATCGTTTTCGTGTGAAAAATAATCGAGTAAAGTCACCGGCGGTTCGCCTGGATTCGCACCGCGTAAATGTCTAGAATAATGTTCAGCGCCCGGGCACCAGCCGATATCTCTCAGTAATTCTAAATCGGCTGATACTCGTTGACGTAATCGATCTGCTTCCAAAGAAAAATCTGCGGCTCTCAAATCATGCTCGCGTTGTATTAACTCCTCATTTATTGATTTGATTGCCATCGTCAATCGTTCTTTTGGCGTCACGTAATGTACGCGTGGCCATATTGTCATCGCGTTAAAGTATTCAGTTTCGTATTGTTTTTCGTTTTCGTTGTATATGTCGCGTTTTCCTTCCAAGAATTGTCCAGTCTTCGTATCAACGGTGATATCGACATGTTCATTTGAGTAGGGCGGCCATACTCTAATCTCTGTTGTGTCGCTACTACTATTCTTATTCTTCCTAGTTCTAAATTGACCTCGGTCGACCATGCCAAACGATGGAGCGCGTTCGTATAAACACTCTGATTCGAGTTTTTCTATAATCTTCTCCGCGTCTCCGTAATCAGCAGCTTGTGCGTTACTGCCTAAAAATAAAGCCGCGTCCACGAAGTCGGAAGGTAATCCTAAACCGTATAGACATGAAACAGACGCAACGATCACTGGTGTTCTATTCGTCTGCTTCGCTTCTACAATCGCTCTCGTTGCTCTATGTCTCAATGCATCTAGATCTTCATCAATGGCTGACCGTTTCTCTACGTACCTACCGTTTGAACAACTCTCCGGCACATACACGGAAAAATGCGAGACGAACAATTCGACTAAATGCGAGGTCCTTAAATACCCACGCAACTCTCTCGCTACTTGTGCCGCCAATGATTTATTCGGAACGACGACGAGCACTGGTTTCTTATAATCCGCTATAACATTCGCGACGACGAACGTCTTCCCCGTTCCGGTCGCCCCGCGTAATGTAATAAACTTTCTGTTTGAATCTTTCAACAAAGCGATCGTTTTCCCGATCGCGTTCGGTTGGTCCCCACTGGGTTGGAACGGCGCAGTCACATCTATGTGATTCCTATCATAGCTTTCATAGCTCTTATTCGCAAAAACATGCGTCGCCACAGATCTCCTTCGCAGCAAACTCTTAACCACTAAATGATTACGAAACGTCATTTTCGTCAGATTACAAAGATTTGAATCGTGGCTTCTAAACTTACGCGGACGATATCTCGCTCGGAATTGAAAGAAATCGATATCTGTTCGGCTCTGACCGCTCGTATCAGCCGATCTCTTTCTCGTTTTTACCTGTTTACTGCTGAATATTTGCCCCGTTTTACTCTGTTGCGAGTGCAACATATTCGTGGAGGCATATGCTACGAAAGTTGTTGTATTGCTGTTTAACAAATTTTGTGAATTATATGTAAAGATGAAAGGTGAAGTTTAGTAAAGTTCGAATTACCAAACAACAAAAACGGACCGAAAAACAGGGGCTAATCTTCTACTAACTAATCATAACACCCATGATTTAACCATTAACATAGACGCCTGATGAAAAGGTGTTTTTGTGAATGCGTTTGTTAATGTACTTGCCGTGGTACCCGATAGCCTGAGATTTTTATTTAAACAAACTATGACGTTGCCCTGTATTAACAGGAAGCGCCTTCAGCTGTTCCAAGTATTAAAAATGATTACCATCACGGACAGACGGACGGAGAGATAGACGGAAATTGTAATCGATGACGAAATCTTCTGGGTTAATAAAAATCACTCGTAAAGCGGACTCGGCGGTCGTAATCAACCATCGCGCAGACGCAGACGATTGTGAGAGTAAGAATGAGAGTAAAAGAGCACGACGGAAGCAGGAGTTCTCGTTAAAGTTTTCAACGCGAGCTTCGAGGGAGGATGTGATAGATTTAGCCACGAAGAATGGACACGGTTTCGAGAGTTTGATAAGTTTTTCATCCAGTGCGACGGCGGTTTCGTCGCTCGGTTCGTATGGATTGGATTACTTACGCAGACTGAGATTAAGACGAAGACGAGGAGGGAAATCCTACCACGTCCAAAGAGATGATTTAGGTGATGATGATGATATAGACGATATCTATAGAAAAGGCGAGAAAAAGCTTTGGGTAATGCCAACGAGCGCAATAGCGAGCTGTGTGCAACAAAAAGAAGGGTGGATGATGCCGTATGCAGATAATGAGGACGATGATGAATACATGAATAAAATGATTCAGTTGATGAAACCGTCGGTTGTATTACATGCGAGAGATTTTGATAGGAACGTATGGAAAAAGGTTACAATCGTCGATGTTTTGAAAGCTCAGACAGTTCGCGAAGAAGTCATGAACGCAATCGTCGGAATAAACGAGGACGACACAGACGCATGTATGAAGGAAGTTTCGTTCGAAGGCGTCGTATCAATGCGCGTTAGTTCAAAGTCGAGATCGAATAGAATTAGAGAAATGGAAAAACTGGTCGATTTAGCCGTATCTTTTGTCGTTTTAGAAGAAGAAGAAAATGATGATGATGATGATGATGATGAATTTAATAGCAAAGAAAGACAAAGTAAAATGATGGATACGCCGCAGCGACCGATACCCGGGCAAAGAATTGCAACTTTGTCGAGTCCTTTTGGCGTACTGAGCCCCGGGATTTTTTCTAGATTACTAAATCGCGGATGTATATCGAGTGATTTAGTTAGTAATAGAATAACAACTAGTATGAATACGCAATCTGCTGTTTCCGTCGTTGATTTATCAATCGCCATGAAACCTGGAGCGGAGGGAAGTCCAATATTCATCGATTACGACGATAGAGATTTTGAAACAGCGTGTGGAATTTTGCTCGCACCACTTGCGCTTGCTAAAGAACGAGACGGTGGGTCAAGTCGTGGGGCATTTCCACTCATGGTACACGCCAAGTTCATTTTTGGTGATTATTATTCGACATCAACAGAAGACGGAAGAAAAGAAAGTAACGCGGCATTTCAAGCGATTGAAGCAGTTTGCAGAATAGATATTTTAGAAGGAGCTCATTTCGGAAGCGGGATTTTAATCTCATCCAACAACGATAATCGCGATGAATCTGGCATCGTATTAACAAATAGACACGTCGTTTTGCCCGTAATGTCTAATAATAATGATAATAATAAGAATAAGAATAATAATAAGAATAGAAAGGCGATAATGTTGAACTTTTCCAACGGCACAGTTCGTTCTGGTGAAGTTTTGAAAATCTCGCGGGGTCCTTTAGATTTAGCGCTCGTTGAAGTTTTGCCGCTGAAAAAAGGCGGTGGAAATGGAAAACTTCCAATCAGTTTGTCGATAACGAAAAAACAAAGTCCTTCGATAGGAGATGAAGTTTTCGTTGTTGCGCACGACGATCGATTTTTCGGTAATACTGGTGTAAAAAAAAGTCGCGCTCAACAACAACAGCGAAGAACGATTAAAACATCACCCGAAGTCAATTTCGGATTTGTTTCCAAAATTTCTGGAAAGAAAACGATGATAGTGACATCAGCATCTGTTCGCAGCGGAGCTAGCGGAGGCGCTCTCGTCGATGCAAAGAGTGGTCATTTGATTGGTATTGTTACCTCGAATGCTCGTTTGGCCACCAGCGATGGAGGCGCGACAGTTTATCCGGATGTTAATTTCGTAGTGAACGTTAGCGAAATCGATGATGGAAGAATAGAAGAGCTCATGGATGCGTACGAGAATGACCAAGTGGTTATAGATGCGTGGAATCTCAAAACAGCTAATGACGATAATGTAGTGGAAACGCGGAGAAGTAGGTTGTAACAAAAAAATTTCACATTAAACCATGGAATCTTCAAACGCAGTCAAATCGTGAAAACTACCTTTTCTCGTTTGATGCATCATCGATGCTAAGAATCTACTACTTTGCGACCTATTGTTGATGCTGCTACCTAAAGAAAGAAGCGAAGACGTCGACTTGTTCGAAAAATTGGACATCGAAGAATGCATGCCGTTTCTAGTATTACTACCCAATCCTCCTCCTCTTCCTCTATCTCTAATTATACTAATCTTATTATTATTATTGCTACTTTTGATGCCTCTTAATTTTCTAAAATCTCTAATCCTGCGAACGATCGAAACGAATTTGAAAAACAGTAACTCCCATACGCCGGAAAATAAAAATTTTGAACACCCGAAGAAACCGGTAATTATATAAATCGACCACCAGAATACATCGTTCGCTTCGTGAGTATGCGTATGGGAAGAAGAAGAAGAAGAACCCAAGACAAACGGCGGCGAAGCCAACGAGGAAAGTGAGTCATCATCGTTGATAATTTCTGCACTCATCATCTCCTTCTTTGCGAGTTTCGTAGATACAATATTCAAAGCCGCTCCCATGGCCCAGTCCACGTTATATCTACCTACGCTATTGCCGACTGTAATTTTCGCATCTTCAGGTAAAAGCATTCCGTCTTTAAGCATTGCCACTATGAACGCCGCGCTGAAACAATACTTTGACAAGTCAATTTCTTCCCATTTCTTTTGATCTTTTCTAAAATATTTCTTAACGACATCTTCCCATGATTCGGCGCATAATTTTTCCCCCGCGCGTTCAAAATCCTTAAAAGTTATCGTTTTACCTAATTTGAAAAACTGCGCGGTGTAATAAAAATTCTCAGTGGCTAAATATTTACCATCGAATGGAGGTAAGTGCATCTTCCGCATACCGCAAGGTGTTTTCAAACACTCCTTGTCGTTATTCGCTAATCCTAAAAGTTTTTTCGTCATTTCATAACATTCACTGAAATTACCTGTCGGCAGAGAAGGACCAGCTCCGACGGCTAAAGCTTCACCGTGTTGAACGGTATTCTTCGCAGTCCATCCTTTATTCGTACATGGACTCTTCGGCTTCGCGCCAGTACTTTCATATTCTTTTCTAAGCATTGAATGATATTCAGCTCTCGCAGCTTCGTGTCCTAATCCGAGTAAACTCGAGGCATATAAATGCTTCACGGAATCCCCTACGCGTATGGTCTCTTTATGTTTCTTTTGTACGACGTTCTTCTTCGCCGCTTGAGCGGATATTGCATAAGTGACTTGCATCGAGGCACCTCCTAATTCCAAGACGGCATACGTCTCTTTCACCGATTTCTCGGGCGCAAGAGCTTTATAAGCATAATTCACCGCAGTCCATCCATAGCTCGCCTCTTTCGTCCCCGGTAGCACGAACGCCCAATCGTCTTTCGCGAACAAAAAACCAGACTCTCTCAAAGTCTCCCTACACGCATCTATGATAGACTCCGATAAATGTTGCTCTATGTGCCTCAAACCAGCAGTGGCCATTAAATGTATTTCGGTTTGTTTCCAAGTCTGTTCCGGTACTTGTTCTCTAGCAAATTTTAATAAAGGTTGCAAAGCGAACGCGACTCCGGTCGGATCGAGCGCTCGCGCCGATAACCCAGGCGTCGTCTTAAAACTCTTCGTCGGTAATATCAAATCAACTCGATTATTGTTAGTGATACTATCACTCACTACTGTCACTTTGAATACGTGCACTCTGGTCCCAGTCGATCCAGCGTCGATTACGATGACGTGTTCGTATCTCGGGTGTCTCAGAAACTTAGGTAATGCTTCACCGTGTAAGAGAAAAAATAGGCATAAGAGGATGACAAATGCTAATGCTTCGACCGTTCTCCTGAATGTCGCGATCATATTTTGATTTTGATTATTGGAAGACGACATGCGCGAATTATTATTATTATTATTATTATTATTATTATTATTATTATTATTATTATTATTATTATTATTATTATTATTATTCACGTCTAAGACTCGTCTTCTCCTTCCATTCGAGCGAGCATCAAATTCGTTGATTTCTCTTTTGTTCATCATAACTATCAATCGAGCACAGAATCACACAGGATCACGCATAGCCTTAGCCTTAGCCTTAAACACACTCACACTCACACTCACACACACACTCTCCCTCTCTCTTTAGTCCTCAGTCGTCCAATGATCGATTGTGAATACTTTTATTTCTTGATTAGCAGTAGTAGCATCAGTACTAAATAGTAATAATACTCGTACGTGTAATAGCGAATAGGGGATTTCAAAACCCAGCAGCCAGCAGCACCAAAATTTACATCTTTACTTCGTTTATTATCAAAAACTACACAACACACACTCTGCGTACTCGATAATACTCTGTCCGTATTACATAAATACACCTCATCAGATAATAATAAATAAATATACATCATTATAAATAATAGGAGAACAAAAAGCATCAGTAATAGTAACAGCATCATCGGTAATAATAGGAAGGGATTTATAAATAAAACTCATCATCAAAATTTACGCATATTATTTCTCATCACTACGTTCTGCAAATCTACTCTCCGTATTAAATACTGATGCACAACAGATAATATAAATAAATAAATACACATACGGTATATATAATAAATAAATAAATAAGAAGAGAACAAAAAGATGTCGCAGCGAAGGACGCGCGAGGAGCGCAAGAAAGACCTAGAGATCGAAGAACAACGAAAGAAGGGTTTAATAGCGCCAGAGATCGATGAGGACGGTAAGGCGATTAACCCTCACATCCCTCATTACATGTCGAACGCGCCATGGTACGCTACGGAAGACGCGACGAAACCTTCGTTGAAACATCAAAAGAATTGGCAGCGAATGAATAGTACTAATAATAGTTTTGTAGACAATGGGAAAGATAACGGATCAGGGGATTACGATAACGACAGCAGTAAATTGAAGAAGGAAGAGATCATGGTCAGAGAGCGAGAGCGCCAGAGAGTAAGAACGATGAATACTAACTATAATAATAATAAGATGATAAGTAAACAGTTCAGGAAAGGTTCGTGTGAGAACTGTGGAAGCATGAAACATGAGAGGAAGGATTGTTTAGAGAGGCCGAGGAAGGTTTCGGCGAAGAAACAACAAAAGACGTTTGCGAGAGATGATGAGTTTGAATTCGATAATAATTATAATACTAATAATACTAATAATAAGAACGTTTCATATGATGAGAAGAGAGATAACTATAAAGCGTTCTTAGCCGAAGATTACGAGAAAGTCGTGGAGAGATACGAGGAAGTGGAAACCGTGAAAGCCGAGGCGGCGAAGAAGAGAGAGTTGGAAAGAGCGTTTAAGAAGTCCGAGAAGAAGAATGGAGAATATGGAAGCGATGATGATGATGATTTAGAAAACAATTTTGACGGTAAGAGGAGAGAAAAGAAGGCGAAAGATGTGAACGATATATACGCGTCTGATACGGATTCGGACGACGACGAGGAAAAGCTGAAAGCGAGCGAGGACGCCGGGTTTGGAAAGTTGGAAAAGAGAATTCGCGCTCCAGGAGGTGGAGCATCTGGTTCAGTGAGAAACTTACGTTTAAGAGAAGATACGGCGAAGTATTTACGAAATTTAGACCCGCAATCTGCGTTTTATGATCCAAAGACGAGATCTATGCGCGAAAATCCAACGCCAAACGCGGATCCAAACGATAACTTTTTTAGAGGCGATAACGCGGCGAGAAATTCTGGTGAAACCACAAATTTCGCACTAATGAACGTACACGCGTGGGAAGCGACGACGAAGCATGGACAAGACGTGCACGTGCAAGCTGCGCCATCGCAAGCGGAGTTGATGTATAAAAGATTTAAGGAGAAGAAAGAAGCTTTGGACGAAACGCAAAAGATGAGCGTTTTGTCGAAATATGGCGACGCTTCAGCTGGGAAGTTGGAAGATGCACCAGAAGGTTTAGTTTTAGGTCAAACGGAACGATTCATAGTGTACGATCGATTTGGAAGAGTTATTTCCGGTGGCGGCGATATATCAGTAAAGACCGTTGCAGTGTCTCGATACGAAGAAGACGTGTTATTGAATAACCATACGAAAATTTGGGGGTCGTATTGGAACGCAGGGAAGTGGGGATACGCATGCTGCCACTCGTGTGTTAAATCTTCATATTGTATAGGCATTAAAGGCATTGAAGATGGAAAAGCTGCGGAAGAATTGATGATACAAAACATGGAACGCGCGAAAGAGCGTGCAAAGGAAAACAGAGGAAATAATAATAGTAAAGTTTTCACAGAGAATAAAAAAGATTTATGGGGCGGCGACGCGAAAGATGTAGAGCTTGATCCAAAGAAACTTGGCGAAGCTTTGAAACGTGAAGATGAACGAATTCGTAGGGCAAAAGAAGAAGAAAAAGAAGAAGAAGTACAAGATGGAAATAAGAATAATAAGAAGAAGCCGAAATATAACGATTCGAACGAAGAAGAAGTCACCGAAGAGCAGATGGAGGCATATCGCATGATGAGAGACAGAGGAGATGATCCAATGATGAAAAAAGACTCTGGCGGGAAAGCGAGTAACAACAGCAATGGGTACGATTTAGTTTAATAGTGATAATAGTATATACTAGTACGTTTGTTATTTACACCAACACTAAGAACGCTAAAATTAATTGTTTGTAAGTATATAAACGTTAAAAGCTGCTGTTTCTCTATAATTTTTTACTCTGTATGTATGTTTGATGTATCAAATACGTTTTTATTTTTGTATTCTAAGAATACTTTCGTATAAAATTACGCCGAGGACATTAAGAGCTCTTGTTGTAAAGAAGTAGTCGTCTCAGAAACTTTTTGAATCCACTGATCGAGTCTATCGGCCAACTCTTGAATTTCTGGCTTTAATAAAATCCTCGGTTGCGCCCAAGTAACGACGACTTTCGATGACACTTCGTCGATTTCGCCCTCGATTAACCCAGCAGAGAGAGTTTTCATTAACAAAAACTCTACGCCATCGACGGAGAGCTTCGTTCTAACCGCGATATCTGCCAACTCAATTTCGCGCTTCTCCGCCGGCAACTCAAAAACGATTCTTAAAAACGCTAAAATCGTAATCTTCTCTCGTAATTTTCTCTCGTGCATAACCAACGCAGGTTGTGCGTTCAACTGATCAGCGTATTTCTCGCATAACTCGTCATACGCGTTCAAATCGCCGTCGTTGAAAACTTGCACCATATCTAACAGCCACCCAAATTCGCTCTTGCTCTCTTTCGAAATAAATTTCGAAATCGGATGCGCTAAGAACTCGGCAAAGTTAAACACGTTCTCGCCTAATAAAGCGGCGAGCGCTAAATCAACGGCCAACTCTTGCGCAACGTCCTCACCCAAGGTCATACAATCGACGTACGCTAGATACAAAATCCCAGATTTATAAAAATTCGCAAAATCTCTCTCGTGCTTGTATAACTGCGCGGCCAAATAATGGAACGCCGCGGAGACCGTAGGATCCGCCTGTTTCCATAAGAACAAATCCTCCTTCTGATGCGACTTATTCACTTCTTCTTTCGCTTTCTCGGAATCACCGCCGTGTAAGTTCAACAGAGCTATGTTCATTCTCACGAATACTTCCGCTTCTTCAAATTGCGTTTGCTTCGTTTGCCTCGTCTTCACTAGAACGAGTTCTAAAAATTCTATCGCCCGTTCGCGAGTTTCACATCTCTCCGCCGTATGCACTGCTATGCGCGCCAACTTCAAGGCGTTCAATCGTTCCTCGAAGGAGGAGATGAAGTTCAAGTATAAATTAACTAAGATCTCGTTCATCATCTCGATCTCTTTCGATGATTGTGCAGATAATTCAACTGGTAACGATTTCATGATCTCATCTCGAGAAGAGTGTAATAACAATAACTCGATCTTCTGCGAAAGTTCGTTCCATAACTTCTCCGAATGTAAGAGTTTCAGATCTTTAAAGTAGTCGTTCACTTTCTTAAAGTGCGTTCTTTCAGAGCTTAAGAAGATCGCTCGGTCAATGAATTCAATGGCCGCCGATTGGTTCGTCGCGTGATTATTTACGTGTTGTTGCATGAGAGATTAAGATTAAGAGAGAGAGAGTTGTT
>Ga0209830_10000750_pt1 | contig 31565 bp, 47 predicted proteins | sample ArcticOcean_MG_C_12_FD_187439 | JGI IMG/M metagenome (GOLD analysis project Ga0209830, IMG submission 187439) | Marine microbial communities from western Arctic Ocean - ArcticOcean_MG_CB8_130 (SPAdes) (version 2) | ecosystem: Environmental > Aquatic > Marine > Oceanic | place: Arctic Ocean...
CAAGTTCAGATCATCACATGGCACATATCATAACAGGTGACGGCAACACACTAAGCCACTTGCAATATGCAGATAAGAAAAAACAAGGCTTCATTGAAATAACAGGCGATGACAATACAGTTACACTTGAACAAAGAAATAGTTCAAATCACTTTGCAGACATTAATGTAACAGGAGATGATCATACAGTAACTGGTGTACAACGTGGCGGCGCCTATGCACATAACTTCTCTGTTGATCTAACTAACTCTGGTGGTGCATACAATTTGTCAACTACACAAAACTCAAACACAGCACAAACTTATAGTCTAACTGGCAGTTGTGTCACAGTAGGCGGATGTGCAGTTAGTGTTGTTCAATACTAACATAAATACAGTATGACGAAGTATATCACACATTGGGCCGTGGTTTTTATTACGGCTTTTATCATGATAGGTTTACACTACGGTGATGGTTCCCTGGTGCAAACAGCTCGCCTTAAGCAATTCGACTTACTTCAGCAAACTGATAAGGCAACATTATCCCAAGATGTTGGCATCGTAACCATTGACGAAGCCGCCATTGAAAAGTACGGTCAGTGGCCTTGGAAGCGTGATATAATTGCAGATATAATCTGGAAACTTCGCGAAGCAGGTGCTGGTATCATCGTAATCCCTGTTATCATGTCAGAAACAGATAGATTAGGTGGTGATATTGAATTAGCCAAAGCACTTGCGGGTAACGGTGTTGTAATAGCACAAGTAGGAAGTACCCAAGCCAATCGTAATGCGGTCCCAAGAGGCATTGCGAAAATTGGCGAGCCTGTGCCATATATGTTTGAATGGCCAGGTATGTTAGGACCAATCCAATTGCTAGGAGATAATGCCGACGGTGTGGGCGTGTTGAACACGAATCCAGAAATCGACGGTGTAGTAAGACGAGTACCTCTCCTGATGCGTGTCGGCGAAGATACGTATCCCGCTTTAGCAATTGAAGTTATTCGTGTTGCAACAGGAAACCCTAGTTACCAAGTTAAGGAAGCTGGCGGTGGAATTGAAGCAGTACGAGTTCCTGGTTACCCAATTATAAAAACAGATCCTAATGCACAGATATGGTTACGTTGGAATAAAGAATTCGAAACTATTAGTGCGGCTTCAGATGATTATAGATTATTTGAAGGTAAGACTGTTATTATAGGAGTAACCGCAGAAGGCATAGGTGGTTTAATCGCTAGTCCGACTGGACCACAACACAACTATATACCAGCCGCAGTAACACTTCAAACTGTGATAGATGGCGATCAAATCGAGCGTCCCTATTGGGCATTCTTAGCAGAGCTTATCACAACCGGACTACTAGGCATAGCTTTAGTGTGCGTTGGAAGGTTTGCCCCTTACTGGTTAGCTGGAGGATTATTAGTTGTGTTTGTGGGAGGACTCACTTATGGCGTACACTATGCATGGGTAAACTATTTGTACTTGTTAGATGGTACAATGCCTATGGTAACAATATTTGTAGTAGGCTTACATGCAATTTTTAATAGATTTGTAAGTGAGTATACACAGAAACAAGCAATTAAGAAACAGTTTGGGGGCTATGCTAGTCCTACTGTAGTTAAACTGTTACAAGAGAATCCAGCACTTATCAAAGACGGTCAGAAGAAAGAAGTCTCAATTGTATTCTCAGACTTGCGTGGCTTTACTCCTTTGGGCGAAAGCTTCGGTGATGACGTTAAAGGATTGACTAAGATTATGAATGGGTATATGGACAGCATTACGCAACCTGTACTCGACAGTGACGGAATGATTATTAAATACATTGGGGACGCAAGTATGCACATACACAATGCACCCATAGACGATGTAAATCACGCTAAGACAGCAGTACAGTGCGGCTTAGACATGCTTAAAGCAGTGGAGAAGTTCAATGACGAAGTTATTAAACCAGAAGGAAGACCACCAGTTGGAATGGGGGCAGGAATCAATACCGGCCTTGGCTATATTGGAGAAATGGGTAGCACCGCAAGACATTCGTACGATGTACTCGGGGACGCCGTTAGTACAGCCGCAAGAATTGAAAGCAAGTGTAAAGAATACGGTTGCGTCCTCTTAGTAGGAGGAGCTACAGTTGAACAATGTAAAGATGACTTTATGTTCCTTAAAGTAGACGACTTAGCTGTTAAAGGTAAAACAGTTGGTGTTGCTATATACACAGTATTAGATGATGTTAAGAAGCATTACGAAGCAAGCAAACGCAGACACGATGGAATGCATACACTATATCAGCAACAGAAGTTTAGTGAAGCAATTAAAGAGTGCGATAAGTTAAAGCCGCAGTTTGAAGGCAAACTAGAAGGCTATTACGACATGTGGATTGAACGCTGTGAGTATATGCTAACACAAGACTTGCCTAAGGATTGGAATGGCGTGTTTATTGCGACTTCGAAGTAGCTTTAGCTTTTAGGTATTCTTCAATCTTATCACACACATTTTCATGATCATACATAGCTTCAGCGGTATACTGTTTACCGCAAGCTAGACATTCGTATATATCATCTGCTTTGATTATACGTGCTTCGCCAGCAGGCTGAAAACTATCCGTGTTCATACCTTGAAGCTGACTTTGGAACATCTCTACAGTCTTTGCAGTTGCATTTAAAACAGACGTCATTTGCACACTCTTCGCAGTCTTCGTCTCTATGGCACTTATGTCCACATGTACTACATTGGCTGTCGTCGATCAATCTTTTTTACCCGTACTATTAAAAGGGTTGTTAGTTGTGTCTGAATACTTTGCAACTATATCTTCTAGTTCAGCTCTACGTGCTTTATCTAATTTAGCTTCGTTTTCTAATACCATGCTTAACTTTGTGTTTAAGCGAATGATATCATTGTCTAACATGCGTACACGATCAACTAGTTTAATTAGTGTACCCATAGTAGCACCTATAACAGGATCAATAGTTTCAGTTACCCACTTCCATATAAAGTATATAAAATACCCCATACCTAATGCGGCAACTACTGGAAATCCTAGGTCTTTAATTGTGTTAGTTAAGTCTGCTTCCATATACTAAGCTAGTTCCTCTTTCTTTGATCCGTGTTTAATTACCATTTCTGATAGTTCATCTGACTTAACTAGCCAACCATCTTCATTAACAATAAACACATCGCCGGGCTTATATAATCCTGCGTCCATTACTTCAGTTGGAGTGTCACCTTCGACTTTAAAGCCTTTACCTGGTAAGCTATTAATTGTATAATCTACCCACATCATTTTAGTCTCTCCTTTAATCGCGTCTTGCATCGTCCTTGCCTTCGTTAGCGGCAATTCTGTCTACGTTTGGTTTAATATGTAGTGCGTGGCTCATTAATGCATCAATCTTAACTAAGTCGTTGTTCATAGTTTGAACACGATTGTCAAGAGATCCAATAATATTTTTGAGTGTAGTTACTGAATCAGTAACTCCAGCTAGTATAAATTTTAGTGTTAGGAAAACAAAGGCCCCTGCACCCAGTGCTCCGGCTATTGGAAACCCCAAATCTTTTGCTAATGTTAAAAAATCCATATTTACTTTGCCCTCTATACTTCGTTGACCCTACTATTATTTAGCCGGTTTAGTAGTGCAACAAACACACATTTTATAAATATTTGTATAGTATATCATACTATTAACTCAGGAGATAATTAATATGATTGAAGGTTTTAGATTACCTAAAGTGACATTTAAAACAAGAATCCGTGACGAAGAAGAAGTCAACGGTGACAATCCATATCGTTGGCAGGACACTACTACCGACGATTACTTTAAAGGTAAACGTGTAGTATTGTTTAGCTTGCCAGGTGCGTTTACGCCTACTTGCAGTGAATATCAGCTACCGGGCTTTGAAGAAAACTACGATAAAATTCGTAATTTTGATATTGACGAAGTATACTGTATGAGCGTTAATGATGCATTTGTAATGAATGCCTGGTCAAAGTCTATGGATATTCAAAACGTAAAATGCATTCCAGATGGAAGCGGTAACATGACCCGTTTCTTAGGCATGCTTATTGGTAAGAACCATTTAGGATTTGGTCTACGTAGCTGGCGCTTTATGTGTGTTATTAATGACGGCGTAGTAGAGCAGTGGTGGCAAGAGCCAGGTATTAACAATGACGGGTTAGATGAAGATCCGTATGAGCAGTCAACACCGTTGAATTGTATCGAGTACCTAAAAGGCAATATATAATGAGCAGACAACGGTGTGACGATGATTAAAAGTATATGGAAATATTGGTGCAAGGCTATGGGTAGTAGTGCATACAATGACAATAAGAAAGATGACCATATACATTTGATTATTAGAACGCCGTGGTTTGTATTACATATAGTGACTTGTCTAATGATAATCGCAGGTAATGGCAGAGTGCTAGGATGGTGGTAAAAACTTATGACTGACGAACAACACAAACAAGCATACCGATTGTTTTGGTTAACAAAAGGACACTTTAACACAACTGAAGAAACTATTCTTGCATCAGCAAAAGGATACTTTAATAGACTTTGGACTAATAATGAAAGAGCTGTTTATGCCGAAGAAGGCTTTGAAGAAGCATACGAGAATCGACATAATTGATGAGATTTTTTCTAACTCAATGTGAATACAAATGGTCACATGCACACAAGAGAATGGAAACCTTATGGGTGCGTCGAGAGTTAGGAGATGAACTTTCAAAGTACATTGTAAAACAAGGCTATAAGTTAGTATTAATAAGATCAAAATCACAATCGTTACCTGAGGATTTATATTGTAGATGTGACATCTATGTTGATATTCCAAATAACAAAGAATCAACATTGTTTGCACTTAAATATAGTAAAGCACTACCATTAAAAAGAGGAAAGTATGATAACGAATATTGGTAAAGAAGTAGTAGAAAGTATTATAAAGGACGATCCTGTTAGACCGCATTTGACAACCGATTTTAGAACTAGTTCTAATAGAGAAGTCTATGCACTATACGAAGACAAGTATGCAGAACAGCATTTTCCCTCTGATGATATCAAAGCAATTATATGTGTAGCATACACAAATGAAGTTCCTAAAAATGAATACGAACTTGAGCTGTTTAGTCAGGCCGCATGCCAAGACGGTCAACAAGGACATATTGCAGTATTTTATACCGTTTGGAGCTACGCAAAGGGAGCAGGCCGACAAGTAGTATTTGATGTTGCAAAACACCTTGTTGAAAGTGAAAGAGCTAAAAAATTCGTAACTTTAAGCCCATTAACTACAATGGCAGAACGTTTTCACTTACGAAACGGCGCCGAACTAATTTCAAAACACGATTCTTGTCAGAATTTTGAGTATACTTTATAACCAAAACACTTGACTAATCGTACAAAATTGTGTATAATTGTATGTATTAGTTAGGAGTGATTATGTTTTTAGAAGTTATCGGCGGTTCAAAATCTCAAAAGAAACATACCCAAGGCATGGTTGAATTCTGTGCTAATAAACTAATGCCACGTTTATATAATTTGGATATTACTGTCCGTTTGTGTAAGCCTAAAGGTGCATTAGGTTATTGTTTAGAATTAGAAGATAAAAGAACCTTTGAATTAGAAATTGATCAAACACAACCGTTACGTCAGTTACTTGAAACTGTAGCACACGAAATGGTACATGTTAAACAATATGCAAGACGTGAGTTGCACCCAAGCAAAGAGGCTTGGTTAGGCAAAACTGTTAATCCTAAAAAAGTAAGTTATTGGGATTTGCCCTGGGAAATTGAAGCACATGGGCGAGAAGTAGGGTTATTTGTAAGGTATTGTGAGGAAAATAAGTTAGGAAAGTATAAATGGACAAATCTGTAATAAATAGGTATATAATAAATTATGCCTAAATACGATAGTTGGAACAGCTCAGATGCAGTAGATAGATCGTTACTTGATAACGACATACACTATCTAAGCGGAGAGATTACTAACGAAAATATAGGTGAAGCCATTAAATGGATTATTAGTGCTAACCTAATAAAAAAACCTAAACGAACACTTGAACTTTATGTTAATACTACAGGCGGGGATCTATACGAGATGTTTGCCCTTATTGATGTTATGAAGAATAGTTACCACAACATAAGCACAGTAGGTATTGGTGCTGTTATGAGTGCAGGGTTTATGATCTTTGCAAGTGGCACAAAAGGATATCGTTGGATTGGTAAGAACGCCGGCATCATGAATCATCAACACAGTGATAACATGGACGCTAAGATGCATGATATGAAAGCACAGATGAAAGAAAACAAAAACTGTGAAATGAGATGTATGCAAATACTACGTGAAGCAACAGGTATGACTGTACCAGAAGTTAATACTAAATTTATTAAGAACCCTTCCGATCAATACTACACAGCCAAACAATTGGTTGATTTAGGTATAGCAGACGACATTTTATAGGTTGACAACTCAAACTTAAGGTGCTATAATACTTGTAACAATTAAATAATAGGCACACACAATGATTAGCGATGTTAAAATTAAAAACGGATATCTAAGTAAGGATTCACTTGCATTGAAAACAGTTCCTACACAAGAAGCACTTGCTATGGCCGTTGCGGCACAACGTATTAACGGTGCTTATATAAAAGACACTAGACGCTTTTCGGAACCTGATAACAAAACACAGTTTAGCAACAAAGAAATTGTAAAGTTTGCTTTTGAACAACGTCCAGGTATGCTACCTATGGACTTTATACGCCCTACTCCAACAGCAGACGACTATGCTGAAGTAGCAGAAATACATAAGTGGATGAAGCGTTACGTATTACTTGGACTAGGTGAACTTGATGATTTTAAAAAAGACATGATCCAATCTGTATCACAAGACACTGTGATAAAAAACAACTTAGGTCGTGTCGCTTTTATTCCAGAATTTGTAAAACGTGATCAACATGAGAGCGGACTTAAAAAAGAAATTCGTATAGAGTATAGAAACTCACAATACTTAGGTAAAGAAAAAGATGTAGTTGAAGGTGTTGTTAAGATCCTTGACAAGCGTTTCAGTACACAATGGGATAGCTATAACTACACAGCAGTTATGGACGGTGACTTAGTAAGTTTTATGAACAAGTTTGAATACAACGTAGGCGACATGAAACGTATTAAAGCAAAGGTAAAGATACAAACACAAAATAAATTGTTTAGTGCAAACGAAACTAGACTTAACTACGTTAAACTTTATAAGGTATAAACATGGAAGTATTTGACGACAAGTGTACAATAACATGTACAAACAATGATAAAGTTGCAGAAGCAGAAATTGATAACTTTAGAGAAAAAGAGTCAATGAATGTGTTTATGGCAACTAACAAAATACATATGAAATATAATGGAAGGGTCTACGTAGGTAATGCATTTGGTTTTGAATTTACTACGCCAGGACCTAGATCATATAAAGTAAAGGAAGGAAGATAATGAGCAAGCAACCAGATGGACCATTTGTAAGTGCGTTTGAAAACGATACCACAGGTGTAGTGAAACAAGAACTTATTACATATCGTGTTAAAGATGGTATGTTACGTAAGGAAGTAACAACAAGACAATTTTCATCAGGCGGTGACTACCATGATAGTCAAAGTATTTCTCCGCTAGTAAGACAGGAGAAAATGGATGCCTAATCTAGTACCAGTAGTTATTGAAAAGGAATCAAGAGGCGAACGTAGTTACGACATTTATAGTAGACTACTAAAGGATAGAATTATTATGCTTGATACTGATGTTAATTCAGTTTCATGTAGTTTAGTTGTATCACAGTTATTATTCTTAGAATCACAATCACCAGGTAAGCCTATTAGTTTTTATATTAATAGCCCGGGTGGTGTTATTAGTGACGGACTAAGTGTTTATGATACAATGCAATTTATTAAGTCACCTGTACATACTATTGTAATGGGACAAGCATGTTCAATGGGTTCGTTCTTAGCACAAGCAGGCGAAGCAGGACATCGAATGATGTTGCCACATGCAAGACACATGATACATCAGCCAAGTGGCGGTGCTCGTGGTATGGCAAGTGATATTGAAATTTCGTACAACGAAATTATGCATTATAAAAAAATGTTAACTGAACTTTATGTTAAGCATAACAGTAAAGGTAAAACGTTTGATGACTTTACTAAAGACATGGATAGAGATACTTTTATGTCTGCACAAGAAGCTCTTGATTATGGGCTAATTGATAAAATTGTAGAAAAAGTATAATGTTAGGACTATTTTTTATAGGTATTCCATTTACTATTTTAGTAATGTATATTTTAATTAAAGTTAGGGAGCATGATAATGGCTGAACCATTAGACGTTTCAAAGAAACATTTTTATATTAGTCTTGTTAAAAGTGCAACACGTATTGCAGGATGTATAGTTGCTCTAGCTACAGGTAGTTGGGAGTGGTTAGCCGTAGGCTTACTTGTTGCTGAAATATTAGGTATAGCAGAGGAGTTGTAAATGAAACTAAGTGAATTTAGAAAAAGGTTTGGCGAAGGAACCGATTTTGATTTAGACTATGGTAAATTAGTTATCATAGCATTATGTCTTTATATTGCGGTGCAAGTATCATGAAAAATGGACTACCCAAAGAACAGTGGTTGGTCAATTTTTTAAATAAACACGATCTTACACGTGGAGCCGAACTAGGTGTACAAAAAGGTTATAACTTTAAGTATCTAGTTGAGAACAAACCTAACCTTGTATTACATGGTGTAGATATTTGGTCTGAAAAACATGTAAGATGGGATGAAACACCAAGTGAAGACCTACAGTTTCAACCTGACAGTGTAAACAGTGAGTTTTTAAATGACTTGCAAGAGTGGGCTAAAGACTACAAAGGTCGAGCGTTCTTTCATAGACACTTTACAACGTATGCACACAGATTTTTTAATGAAGGCGAACTTGATTTTATTTTTATTGATGCCGGACACGAATACCAAGATGTAAAAGCAGACATTCAATGTTGGTATCCTAAAATTAAAAAAGGCGGATATATGCTTGGGCATGATATTAATCAAGTACAAGTACGTAAAGCTGTTAGAGAACAATTTGCCGACACATGGAAACAAGCAAAGGAGCAGAAGATATGGTGGAAACAACTGTAACAAAAACAGTAGCAGAATTAAAAGGTATTCCTACTCAAGAAATATTATTAGAGCAACTTCGAAAAGAAACATTAGTAGTTACTTTTAATAAACTTGATGGTGACGAACGTATTATGACTTGTACAAAGTCGTTTGATGTAATACCAGAAGAACATAAACCTAAAACAGATAAAGCACCTAAAGAAGGTAATGTAACTGTTTGGGATATAAATGCAAAAGGTTGGAGAAGTTTTAAATATGACAGAATTACTAAAGTCGAAGACGTTCAAGTATGAAGACGTATTTGAAGACATTCCAGGTGACCCTGATAACGTTAATGTAAACTTTCCTCCTGATGTATTAGAACAAGCAGGATGGAGTGTTGGTGACACTATTGAAGTTACAGCAAGTAATGGCATTCTTAACTTTAAGAAATCAGGAACTCAAAAAGATTTCTCAGGAAATCTTGTTCGAATAAATATCTTGCAATCGGAAATTGAATATGCAAAGAGTCAACTGCAAGAACATGACACTGGACATATTCATACTGCAATTAGTTGGTTAGAACACAGAATAGAAGAGTTAAACAAATAGGAAGATTGCCTGAGTGGTTTAAAGGAGCGGTTTACTAAACCGTCGTAGGGGTAACTCTACCGTGGGTTCGAATCCTACATCTTCCGCCATACGCCGGCATAGCTCAGTTGGTAGAGCAATGGTTTTGTAAACCATAGGTCCCGAGTTCGAATCTTGGTGCCGGCACCAATTAATAAATACAGTATGGAAGATCGTACAAAAGAAGAAATAGTAAAAAACATAGATCATGTTATAAATCAATATGTACAGCCAGCAGTTGAACAACACGGTGGCTATATCAAACTAGAAGATTTTGACATGGAGTCAGGTAGAGTTTCAGTTTTACTCCAAGGTAGTTGTAGTGGTTGTGCTAGTAGTAGTATAACACTAAAACTAGGTGTAGAAAATATGCTTAAACACTATGTACCCGAAGTAAATTCCGTTGAAGGTATGGATGATCCAAATTTTAATAACCCCTACTACTAACTAATATCTTAGAAAGGTAATATGAATGGGAAGAATCTTCATTGAAGAAGCAATGGATGCTACTGGCATCAATAGAACTAACTTAGTTGGAGTATGTACTCATCTAATTAGATCAAAGCAAGCAAGCAGTCAAGCAGATGCATTAAGAAGGCTCGAAGCAGGCGAGTTTAATAAAGAAGATTTAGAAGAAGAGATGATTACTTATTATCAAGTTGAGAAACCTAAGTCAGTTATCGTTGAAGAAGATGACGGGTATCACGACTAATACCTAACAATATGGTTGACAAGTGAGAAGTTTTGTAGTATAATAGTTACTCACTACATAACTAAGGCACATACTATGAATATTTTACATAACTTTTTAATTCCAGAAGCAGAGCATCGTAATAAGTTTTGGGCAAAGCAACCTATAGACGATCCGCAAACTATAAACGGATTTAATGGTACATTTGCATTTAGCGAACACAGTCGAATTCCACAAGGGATTGTAGAGTTCTTGTTAGAACACTTTCATAAGAAATGTTTTAAGACTGCAAACAGTTGGAAGAAAGATCATATCGAAGCAGTCGAACTAGATGAAATAAACGAACTGATGAACGAGATATGGGACGGACCAGGTAGCATGACTAAACTAGCACACCTAACAAACGAGATGCGTATCGCACGTTTATGGGACAATGATGACGAAGAATAATCCAAAAACTATTTTAGGAGTTATTATGCAATACCTTAAAGAAGTAACATCTTGGGACACTCCTGTTCAAAATCATACATATATTGTTGACGATAACAACTGGTGTGTAGGTTATATTAAGAACGGTACTACTGAAGAAATAATCTTTTCAAGGCCTATGAAGCAATGGTCTAAAAGCTATCGCAAGTTTGAAAAGGTGGTCATACATGATGACCAGAGAAGTTAGTACGAATAAATAAGTGTAATATAACTCGAGACTACAATCATGGCATATTCAGATAAGGTGATGGACCATTACGAAAATCCTCGTAATGTTGGCAAGTGGGATTCTGGTGAAGAAGGCATTGGAACAGGGATGGTAGGAGCACCAGCATGTGGCGATGTTATGCGATTACAAATTAAAGTAAAAGATAACATAATTACTGATGCTAAGTTTAAAACATACGGATGTGGTAGTGCTATTGCAAGCAGTAGCCTACTTACTGAATGGGTTAAAGGAATGACATTAGAAGGCGCAGGCGAAATAAAGAACACAGACCTTGCAACCGAACTTGCTCTACCTCCTGTGAAGATACACTGTTCAGTACTAGCAGAAGATGCTATCAAAGCCGCTATTGCAGATTATAAATCTAGGTGATAACAATTACTGAGGTTGGTGCAAAACGTGTAACTGGCTTTTTAGAAAATCGAGGTAAAGGTCTAGGACTTAGAGTTAAGATAAGAACTACTGGGTGCTCGGGATATGCGTATGTGTTAGAGTTTGTTGACGATGTTAATGACGATGACACTGTGTTTAATTCTAATGGTATAAAGATTATCGTTGATAACAAGTCGCTAGTAATGATAGATGGGACTCATCTAGATTATGTCAAAGAAGGACTTAACGAAGGGTTTCAGTTTAAAAATCCTTGGGAAGACGCAACTTGCGGCTGTGGCGAATCTTTTACTCTTAAGAAGTAAATATTGACTAAATATTATTACGTTCAGGCATACAGCCCGGGAGTAGCATAAGCGAAGGAACGCCCTTAACCCTTTAACGAGGAGAGTGTAATGGATAATTATACGCTTTGGTGCTTTCTACGAATCATTAAACAGCGCCACATAAAAAAGATTAACTTTTTATTAAATAAAAGGTTGACATCGATAAATAAATGTAGTATAGTATAAACATACTAAAAAGTAATACAAGGAATTTAAAACATGTTCAAGTCTAACACAACAAATATTAATCGTTGGCCACCAACTGGGGGTATGTCTTGACGTGACTTTTTAAAAAGTTATTTTAGATAAGCCCCTAGCAGTTAATTCAGTTAGGGGCTTTTTTTTTGAAGTTTATAGGGGTGTAGTGTTAATGGTAGCACGTGGGATTCCAAATCCTAAAGTTGCGGTTCGAATCCGTACACCCTTGCCAATTACGGAGTATAGGCTAGTCTGGTAAGTCGCTTGCTTTGGGAGCAAGAAATCCGAGGTTCAAATCCTCGTACTCCGACCAATTACGGAAGATTGCCAGAGTGGTCGATCGGAACTCCCTGCTAAGGAGTTGAACCGCAAGGTTCCGTGGGTTCGAATCCCACATCTTCCTCCACTATTCTGTTTCTTGTGTTTTAAGCCACTCGAGATAAGCTGGTATCTTAGGGCATACACCTTCGTGTACATACATAGCTTCTTCAGTATACATTTTGTTGCAAGCTAAACATTCATAAATTTCATCTTCATGAATAATGCTTTGCTTGCCAGCTTGTTCCATTATATCAAACCTTTGGCTTTCGCAACCCAAAAGAATCCACCCGAGAGTGCTATTAGTAAAACAATACCAACACTCAATGCAATAGTCATTGTAGACTGGTTAGCTTTAGATTGTCTAGCGTTAGCGTTCTTTCGTTTGGTAGCTTGTAATTTTATGCCCTTGTTGTATTGCTCTCTAAATTTACAGAAGTCTATGTAGCCATGTAGTCTCTGCTTGTTGAGCATGAACTTTAATGATTCTTCATTTTTCCTTAGTTGTTCCTGAGCTTGAAATGCTTCCATGACATTTCCAGTGCCAGCTTTAACTTGTTTGTTAATTGCTTTTTCAGCACCGAAGTACTTTGATATTGCCGCTCCAGCATCAGCAATCTCTTTACCGTTGTTTATAGTCGCCTTGATTACCTTAAAGGCGGCATTGGCTACTGCGAGTTCTGCTAACATATCCATAATCTCCTTGCATAGTTTTGGTGTAGCTCGTACGGTTTTCCAGATGGTTGTACTATCAAATAGTCTTGCTCTTGGTATTCTACTTGAGGTTCAATTACGTAGCCTTGACCATGCGGTGCTTGAGTCGATGCTATATGAATTGGGTAAAGTTCTGCTGGACTGGACCACACTAGAGTGTATGTTCCAAGTTGCCCTCCATCGTACTAATGTACATGATATTATTTATAATAATTAGCACTAAAAGGTTGACAATACTATATAATAGTGCTATTATATAAACATAATTAAATAAAGAGAGGCGCTCATGAGAACACAACCACAAGATATTATCGCAAAGTTAGAAGCAGACAATAGTAAGCTCGCTAAACAAGCAATCCTAAAAGAAGCAGTTGACGAAGGTGTTCCAGAGTTCTTTGAAGGCATTACAATGGCACTTGATCCGCTTGTAACATTTGGTGTTAAGAAAGTTCCAGAAGTAGACAGTGAATGGGACGGACAAGGACTAGATTGGAGTAACTTTAAGGTACTGGCTAATCAACTTATCAACCGTGAGCTTACAGGCCATGCGGCACGTGATGCTATTGCACTTGCAATGAGTGTTGCTACTGCCGAACAGTGGAACGGCTTTTACAGACGCATTTTAATCAAAGACTTACGATGCGGCATGAGCGAAAAGACTGTCAACAAAGTAGCACCTGGCACAGTGCCTGTGTTTACTTGTAGTCTTGCACACGACTCAGCTAACCACGAAAAGAAGATGATAGGCAAAAAGCAAATTGAAGTTAAACTAGATGGTGTACGTGTACTAGCTGTATGTCGATCAGGCAAGGTAGAACTGTTTAGTCGTAACGGTAGACAATTTCATAACTTTCCACACATTGTTGCAGAGATTGAATCAGTACTAGAACGTAAGCCTAGCCCATATGATTGTGTACTAGATGGCGAAGTAATGAGTAAAGACTTTCAAGATCTTATGAAGCAAGTACATAGAAAAGACGGCAAAGCTGCAACTGATAGTGTACTACACTTGTTTGACTTTATCCCACTAGCAGACTTCCTTAAAGGTAGTTGGGATAAGAAGCAGACGGACCGTAGTAACTATGTTAAGTACTGGGTACTAGAGAACGAAGACCTCTTAGAGCACGTTACAGCGTGTGAATGGGAAGATGTTGACCTTAGTACTACAGAAGGCAATAAACGCTTTGTAGAGCTTAATAAGACGGCTGTAGACGGTGGTTATGAAGGTGTAATGATTAAAGACGTAGATGCACCATACGAATGCAAGCGTACACACGCCTGGTTAAAGGCAAAACCATTTATTGAAGTAACCTTGGAGGTTGTAGATGTTGAAGAAGGAACAGGAAGAAATGAAGGACGACTCGGCGCTATTGTATGCGAGGGAGTTGACGATGGAAGAGCGGTCAAAGTTAACGTTGGTAGTGGTTTTAGTGATAGCAACCGCGATAACTTTTGGACTCTTCGTAGCGATGTTATTGGGCAACTAGTAGAAGTACGTGCTGATGCTGTTACACAGAATCAAGACGGAACTTATAGTTTGCGTTTTCCACGCTTTAAAACATTCCGAGGCTTTGAAGCCGGCGAAAAAATTTAATAAATAATCTTAATATGAATGAACTTTTTAGAAACGCCCTCGAACGGGCAGAACAATCTTGTCCTCCGATTTGGATGATGAGACAAGCCGGCAGATATCAACCATCGTACATGGAAATGAAAGAACAGTTCACGTTTGAACAGATGTGTAAACTTCCGCAAGTCGCGGCAAAGGTTGCAATGCTACCAATTGATGAATTTGACTTTGATGTTGCTATTTTGTTTAGTGATATACTATACCACATAGAAGGATTAGGATTACCGTTAAAGTTTGACCCTGGTCCTAAGTTTGAATGGCATCTTACAGAAGAAAATTATAAAGATCACAGTGACATTGGTAAAGCGATGAAACATCTTAGCTTTCAGCAATCAGCAATAAAAGCAACTAGAGAAGCATTGTCACCTAAGAAAAGTTTAGTAGGGTTTGTTGGCGGGCCTTGGACATTGCTAAACTACGCACTGGGTGAGAACAAAAATAAAGTTAGTGATGACTTTAAGTTTAAGTATCTTAAAGATGTAATTATACCATTGCTACAATCTAGTATAAGAAAACAAAAAGAAGCTGGCGCTGATGCTGTAATGGTATTTGATAGTGGACTTGCTAATATACACAAAAAATTCTTTGATGAAAAATATATACCTATGCTAAAATTAATAGCTGATATTGGAAACACCGCCTATTATGCTCGAACACTTCCTTACAACAGTTTGAATAAAGTTATTGACATTGGATTTGCAGGTGTTGGTATTGACAGTACTGTTGATCTTAACAAAACTCTTAAAAAAGTAGAACACGGATTTGTACAAGGTAACTTTGATGAAACGTTATTACTACAAACTTCAGAAACAATTTTGAAATACGAAATACAAAAATGGCTAGACACTATTGATGACCCACGAGGGTGGGTCTGTGGATTAGGTCATGGTATTATAAAAGAAACCCCCACAAGAAATGTTAAACTGTTTGTTGATATGGTTCGCAAACATTTTTCTTGACATTATACAACTTAGACTATATACTACAAATATAACAGTTAGGAGATTTATGATATGGCAACTGCAAAATCAATCGCAAAGAAGCCCAAGAAGAAAGTTGTACGAGGAGCGCCACGTATTAAGCGTGGTAATAAACTTACTGAACCTAGTTGGGAAGGTTGGGAAGAATGGACTGGTGAAGAATACCATAGAGCCAATCAAAATGCCCGTGCATGGTATTATGAAAATTATAAACCAGCAGATTTATATCCAGCTGTAGAGGCTTGGATGACACAGAATGGTTATACTAAAGAACAAGTACAGCAAGTAAAAGCCGCACCAACACATGCACTAAGCATTACAGGTGGAATTACTGCTAAACTACTAATGAACGGCATGCCTGATTACAATGAAAAGCATGACGAGTTTTGGCAGAGCCTAGCAGGCACAATGGGTACAATGGCTCCTGCAACAAATTTTCTTAAAAAGCGTGTTAATGAAGCAATAGACCAGGGTGCTTCTATAGTTACGCAGAAGAAACAAGAAGAAGTAGAAAAGGCTAATGTATATACTCCTACTATACAAGAGCGAATTAGAGATCAAGCATACGAGCAATCAGGAGATATAGACGAATGGTTGGAAGGCTGGATAACAGACCCAAAGTCATTTGACCCTAAAGGGTTTAACTTTAAGACACACTTTCAAAAGACAGGTGTATCACAAGCACATGCACGTAAATTAAAAACTTTTTATGTAGATGCCCTTACTGACTTCGACGATTTAGAACGTTACCCTACAGCAGGGCAACTCAACAAAATGAGTGAACGTGATGCAGATATGTGGGTACAACTTAAAGAAGGCTATACACATATTAAAAAAGCTGATATAAAAAACTATAGAATTGCTATCAATGAGTTACTTACAGCAATAGACTTTGTTATTGAAAGTGCAAAAGCAACACGTAAGCCACGTAAAGCTAAAGTTTACAGTGCAGATAAAATAGTAGCAAAGTTGAAATATTTAAAAGTAGATGACAAATATAAACTTGCAAGTGTTAGTCCTACTGATGTTGTAGGAGCCAGCGAGCTTTGGGTGTTTAATACTAAGACACGTAAACTAGGCAAGTATGTTGCAAAGAACATTGATCCAAAAGGTATGGGTAGAGAAGGTAGCGGACTTAGTGTAAAAGGCACTACTATCATAGGATTTGATGAAAAACTAAGTATACAGAAAACACTACGTAAGCCAGATGAACAGTTAAAAGAATTTAAATCAGCAGGTAAAGTAAAATTACGTACATTACTTGAGGACATAAAAACAACTGACACAAAACTTAATGGTAGATCTAACTTGGAAACAGTATTACTCAAGGTTATTTGATAAATAATTGTATGAGCAATATGAACCTAAAATTAGAACAAATGCGTGATGGTCTAAGTGCTGTGTCTACAGCAATACAAGCCATTGCTGATGAAAATCCTAAAATCTCTGGCAATATTGAGATGAAAGCCGTAAGTGGTAGCGTAAGCAACACTGGAATGATATGGACCGGCGAAGGCAACACACGGCAATTAACACAACAACAAGATAGATTATACAGTAGTAATAGTATAGACATTTCTGTAGATAATAACTACAGAATAAACAATCGAAGTGTGTTAACTAGCACAACATTAGGCTCAGATGTAAGACAAAGTTCTTTAACTACTGTAGGTATATTACAAAACGTATCAACAGAAGGCAGTATTAATATAGATAACTTTGTATTCTATGACGAAGTTAACAATAGATTAGGTGTTGGGATAGAAGCTCCTAATGGTGCATTTAGTGTTGGTTCAATTGAACACGAATTTGTAGTAGATAATGACGAAGTAGGTAAATTCAAATTAGGTTCATGGACCACAAGTGAATTAACTATTATCACTGACGATACAGCTAGAATACACATAAGCGAAACTGGACGTATTACATTACATGATAAAGTAGGTGTAAGCGGCAAGTTAGGCATAAACGTAAAAAATGTAAGTTCAGATGTAGATCTTGACATAGCAGGACCAATGCGTTTTAATGGTAAGAAGATGGAAAATGGTATAGAAGCACCACTTGACGGTTCTTACAAACTAGGTGATATTGTTTGGAATACTGTGCCACGTCCTACAGGATATATAGGCTGGGTATGTGTACGTGAAGGTACTCCTGGCGAATGGTCACCGTTCGGCCTAATACAGGCATAATAGCCACACTTAATAAATTTCCAAAACGGATTAAATACTTTCGCATCGGTATAGATGATGAGGGAGAAAACACGAATGAACGAAACAAATAATAAGGCAAATGTAGACAAAATAGAGGCTCAGGTTGAACGCTGGGATACGTTCGCACGATTGGTGCCAACAGTATTTCTAGTAATCAATATAATTCTAACAGTAACAGGCATAATAGATTTTGAACAAGCATTTTGGGCAGGACTAGCACTTTTTGCTGTAACAGCAGTAACGTGGTGGTTCTGGACTATATACACTATAAAACACTTAATTAAAACACTTAATAGAGCATCTAAAAACTTAGCCGAGGTACGTCGAGAGTTTAGAGACGTATCGAAGGATCTGGCGGATCTAAGGGAAAATAATAATGATGAAACATAAAAAATACATAATAATAAAAGCAGCCACTAATATTATTAGCGGGTTAAGTATGGTTACACTTATTGTACTAGGTATAACATATTTAGGATTTACTAATGCATTTGTATTTAACAATGCAGGTATTGCAGTAACAAACAATCCAGTAAGTGGTGGGCAGATTAACTTTATTCTAGAGGGCAGTCGACGTCACGAATGTACACTATCAGGAGTATACTCAAATGCATATGATAACGCTACTGGTGAAAAATTTGAATTAGACTTTGCTAGAAAAATATATATAAGATCAAATGATTATCTTGGCTCAGACACAGGAGCAGTTGATCATCAATGGGCAATGCCTGTACCAGATAACATGCCACCGGGTGTATATGAAGTAAAGCTATACAGTGAGTTTGATTGCGTATACTTACTTTTCAAACAACACAAAAGCCAAATGTTTGATAACATCTCACTCATCATAGAGTAAATACTTACATGCTAGTTATAGGTAATGGTGAAAGCCGAAAAGGCGTTGACCTTAATACATATTATGGTAAAAAAATAGGGTGTAATGCAATACATCGAGACTATCAAGTTGACCATCTAATATGCGTTGATCGCCGTATGGTAGAGGAAGCAGTCAATTCAGATGTAAATGAAACAGCAATAGTCTATACTAGACATGACTGGATTGATACTTACAAGAAAACTCAAAAAGTTAGAACAGTTCCTTCATTACCCTACAAAGGCACAGAAAGATGGGACGAACCCTTTCAATGGGGGAGCGGTCCGTATGCTGTACTATTAGGTGCAACACTTTCTACAGAAGTTAAAATGATAGGGTTTGACTTATTCAGCGAAACTACTTCTGTAAATAACATATATAAAGATACTAATGGTTATAACGAAAGTACAAAGAACGCTGTTGATCCTAGATATTGGATACACCAAATAGGAATGGTATTTGAGTGTTTTCCTAAAACACAATTTAAAATACTAAACAAACATAAATGGTCGTTACCAAAACGTTGGAATTTTGATAATGTTTCACTTGACACACTAAATATTTTATAGTATAATAAGTACAACACAGAGGACTTCCGCGTCGACCCTCTTTAAATACTCCGCCGTTTAATATAGGAGAATACACATGGCTTATTTTAGCACTAAAACATACGGACACAACATCGGACTATCAGCGGTGTTCCGTCAACCTAATGCAGATCATTCACACTGTCATCTGCTACATGGTTATAGTTTACAATTTAAATTTACATTTGGTTGTACAGACTTAGACAACAAGAACTGGGCAGTAGACTTTGGCGGACTAAAGCCTTTGAAGGCTTGGTTAGAAGATCACTTTGATCACAAACTTTGTATTGACAAAGATGATCCTATGAAAGATGATTTGTTGTTGCTTGAATCAAAAGGACTTGCAGAGATAAGACAGTTCGATGGTGTTGGTGCAGAGAAGTTTGCAGAACATGCATGGCGCTTTGCAGATAAACTTGTGCGTGAAGCAACTGATAATCGTTGCTGGTGCGAATCGGCAGAATGTGCAGAGCATGGATCAAATAGTGCAATCTATACACCATTCACAGTGCAGAGAATGTCGCACATAGATGGCTAAAATTGATAAGGAAATTTATACTAAAGCTGAATGGCATCGTATCCGCGAGAAGCGTAGGCGTGAGAAAGAATCCAAGCAACTTTATATTCCTGAACAATCTGGAGAATATTTTGTATTATGTTTAAAGCATGGTAAAAAGTATTCTTCGGAATATGTTAACCGTTTGAGTAGAATGGTAAAGAGACATACGACAGTAGATTATAAGTTTGCATGCATGACCGATGATCCAACTGGATTAGATAAAGATATAATAGTTATACCAACACCTAGTGGATTGCCAGGATGGTGGAATAAGCCTTATATGTACAACAGAGACTTGCCTATTAAGGGAACCATACTTTATATGGATCTTGATGTTGTTATTGCAAATAACATAGATAGGCTATTTCAGTTTCAACCCGGATATTGGATTACAATTAGAGACTTTACTAGATGTATGCGTCCAGGATGGCAACAATATAATAGTAGTGTTGTTAGATTTGAAACTGGACAACTTGGACATCTATGGGATAGATTTATTGAAAATCCGCAAGCGATACAAAAACAATATTTTGGAGACCAAGATTACTTATACCACGAGTCTGTCAAACAAGGTAAACAAGCAAGACTGTTTCCAGATGAATGGATTATGAGTTGGAAGTGGGAAATAAGAAAGAACAGGCAGTTTGCAACTGGCGGAACAAAAGGCAATAGAAAACTTGCTGAGATTGAGAATGTTGTTCCTAGACCTGAAACTTGTATTGCTGTGTTCCACGGTGATCCTAATCCTGCAAACTGTGACGATCCTTGGGTAGTAGAGAACTGGGTATGAATTTAAAAGTAATTGAAGTAGAACACTATACAGAAACTTTGTTCCGTATACGTACAGAACGTCCTCGTACATTTAGATTTACAGCAGGTGAGTTTGTAATGATTGGGCTTGACAACTGGTCTGAAAAACTACAAAAGAACAAACCTATAATGAGAGCGTATAGTTTAACTAGTGGACCATACGACGAGTATTTAGAATTTTACAGTATCAAAGTACAAGACGGCCCGCTTACAAGTAAACTACAGCACATTAAAGTAGGTGATGATATAATAGTAGGTGAAAAGCCTACAGGTACTCTTACACTTAATAATTTAGCACTAGGCGGTAACTTATGGCTGTTAGCTACAGGCACTGGCATAGCACCGTTTATATCGCTTCTAAGAGACCCTACAACGTATGATCACTTTGATCAGATACATGTGTATTGGAGTGTACGAAAAGCTGAAGATTTAAAAGCATTTGACAGCTTCTTGCAAGAACAAGATATTAAGTACACAGCAATAGTTACACAAGATCCAGAGTGGACAGGACATAATAAACGTATAACAACATTTATTGGAGCAGGACAAATTATACCTAATTTAGAACCTAAAGAACATAAGATTATGATTTGTGGCAGTTTAGACTTTAACAAAGAAGTAGCTACAATGTTTGATGGTTGGGGATTTAAAGAAGGAACTAACAAAGAAGCAGGAACCTTTGTACAAGAGAAGGCATTTGTAGGTTGACATTAATTATAAAAGAGACTATAATAAGTTATGAATAATATAAAACGTATAGGCTTTGCATGTAAATACATGCACCCAGATCAAACACAGAAGAAGAAAGTGCTTGAAGAAATACAACGCCCACTAAATACTCGTAGTACAACAGTACAATGGCTTAACCGTCAGACTACTGAAGTTGCTGAGCAACGTTTGTGGGAACTAATGGAACATAACATTCAGTCATACTACAATTTGATTGAATACGTAGGAGGACTACCTAATGAACTTAGAATGGTACGACTTGGTAGCGATTGTCTTCCTGTCTATACCCAGCGTGACTGGTCTTACTTTTGGCAGTTACCTGATGTACGTAATTACTGCGCAACGCACTTTGCAAGGGTCGGTACACTTGCTCGTTCCTTGGATGTTCGGCTTAGTATGCATCCTGGTCAGTTTACTGTGCTTGCGAGTGATAATCCAGATATTGTAGATAGGAGCGTAGAAGAATTTGAATATCACACCGATGTCATACGCTGGATGGGATACGGGCGTACCTTCCAAGACTTTAAGTGCAACGTCCATATATCAGGCAGGCAAGGTCCAGCCGGTATCAAACACGCAGTCAACAACAGACTTTCTCCGGAGGCGAGAAACGTTATTACGATCGAGAACGACGAAAACAAGTGGGGCATCCAAGACAGCCTCGAACTTGTCGACACCTGTGCTCTCGTACTTGACGTACACCATCACTGGTGCCGCGAAGGTGAATATATACTTCCCACCGACGATAGATATAAACGCATAGTAGATAGTTGGCGAGGTGTACGTCCTGCAATGCATTACAGCTACAGCAGAACAGAACACTTGCCTGAAGGCTTTGCACACGACACTATGCTACACTTTCCAGACTTGCTAGAAGCAGGACATAAAAAAGGCAAACTACGAGCGCACAGTGACTACTATCCTAATCAGCTTGTGAATGACTGGGCACTAAGTTTTTTACCTTACACAGATATTATGTGTGAGAGCAAATGCAAGAACTTAGCTAGTATCGCTCTATATAAATACAATACGGAGAAGAAGAATGAGTTATCTAAACAAAATGTACGGACGCAAACAACCAAACGACCAACCTTCGCCTACTGCGAATAAAAATCCAAATAGAGTATCAGGCGGACTTAAAGGTCAAGGTGTTGACCATATTGTAATGGTAAGCGAAGACGGTGCAGAAAACCAAATTCCTACACAGCGATATGTGCAAAGTTTAGAAGATCAAATCCGTAAGCAAAGATCTGCTATTACAGTTTTAGAACGTAAACTAGCAAGACAAACAAAAACATTAGAGAGTTTAGACACTTTCGTAAGGAGTAGATAATGTATATAGATAGTGGTAAAGACTTATCAATTGATAAAATTGTAAGCCCACGTCCTGATAAAAGTGGGCCCGGGGCAAACATGAGAACACAAGTTCCAGTAAAACAATCGACAAAATTAAAAGCATCAAAGGTAGCAATGAAAACAACAGGTGCTGTTACAGCTAAAGGAGAGAAGTATGCTTAAATCATGGATTAATTCAAGACTTAAAGAGCGTACATCTTGGGATGGCGCAGCATTAGTTGCACTAGGAATTATGGTATTATTTTTAGCGCCTCTAGCTAAAATAGCTGCTGGCCTTGCTATTGTATACGGCGCCTGGACCATTTGGAAAAAGGACTAAAATGAATATTTGTACACTAACAGATACAGCAAAAGCACAAATTGATAGCATATGTCAAGAAAATAACAGTTATGCGGTTAGCCTTAACTTAAAGGGCGGAGGCTGTGCAGGCTTTGAATACGATTGGGAAACTGTAGCAACAGAGGCTGATGTAGTAGAAGGCGATGTAGTTATTGATTCTAACACAGGTAAATTTGTAGTTGGTGCAACAGCAGTGATGTTCATGATAGGAACTGAAATAGATTATGTTAAAAATATAATGGGTGCAACTTTTGAAGTTAATAACCCTAATGCACAATCAGCATGCGGCTGCGGAGTTAGTGTAAACTTTGATGTAGACAAACTATCAATGCCAGCAATTTAAAGTTTACTTATAGGTATATTACTACTAGCAGGCAAATCCCACATTTGTTTCTTTTCTACACCCTTTTTTTGAGCAAAAACCTTACTATCGCAATTCTTGCATACGTGAAAGTAATTATTACTTAGACGTTTAGGATCCATACTCCCTCTAAGCCGATTAAACTCCGCATCACAGCTATCACACTTAAATACAGCAACAGTTTGACTTCGTTTATATGTATGTTCTGCGCCTAGTTTGCTCTTGCGTACATGTGTAGTCTTTTTTGTGTATTCTTTTATGAACATACTGTATTTACATTAAGATTATAAAAGTAAACGATAAATATGTTATAGCAATGGTAATTTACCAACTTTGGAGCAATTAAATGGCAAAACAAGATGTAAACATTGGTGTTGAAGGTAATGACGGCACCGGCGATAGTATTAGAGAATCCTTTCGTAAAGTAAACGAAAACTTCCAGGAACTTTATGCAGTATTTGGGCAAGGTGGACAGATTGGATTTACAACCCTAGGAGATACTCCAAATACATTAGAGGGTAGTAAAATAATTACTACAAACTCTACAGGTACAGCAGTTATTTACAGTACTATTGGAAGTGATACAGACCTAGGATCTGCAACCGATAGTGTTACTGTTGACACAACAAGTGTACCGGGTAAGATTATATTATCAACTGCATTCAGTGCGATAGTTGATGATAAAGTTAAACCAACCTTTGGCGCACACGTTGACGCAGCTGGAAATGCACTAGCAGGTGTTGCTGTAACTGAAAGTGCAGCAACCAGTTTAAATAACCAACCAGGCAGAACAACTACTTATACTATTGATGATCTTGTTATTACAAGAGGCTATGCTGATAGAAGATATATTACCAGTGGGCTACCAATAAGAATTGCGGCAGAGCCAGCTGCAAGAACACAATATGTTAAAACAATTAGTTCATATGTAACCGGAAACCTGTTTATTACCGGTCATGGGTATGACAGTGGGGCAAACGGAACAGGATTTATATTCCAAGCAGAAGACACTGATCCAACAGGCTTAGTAAGTGGTACAACATATTATATTAGATATGCAACTGATGACCAATTAAGTGTGTTTGCAAATAAAGAAGAGGCTGTAACCGAAGATGCAGATGCAGCAGCAGCAAACAAAATTTCAGTGTCAGGCACAATTGCCGTATCAGATACACACACTATTACTGATGCAGGTTTTGACAGCACACTTGAAGGTAATTTCCTTAAAGACGTAGGTATGCCACGCGAAAGTATTGTTAGACGACAGGGCGATACAATGGCCGGTGATCTTTTTCTAAATGATCATCCTGGAGACTTAAAAGGTCAAGGCGCTCCTAATGGACCAGAAGATTTACAGGCAGCAACAAAATTTTATGTTGATAATACAGCATACAGTTCACCAGAAGTTTTAAGTGTTAGTACAATCGGTGATGACACAATGCAGGGAGTTCCGTCTGGTAAAGAAGGAACTTCAGACATCTACGCATTTAGAACAATTAATGCAGCCGCCCGAAGAGCAGAAGAATTAATTAAAACAGCGCCAGAAGAGCCAGGGCCGTATTTTCAAACACTAGCACATACAACAGGTGGTGCTACTACTGATTGTGTTGTTAATACACAAGGCGTAGAAAACGGTGTTGCACCAATTACAAATGCAACTTTAAAATTAAACAAAGATTTTTTAATAGCAGAAACATCAGCATACTTAAAATTTACATATCCTAATTTTGTATATAATGTAGATACATGTAAAAGAGATTTAGGATTAATAATTGACAGTTTAAGAATTGATGCTAATAGAGGTAATAACGCAAACAGTTTAACAAGAACAGCAGCTGAAAGATATTACTCAAGCGTAAGTGGTAGGATTGCAATTACAACTCAATTAAAGCAAACCAAAGACGGTTTTAGATTTTTAGGCGAAATTATAAATGATGCTGTATTACAAAATGTGAAATTAAATACAAAGCCGTTGTTGTCAACTAATGCTGGCCTAACAGCATACGATGGAACAAACCCAGCACAAGCACAAACTCAAAGTGATCACGGATTAAAAGACGGAAACATAATTGAATTCTTTGACGTTAGTGGTGGACAGGCAACTATTAACGGACAGTTTATATACGTTAAAGTTATTAATACATCTACCATAGAACTATTTACAGACGTTGCATTAACTATACCTTTCGATAACCAAGCATATGGTAGCTACGGCGGCGTTGGTAGTTTTGGATTAAGATATCAAACTAAGTTCCGACAAGACGCAACCGGTACACAAGTTAGTGATGGTAGTGGCGGCGGTGCAGAACCAAACACAGCTGCAGGTATTGCAAACAATGTTGTATTATTAAACAACATTATTGAAAACGGAATTGACGTAGGTGCAGATATTGTTTTTGGTAGTAGATATTTCTTAACTGTTGATAATAACACAAGCGGATTTATAGATCAAACTAACCCTGATAACGTTGATGCACTACCAGGTAAAGTTATTAAAGGTAAGCGTTCAGGTGCTGTTGGTAGAATTATTCAGTTTGCACAAACTACAAATGAAACTACCTTCTTCATGCAGCTGTTAGAGCCAAAGGAATTTGATGCAACACAAGATAACGCAACACAGGCTCCGGGCGAAGAACTTGAAATGGGTAACTTTGTAAAAGCTAAACAAGTTACAATTAGAATTGAGTCAGGCATCTACGAAGAAGATTATCCAATTAGACTTCCTAACAACGTATCACTTAAAGGTGATGAATTTAGACGAGTAATTATACGTCCTAAGAAACGTGTATCACAAAGTAAATGGGCACAGACATACTTTTATAGAGATAAAGAATTTGACGGTAATACTCTACTTACAACAGGTACTCCTTTTACTAACCAGTCTGGAGAAGTAACAGGATTCTTTGGTTTTAACTATCTTACAACTAACACAAGAGCTATTAATGTAGGATCAAATGTAACTAACTTAGGAAAATATAATAAATCCGCAAGTATTGTAAAGTCAAACAAAGAATTTGTTATTGATGAAGTTATTGCATTTATTAATCGTACATACGTTAATTCTAGTGTCCACACATATGTCGGTGGTACTGTATCAAATGCAATTACTATAACAGCAGGAAGTGTTCAAAGAGACGTTACAAATGCAACATATAATCCTGATACAGGTGTTATGGAAATTACAATAGGTTCACATAGCTTTACAGCTAGTGATACTGTTACAATAGCTACAAATTCATTAACATTTACTTGTAGTGCAGATGGAAACGCAACTAATCATACATATCCAAGAGTAGGAGACCCTGCTGATAATACAGCTATAGCAATATCAGCAGTAACTGGTACTACTATTACTGTAAACGTAGGTGTTCAAGGTACTTTCACTTATAACGAAGCAAAATGTCGTAGAGATACAGGTTACGTTATTAATGGATTAATTAAAGATTTACAAAGAGGCGGCAGAGAATTTGCACTAGAAAATCAAGGCGAATATTTTGCAGGATTTGTAGGTGGCGGATTTGCCGGACAAGAAACAGAAACAGCAGCTGCAATAGGATATATTAGTACACTGATTGCACAATTACTTGCAGGGACAGCACCAACAAAAAGTGCAGGTACACAATTTGATCCAGATATTTCGCAAGGTGCGTCAACAACAACTTGGGCATCGGGTGTTAGCTATACACAAGGCGACTTCGTTGTAAGAAGTCCTGGTAGCGGACCAAGATATTACAGAGCAACTACAACACACACTTCTGTAGCAGGCGATGAAGTAATTGAAATAGGAACTGGTAATACTATACTTACTGAGGACAAATGGCTTGAAGTTACTAATGACATATCACTAGTTGGACAGTTAATTGATATTGTACAATATCCGTTAGAAAACCCAAGTTTATTTAATCCACCAAAACGCAACGATGAAATGGATGTGTTCTTAATGGACGATGCGACTATTGTTCGTAACGTAACAGTACAAGGACATGGCGGATTTATGTGTGTGCTTGATCCAGATGGACAGGTATTAACTAAATCACCATATATCCAAACAGCATCAAGTTTCTCTTTAAGTGCAAACAAGAAAGCATTTAGAGGTGGTATGTATGTTGATGCCTACACTGGTAACATACCAATGCGTATTATTGGCAACAGTGGAAACTCAACAGACGTTAGTATTAGTGGCGGTAATGTAACATTAAGTGCATTTGCTATTGGTGTAGAAAGTTTAGATGTTGGCGGCGAACCTCAAGGACTAAAACTAAGAATTCCACAATTACCTGCGCCATTCTACTTTGAAGGAATACGTTATCAGATTAATGCTATTTCAAACTATGATAGCGGAACTGGTAGAGCAATTCTTTATCTAGATCCAAACAGTAATGGTGGAACTGGTTATACTAAATCAGACACAGACTTACCAGGTGCGGCTGGTCACAATGCACAAGACACTGTACAAGACATATTCTTACAAACAGCTGGTAATAGAAGTATACTAGGAAATGACTTTACACAAATTAACGATTTAGGTTACGGACTTGTAACTAACAACGGTGCATTTTCTGAAATGGTTAGTATGTTTACATACTACACACACGTGGCATACTATGCAGCTAACGGTTCTGAAATTAGATCACTAAACGGTTCTAATGGTTATGGTAACTTTGGTTTAGTTGCTGAAGGTGCTGATCCAAACGAAATTCCGGATCAGGTAACAACACTACGCGATACTAACCAATCCATAAAAGCATTTACATATGCAACAGGTGGGTTTACTAATGCAATAACAGATACAAGTTTCACAGCATATGACTTTAGAGAAAGACCATTAAAAAATAGTTTTGTTTTTATTGATCATGCAACAGCAGGACCACTTAACTACAAAATTACAAACGTAGCAAATTTATCTACACCAAATAATGATGGCGATTCAGGAGCAGATGGTTCTCCGGTTGTAACAGGTATTAATGCACTTGATGCAACAATCGGTGGAGGAAATGGCTTCACAGGAACACCTCCAAGTGGAAGCGGAATATTTTCAAATATTGTTCAGAAGTCAGCTTCTGGAACTGGTACAGGTGCAAAGTTTAATGTAACTATGGTATCAGGAACACCTACAATTACACTAGCAAATAGCGGTTCAGCGTTTTCTATAAATGACGATGTTGTAATTGGCGGTGCTAATATAGGCGGAGTCGACGGAACAAACGACCTTACTGTTAAAGTTTCATTAGTATACGAAACAACTACAGGAACATTTAGTAATGACGTTTACCGACTTACTATCCAAGAAGCAGCTAGTAACAATGACTTCTTTGGTTCTTTACAAGAAGCAATTGCACATGATAGTATTATTGAATACAGACACGGTGAAACTTTATTGTTTGACGGTGTTAACAGCCAAAACATTACAGAACGTCCTAGTACAGCAATAAACTTTGACGAAAGTGATTTACAAACTTATCGTAGTACAGGATTCACTACAAAAGACGATCAAAACTTAGATCTAACTGGTACTCAAATTAAAGCTGTTTTTGATACTGACTTTAAGTATGTGCCAATAACATTAGATCCTTTAACAAACGCTACAAACGCTTCGTTAGTAGGTGGTACTGGTACGATGGGTGCAGCAACAACAGATACGTATTTGACTGTTAGTGGACTATCAACTGTTAACGCAGCTAGAATTGTTCAAGATTCTACAGATGCTTCAGGACAAACAATTTTAAATCCAGGTGATGGTGGTTATGGCGGCGGTATGATATTTACATACGGTTCAAGAACACTACAGGTTATTGAATATGGTGCTGTTTATAGCGGATCAGTAACAACATTAACTGTAGACGGCGGCACAAACGAAGTAACTATTAACACTACGGCTGCACACAATCTAGTTAACGGCAACAAAATAATATTTACAGGGTTGCAAGGAACAACACAGTTAAATGGTGTAGAAAAATGGATTGGTGATGTAACTTCAAATGAATTTGTTTTATATGATGATGCAGGACAAACAACAGCAACAAATGGCAGTACGTTTACAGCACATGTTGGTGGCTCAGGCACCTGGACTAAACTCGATAGTCCATACTATATTAAAACACAAGCTATAGGTGCAAGTGATGTTACTGGAGTTACAACTAATAATATTGGAACTATTTCTACAGTAAGAAATGTTTATGCAGGTATACAAGGCGGAACAACAGCTGAAATTACTATTGCTATTTCGTTACTACGTGCAACAGGGCATGACTTTACTGAGATCGGTACAGGCGGATTTAATACAAGTAACTATCCTAACGTTCTACTAGGTGATCCAATTGGTGGCGCAACAGCAAAAGCAGGTTACTATACTGATGCAGATAATGCAACAAGTTCGCAGGTATGGGAAAGAAGAAAAGGTAGAGTATTCTTTATTACATCAGACAACGACGGCTTCTTTAGAGTTGGTAAGTATTTTGTTGTAGACCAATCAACAGGTTCAATTACTTTTGCAGGTGAAGTTGGTATTTCAAGAGCAGCTTCATTAGGATTTAAAGAAGGTGTTACAATTGATGAGTTTTCAAATGATGAATTATTTACAGACTTGTCAGACACAGCAGTACCTACAGAAAAAGCAGTTGCTAACTATGTAAGCAGACGTTTAGGACATAATGGCTCTGCACAACTTACAGGCTCTAATAGAATTGCTCCAGGCTTTATGGCATTAAATGGTTCAACAGCAATGGAATCTAATCTAGATATGGGAAGTAGAAAAATTGCTAACCTATTAGATCCTACAGATGCAAACGATGCTACTACAAAAGACTTTGTAGATCAAGCTGTATCAGCTTATGATGAACTTACTGACTTGCGTAACTTTACTAATCACAGTGTTACAGCTGGTAATACATTTAAACAACTTATAGCACCATCAGGTGTTAGAAAAATTGTTGTAGCACCTGAAAGTAGCACACTATATGATCCAGCTAGTGCAAACAAAGCTATTACAGGCTCAGGGGGTGCAACTGGAACATTAATTGCAAGAGAAGCACGTTTTGACAGAGTAAGAAATGCAAACGTTGTTATACTTACATATACTCCGGGGGCAACAGACTTTACATTGTCAGGATCAGTACAACAAACTAGTCCAAGTGTATCAAGTGCAATACTTGAAGCACCTATTGACGAAGTTGTTAATGCTGTTGAAAGCACAGCAAGTGATATTAACTTAACTGTAACTAGAGGTGTAACAAATACAGAATTTGATCTGCAAATTGAAGCACAAGCAATTATAAATGCAGATGTTAACAATGCGGCGGCAATTGCACAAAGCAAGCTGAACATGAATGCAGCAGGTACTAGAGCAAACGCTACAGGTATTACACAAGCCGACTTAGGACTTGCAAGTTTCGATGATGATGACTTTACTGTAACAAACGGTTGGGTAACTATAAAAGCAAATGAAATTGATTTAGCAGACTTACCAGTCTTAACACAATATCAAATGTTTGGCAGAACTACAAATAGTAGTGGTAGCCCACAAATTGATACATATGCAAATGTCGTTGACAAAGGGTTAGGTCTTGCAGACGGAGACTTTGGTACAGCACTAGCATACGGTAATCCAGTTAACGATCCAGGACAAGCATTAATTAAAACAGGAGCAGGAGCATATAGTGTAAGTGAAATTGCTTACAACAACGAAGCAACATCAATTGCTAAACGCAGGAGTGATGGTAGTTTACAAGCAACATCATTTATTGTAGGTGGCGCAGCAACTAATGTTGTATTATCTGAAAGTGCAAACACACTAACATTTAGCACTCCAGAAGGCGGAACAATACTAACATCAATTGGATCGACTAAACCTCCAATTAATACAGGTGGCGCTATAAATGTTGGAGACATGCCAAGTATAGTTGAAAGTCAATTCCATAAAGATTCAGCATACGGTACAGTTGGTGGAGCAGGTGGATCAACAACTGAAACATCGAGTATTGCTGCACGTTGGATGTACACATCATTCATTGAAGCACCTAACGAGATAGATAGTACTGGAACAGGTATTGGTTAGGTACTAACACAGG
>Ga0209830_10000759_pt1 | contig 31122 bp, 22 predicted proteins | sample ArcticOcean_MG_C_12_FD_187439 | JGI IMG/M metagenome (GOLD analysis project Ga0209830, IMG submission 187439) | Marine microbial communities from western Arctic Ocean - ArcticOcean_MG_CB8_130 (SPAdes) (version 2) | ecosystem: Environmental > Aquatic > Marine > Oceanic | place: Arctic Ocean...
AGTTAGTTAGTTCATTAAGTGAATTAAATGGAAAATCTTCGTTTACTCGTACAATGTGTGGTAGGGTTTAGGGTTTAGGGTTTGTACATTGTAGTAGAATAAAATGGGAAATAGTAACGTCTTTTTAGTCGAGAGTGTTCGAAACTAAAAAAATACTAAATACGGATGCCGAGGATAAACATACAGCACCTTCTTCGCTCACGCGTAACCATCGATATCGAACACGAGTGATTACGATACGAAGTTCAGTGAAGGAAATTATTTAACGAGCCTGGACAGATCGGGCAACTCGTTATCCGCGACGACTTCGAACTTCAAACCGGTTTCGTTCAAGGCGTCGATGAAGGGTTGACCGCCGGCGATACCGGGCGTTAAAACGCCACCGGAAAAAGGCAACTCGTCCCTGCGTTCGCTCGTTAACAGGGCTAACTCGACTGATAAGTGCGCGGTTTCGTCGTATCCATCTTTACCGCTTACGCGTGTTCGAATTCGTTCGCCGCTTTCGGTCGTGGCGTCGAACCAATACTCGGCCCACTCTTTCTCGCGCGCCTCGAGATCTAAACCTTGGTCTTTCTCGAACAATTTACCTTCAGATTTGAGCTTTTCCTCCTCTTTCTTGGACGAAGTGTTCGATTGTTGTAAAGCTCTCGCGGACTCTTCGTTCGGTAATAACAAATGCTCGAGGTAATTCATGTTCCTCCCGTACGCAACGCCGCCCATGCTTCTGTTCAACCAATTCGAACGACGAATGAGTCTCGTTTCGTAAAACGCGTAAGTGAAAGGAGCCTTCCATCCCTTATAGTCGTCGTCGTATTCAACGACTGAAAGATTCTTATCAGCATCTTCTGGTCTTTGACCTCGTTTGATCGCACCACCTAACGCGTATGGGTTCATCATGATCGACGCCACGTCACGCATTGCCGAGTTCATAGCCGCTCTCGTCGCCAAAGTACCGCCAGAAGGAATGCCTCCGCCGGAACCGCAAAGATACATATGCATCTTATCAATCGCACATTCGACTCTGGATGCAGCTTTGGCCAAATCTTCTTTAATATTATCGTTGTTCTCTTTGTTCTTCGACGATTCGTCGTCCTCGTTCTTGTCCGCGCCTTTCATCTCTTGAGCGGCAATTCGTTCTTGGAGTTTTCGAAACGTATAAAAAGCTCCAACGTCTGGAACGCCGCCGGCGCCGGCGCAGTTTGGGACGATCAAAACGTCATTCATTTTCGCCCAATCGTGATATTCGACAATCTTGTGCGTAAATGGGATTTCACCGTTGACGTCGATGTAATCAGTATCGTATTCAATGCACGCCTCGACCTTTGTTTTTTTAATACGTAGAGATATAATAAAGAGAGAGAAGTTAGTATTTTTTAGTTTCAACACACAAACAGGGGCGGGCACACAGCAAAACGAAAGAAAAACAAAATAGAATAGAATAGCGCGCTTGAAGACGTACCAACATATCCGCCGGTGTCAACATAAACGGACCCGCGATATTGACAATCGTTCTGCACTGAATAATCATCGATCTCACGGCCAATGGATTATTCAAGTCGCATTGAATATACCCCGGTTCGTATTGCGTCGGAAACTTCTCTCGAACCTCGGCGTAACGATTTTTCAACTTTTCGATCGATCGACCGGCTAACGCAAAAGTATACTTCGACCCTAAGTTCTGCACCGTCTTCAAAATATATTCGATCACTAACGACCCTGTGTAGCCACTGGCACCGTATATAACGAAAGAATATTCGCGCGCTTGCCTCGCAGGTCCACCGCCGAATCGTTCGATGAAAAATTTCTCCAGTTGATTCTCGCTCAAGCTCTCCCACTTTCGTTCGACCATGTGCAAGTTCCCGTCGAAGAACTCTTCGGCTAAGGTTTTCTCGATGATCGCTTTCGTCAATAAACTGGCAATGAAATTATGAGGAGGATCGACGAAATCGGTCGCCTTGACCTGTTGCTCTTGCCCGGCGTTCATTTTCGCTTAAGAGAGAACGCTTGTTCTGTTATTATTGCCTCGAAACACTAAACTTTGACCGTTCGACGAAAGCGAAATTAAATAAAAGTATACTATTTTTATTTAACGAACGAGAACGCTTTCGGTGAACGAAACAGAGCTCTGTGAACACGGATCCCTGAACAAGAGCGGTTACTACGTATTCGTTTCTATTCTACGGATCTATTCGCAAAAAGAAGTTTGTTCTGTTATTTATTGCCTCGAAACACTCCTTGTTTGACCGTTCGACGAAACCGAATTAAATAAAATTATATTATTTTTATTCAACGAACGAAAACGCTTTCGGAACACGGATCTCTGAACAAGAGCGCTTACGTATTCGTTTTTATTCTACGGATCTCTTTTGCTTTACTCTGTATTGATAATGAAAGAGCTCGATGCGTGCGTGTGTTGCGTGCTGTTTGCCGCGCGACTTCTCAGAGTAAAAACTGTGAAGCGAGATCAGCGAACACGAAATTCCAAAACAGCAAAAAGCGTTACTTTTCATTTTTTAGTCTCGTCGAAAAAAACTTTTGATATCGTATTTATTTAATTTCTGATTTTAATTTCATCGAGATATGAACGAGGAGATACTCCTTAACGGGCAATGGAAACTGGAATCGATTTCGCAGAAGATTCTGGGTCGCACGTGGTGGCGTTGTGAGATCAAAACCTGCGCGCAATCGTTTGGAACGATTAAGTATCACTCGCGGCAGCTCGGGACATCATCTTCATCATCTCCTGATCAAGAAATTAACGCTGAAGAACGACTAACGCTGAAGAACGGGACACGTAATGAGGAGGAGAAGAAGAAGAGTTGTTCGTGGATGAACGAGATGTCCGTCGAGTTTGAAGTTCGATTGGATGACATAGAAATCATCGATGAAGATGATTGCAGAACAAGCACTATCAGCAGTAGTAGTGATGAGAAGAAGATAGCACCACGTCCTCGTTTGCGCAGATCTTCTCTTTGTTCGAGGACGGTTTTATTCATGATGAACTGTCCATTAAAAACGGTACGAACAATCGCTCGTTCGATAGTACCGAAGGAACGACTTTCGAAAACATTTTCGTATTCCGGAACGTTTCGAACAAATAAGGACTCGAACGAAGATGCGAATATTACGTTTTCGAAGCCGCTGGATGATAAAGATGGTGTTTATTATACCACTACTGGAATTGTCGAACACGATATTACTTCGTGCTCGGATAATTTTGAAACGCTCATTCGAAAAGAAATGCTCGCGAGGCGTCTCGAATTCAAAGATGATGATCGATTCGTTCTCGTTCGTAAGTTTCATTTGAGTGAAGATAAAGACGTTCTCACGCTCGTTACGCCAGAATGCAGTTGCAACATGCAGTTAAGATGGAGAAGAATCAAATAATTTATTATTTATGATCAATAAAAAATCGTTCAATCGTCCGTGGACATTTTCTCAGCTAATTGGCCAATCCATAGCCTCGCTTTCTTATTAAATGCTCTCGGTTCATCTGAATATGCGACTAAAATACCTTTTGATCCCGTTTCTGCTCTTCGTATGACTGCAGACTCTGCACCTGGCGGTAAAAATTCCCATAAATTTGCTCCAACGCCGTCCAATTCCATCCTATTCGATAAATAATATACAATATTTTTCGTGTCGTCGTCGTCGTCGTCGTCGTCGTCGTTGTTCTTCTTCTTCTCCTTCTTCTTCCTTTCTTTATTATTTGTGATTTCGTCGTAGCTAAATCCTTTCGCTAACTTCATTAAAATCTCTTCATCGTTACTGTTTTTTCCATCATCTATAACTATCGTTCTCACGCTCCCTCGAGCTAAGCTCATCGTCTTCCCGTCGTCTTCAAAAAAAGCTAATCCTTTCGCGTTTGTATTCGTTAGCAAAGCGTAGCTCGCCCAAGCGTAATTTGTTTGTTTTCTCTCTTTGAACCGTTCGTTGCATAAAAATTGCGACGAACCGCCCGAGATATCGATCGATTGCTCGCGCGAAGATCGCGCTCGTGAATTCCCAGTCGTCGCTTCTTCGATCCTTCGGCCAATATACGGCGTCGCTACGCTCGCGAGGACTAAAAAGAACCCAATCATATCTCCCCTTTGCGCTGCCGCGGACGATGATACACCAAGCTGACCATTACTCGCTACTTTGTTCGCGATCAAGAGTGCGGCCGAGATCACGCCTAACGCTTTTGGGATCTCTGAATCATCGAACCCGGTAATGCCTAACGTAAACCTGAAAACCTGAAATTCGTCTTCATCTGCTTTCGCAGTGTTCCTATCTCTCTTCTCGTCGTCGTCGTCATCGATCATCATCGCTTTTTTTAGAACAATAGTAGGTCTTCTTCTTCTGCTACTCCTGGATTGTTTTTGTTCCATCGCACTCGTCTTTCCAGGGAAGAACAGGACATTCGTACTCCTCCTACTCCAACTACTACTACAACTACAGTTCATTATCTTCTCAGTACAGTATTTACTAATACGAGTACTTTTGTTCATCGCAATCGCAGTCGCAGTCGCAGTCGCAGTCATCATCATCATCATAATCCGTTTATTACTATTATACTATTACTGTTATTACTGTTAGTATTATTAGTTTATGCTCTTCTGTTTTCTTTATTAGACGAAGGATAGTACAATCGCGAGAATTTTCTAACCACTTTATTATTACTTCAGCAGATATAAAAACCAGAGACTTTTTAGATACAAAAATCGATTCAATTGACTCAAACGAACTAAACAGAACTTTAGGAAGAAGAAGAAGAAGAGGAAGAAGAAGAGGAAAGAATTGCACTCGTTCATTCCTCTGAATCCTGAAGAAGAAGAAGAAAGAAGAAAGAAGAAGAGCGTGCCTGATACTTCAGATATAAAAACCATCAGTAGAGACTTTTTAGATACAAAAATCGATTCCATCGACTCAAACGAACTAAACAGAACTTCAGAAGAAGAAGAGGAAGAAGAAGAAGAAAGAATTGCACTCGTTCATTCCTCTGAATCCTGAAGAAGAAGAAGAAAGAAGAAAGAAGAAGAGCGCGTGCCTGATACTTCAGATATAAAAACCAGAGACTTTTTAGATACAAAAATCGATTCCATTGACTCAAAGGAACTAAACAGAACTTCAGAAGAAGAAGAAGAAGAGGAAGAACTACTAGTGTACGATGTACTAATAGCATCATCATTAGTAGTAGTAGTAGTAGTAGTAGTAGTAGTAGTAGTATTAATAGTATTCGATCTCGATCGATGATGATTAAGAAGGAACGAAATGAAAATAAGAAGGATGGGACGAGAAGTAAGTTCTTGGAGGAAAAGATCTCGAGAGTGAGAGAGCTCAGCGAGAGGTTAGTCTTATCATGTTTATTAAACGAACGCGCGTCGCTACCTCGCGAAGAAGAAGAAGAAGAAGGAGGAGGAGTTGAATCGGGTGTTAGTATTACGAAGGAAAACAGGAAGCTCGCCGCAGAGTTCGTTTTCAACGAGATCTTGAAGACTATATATCACGGACCAGTTACTGATGATTTTGATGATAGTAATAAACAGACGCAGCAGGAAAAGAATAAGAAGAAGAGTTTAATGACGAGTACTAAACTTGTAACGACGATGACTTCGACTGAAGGGGTCAAGAGAGAGTGCTTTGAAATCCTGGAGAGACTTTCGAATCAATGCATGTTCGCGGAAAGGTTCGAGTTGACCCTGTTACTGAAGGCTTTAGAGAGGACGTATTTAAAGAAGAAGAATTTGAAGAGATATAGTGCGCACGAAACCGGAGGAGATGATTACGAGTTTTGGGCAAGAATTGTTTTGTTCTTACTACGATTAAGTTCAAATCCAACGAAGAGCGAATACGCCGGGTTACCGCAAAGCTGGGTATTCGAGAACGACGACGACGATGATAATAATGACAATAAAAGAAGAGAAGAGAAAGGAGAAAGTACTATCGAAAAGAACGAAAGCAATGATAATAAAATGTTTATTATGAATGAAGACGACGATGATGATTCTCTTTCCGAATGGTCAGACGACACAGAAGACGAAGAAGAAAGAAGAAAAGAAAAACGGGGCGGAACGAGAAGAAACGAAGAAACTTTAAACGAGGCGAAAGATGATGAACCAGTATTATTAATGTCTACGAAGAGCAAAGAAGAAGAGCAAAGAGAAGAAGATATTATATCACTAATATCATCGTCTGAAGATTCGCTCTACGACGATGACGATGAACGCGATTTAGATAAATCGATTTTATTCGATGATTACGAAGAAGAAGAAAACGAAAAAGATCCTGGATTTTCATGGAGATCACTGCCTGGAGGTACAGCAGACGATGTTAGTAATTTCGACGTGCGATCAAATTTAAATGGAGGTGGTGATACTATTATTAAGAATAATCTCTTTCCTGCTCCAAAAGAAAAAGTAAATGAACAAAATAATAGAAGAAGAATTTCGCGGGCGTCGAGCGCGATAGTTTTGAATGCGCAAAAAATGCTTCAAAAGTTGAACAATTCTAATAACAACAACGATGATGACAGTTCGTTCTCTTCTTTTCTTTCTATTCGAGGATCATTGAACAATCGTGGCAAGAATAAAATCTCTGGAGAATCCGCTGTAGTTACGGCAGCGTTGAACGCGACATGTTTTGGAAACAACTACGCATCATCATCACTTTTTGATCTCAAAACGATGGAAATATCGCACGTTTCGAAAAATGGGTTAGACAATGTACTCAAAACGAGCAAGCAAATAATTGAAGCGTTTGAAGATGTCAATAGAATCAAAGATCGATTGAAAAATCTTTCTACTTTATTTGTCGCCGAAAGTAAAGAATCTCCGACTGTTCAAGCATTCGTAAACGCTTTAGTCACGCTGCAGACAGAAATTCGACATAGCTTTGACAATTTGATCGAAGCGACTCGGAGAGCGAGCGTCAGTCCAAATGAATTTTCTGCTCCCACTTTACTCCGTCTATCGATTGAAAACAGAAAACTTTCGAGAAAATCATCGTGTTTACACCGAATGGCAGAGATTTGCAGTCCTGGACAGTCGAGTTCTGTGGGAAAATTTGCTCATCCCGCGACTGCGGCTTCGACCATCTTATCGAATTTATACAATCTAATGAATGAATACGCTAGTTTGTCGAGTAGTAACGATGAATTTTCAATCGTTTTCAGATGTTTCCTGAGTAGTTCTACTTCCTATTTCAACGCCTTAGACATTTGGGTAAATTTTGGAATCTTGACCAGTCCAGAGTTATTCATCTTCGAGAATACGATGAAATCGAAATGGAGAGATGGGTGGTATATGCGCGAAAGTAAGGACGTGCCGATATTTTTAAAATCCGTGGCTGACGATGTTCTGAATGCGGGAATTTTCAGAGAGTTTTCGAGGATGAAGAAGCCGCCATCAGATGGTGAAGAAGATGATATTCGAGAACGGTCTACTAAGAAGTTGACGTTTGTTTCAAAGATGATTGCAGAATTAAAAGCGCTTCTTCTGTTGAACAATAAGAATAAGAAAGAAACAGAAGAAAAGAACGCTGCCGGTAGTGAAAAAGCAGATTATGATGAGAAGAAGTCAATTTTAGATAGCAAAATCGTGTTCGATGAACTCAAACCAGCTTTTGACTTTGAAGACGCGCTGAGTTTGGATTTGAAAAGAGTCGTCTCGTTGACGAGAACCGCCACCACATCTCGCAAGAAAAACGAAACAACAACAACAGCAAAACAGACGACACCTTTTTCATTTAGTGAATCGTTCGATTTTGTAAAATGGGTTCGAGAGTATTTTGAAAACAAAACTTCCTCCGCCTTGGATGTCCCTATTCATACTTTAGTCTCGAAATCGATATTGGACCAAATTCGTGTGGCCGCGATGTGTGCGAGCGACGAAGCTTTGGAAAAATTGAAATCCGCTCATCGATTGAAGCAAGAACTCTTAAAATTAAGAGCATTATTTCTTGGCAGTTGTGGAGAAGTATTTTTAGATTTTTCCAATTTTATTTTTGAAGAGATTGACTTGACGATGAGTCGTCGTCGAAAGGAGAATAATAATAATACCTCCTCGGATAATCAGTTCATTCGTTTCGATACCGCGAAGTTAACGGAGGTATTGAGAGATGCAATATTTGAGTATACCAACGAAACTACATTCGGTAATCGGAAAGAATTTAGTGATAAGAGGAACGAAGTGCGCGTTCAAGTGTTTTATACCCATCCTACCAAAGCGGCGGTACGTGAAAACGTCGAATTTGAAGGATGCGAGGAGTTGCAAGCGCTTACTGATTTGAACATCGTTTATCAAAAGTACAAAGCGAATTCTGTAACGGCTAACTTAATTTGCGATGCGGTTTCGTTATCAAAGTACAACGAAGTTTTTAAATATTTGTTGCAGCTGCGGTACGTGCAACATGCTCTAGACCGTGGGGTGGTCTCTCAATGGACGTCTGAGCGAAGAAGAAAAACAAAGAAGTTAACTTTTTCTGCGCTCGAAATTGAGTTGAAACATTTCGTGACTACGTTGCGTTCGTTTGTGATTACAAAAATCTTATCGACTGAGTGGAAAATATTGCTCAAATCAATTGACGAGACTGCGCAATCCGTGGATGACGTAAAATCTGCTCACGATGTTTACTTGGAAAATATTTCGCGAGTCGCTTTGGCTTCGGCCGATGCAACTTGGTCACTTTTATCCACGCATATCAAATCGATTTTATCCGTTGCTTCTGAATTCGGAAAGTTGCAACGAGAATTGAATACGATGAGCGATGATGATGATGATGATGATGTTCAATCTAAACGAAGAGAGCTCGCGGTGAAGAGAATGGAGAAAAAATTTACAGATTCGAGAGTAAAAGTGATGCAAATTTTGCAACATCGAACAGGAGGAGAGGACGAAGACATTGAAACTCTTCATGAACAATTGAACTTTAATAACTATTATTAGTAAAGATGCAGTAGAAGTAAAAGTAGTCTTAAAAAAGTAGTTTTTAATATAGCCGCAGCAATAGTAGTAGATATTATTAAGCGCCTTGCGGATCGATCAATGCGAGAACGCCTTCGTAGAAAACGGGCGAAGGAGGCATTTCAAATAACGGCTTTGCTTGATCAGCCTTTTGGTGCGCTTTTTTACTCGCCCCGTCTCTCCATTTATTAAAGCAAGCTTCATCTCTCCAAACAGTCAAAGTCGAGTAGTTGAAGCCATCATCTGCGTTCAACGCGTCTCTCCTTAATAACACGAAAGTCTGGAATCCTTCGCACTCTTTTAAATCGGATTCGCGTTCTGACCATCTCTTTTCAAACGCGACTTCGGAGCCCTGAAACACTTTAAAACGATTCATTGCAACATACACATCGGCGTTAAGTTCGTTCTTCCCATCCGCGACGACAGATCTCCACCCATCTTTCTGTTGCCATTTATCAATTAATTCGTTCGGATTCGCCGCGATCGGTAAGAGCCCGTCGTAGAACGCCGGTTTAGGTCCGCCTTTCAATACCATCAAGCTCGATATTAACATCTCCGCAAATCCGAAAATTGTACCTCCGCCGTGCGCCTCTTTGAACGCCTCGCCAGTTCGCCACGCATCAAAATCCTCTTTCTTCGACCAAATCGTCAACGAAACGTAATCGTGCTCTTCTTCCTCCTCTCTCGCTAGCTCCCGACTCGTCCTTCGCATTAAAGTGAAAAATCGAAATCCATCCAGTTTCGATAGTCTCGATTTTCGCTCGGCCCAACGCTTTTCGAACTTTGCCCCTTTCCCTTTTTGTATCTTAAACCTGTTCGAGGCGACGTAGCGCTCACTTTTCAAGGACTCTTCGTTCAAAAGCACGGTCCCGACCTCTTTCATCATATCAGCGCTCATCATCCTAATCCTAATATTACTCTTTTTCTCGTTCTTATGCGTCCGATTCCTCCTTAATCCGCTCATCAGTCGTTCCTGATGTTTCATTGGAGCACATCTCCCTACTAACGAACAAGAAGAAGAAGAAGAAAATGAAGTAAAACTATTCATCGTTACTTTTTGCGATTCTTTTTTTCGTGTAAGCGTTTACTGAAACCGAGTTTGTTTCAAGTTTTAGGAAAGTGTTCTAGTCAAACTCGTTTTTTGCTCGTCGTCTTCGATTGGAAGAGAGTTTGTGATGACGGTGCCCTTTGATTATTTGTGGCAATTCAATGTCCATCATCTGAAAGGCAAACAGTACATACGCAACGCGCGAAGAATGAAAACTGGACGAAAAAAGCGCGATCGACGAAATGAATGCGATGATGCAGCCGTAAAAACTAAGTGATGATGTTATTATTATTTGCTACATACTCGCGTCTATGCGCGTTTTACGCGCGCACGACGATTCTTCGATTTCAACAAAGGCTATACAGTTCTATACGTTCCTCTCCCCACCACGCTTTACACAGACGACAAATGACAATATATATATATTAAAAAATTAAGCACTTGCAACTTTCTTCTTCGCTTCGGTGCCTTCGCGGAATCCATTCTTGAATCGTCGCGGTAAAGTTTTAATGTAACGCATTCTGCCGGTACCAGTCGTAGATCTTCCTTGCGCTTTTTCGCCCCAGTTATATGAACGAGTCTTCGCGGCTGGGTAGCCGCACGAAGAGCACGTTGACTTTTGGATGTGATACGATCTACGCCCACACCTGTTCATGTTGGATGTATGCATGTGTTCAACAGTAATGAGAAGAAAGAGAACGATCGATGCCGCGGTTAGTAAATACTATCGGACGTAATCAGGAGAGAATCTGTTCAAAACTTTTGTTCTCGAGACAAAGCAAAGCAGGGCGAACAAACAAAAGCAAAGAAAACTTTGGAATTCGCTCCGGATCCAATAGCGCTTGCTTATTAATCGAATACGCGCGAACGAAGAGAAAACGACGTCATAAACAAATGCATAAATACTTCACGCGTGTGACTACGATCTCGCTCGTTCGCTTTTTCAATCGCGCGTATCCATTTCGTCGGCCATAGAAATCAAAAATCAAAGCCCTCAAACGTCAAACTACGAAAGCAATCGCTCTCTCTCTTCACCGCGCACTGATTCTTATAATCTCGTTCGATCGATCCGCGCGCGTTTGCGATATTCTAATCGCTCGCTAAAAATCATGCGTACCTTCTACACAAAGTGTGCGACTTGTTTTTTCGTTTACCGAACGACCCGGTTCCTTTTCCCTTTTTACCCATTTCTTATCGTCTATCGCGAGGTGGTTTTTTGTGCCGTCGGTGCAGATGCGCTCGTTTTTCCTGTTTTGGAAATCCTTTGTATTTCTGCTGATGGCTCTTTTGCAACAAAGAGCGAGACAGGAGACGGAATATCTTTGACCAAGAATACGCGTTGCGCGGTTTCAGTGAAAACAGAACACAGTAAAAGGAACGAGTACATAAAAGCACCGTTAGTTTTCTTCGTTCGATCGAAACATTTATTTTATTTAAGCTCTCCTGTTTAGTAGCGTACGATTAGCGAGAGCTAATCACAGATCTGCGTTTTCCTGTTTTTCCAACAACATCACGTGTTTTGGAAGTTCGTTGTGTTTCTACTCGCTACTAATCTATGTACGGCTCGATTTGATCAAAGACGAGCAGATCAAAACAACGAACAAGAAACGAAGGTGAAGAGAGAGTACTGCACAGTCCTCTCGAGGATTAGATATTTTGTTCGTGATCAACACGGGACGTTCTGCATCACGTACAGAGCAAGCGCGTGCATTCAAGCAGTAGAGTGATCAGAAAAAAGAACGAACGAAGATGAAGAGAATAGTCGCCGTCGAAGGCGGAGGGACGACCTTCGTCGTCGCTTTAGCGGAAAACACTCACACGAACGTGATCGAAAGATACGATATCGAGACCACGTGTGCTCAGGAGACCTTACAGAAAGTGAAGCAGCGCTTATCCGAGTTATATCCATTCGATTGCTTAGGGATCGCGACGTTCGGACCGTTAGAATTGAACGAAAAAAAGGATCGATACGGGTATATCACGACGACGCCGAAAATGAAATGGAGGGATACGGACGTAGTCGGGAGTTTGATGCGTGGGACTGCGTGGGAACGAGTTCCGTTCGGTTTTGATACAGACGTGAACGCGCCGGCGATGGCAGAGTTTGCGTATCACAATAGTAACGAAGTAATCGAAGAAGAAAAAGAAAAAGGAGATAAGAATGAGAATAGTAGTAATAATAGGATAGAATCGTTAGCGTATATCACCGTCGGCACTGGAATAGGCGTTGGACTAGTCGTTAATAATAAATGCGTACACGGATTATTACATCCAGAAGCTGGGCATATACATTTGACACCGGATAAATGGCAATACAATTTTGATGACAATTTTGATGATGATGACAATTTTGATGATGTTGATGATAGTCGTGATACGATTACGTGCGATCACTTTAAGGGCACTTGCCCGTTCCATGGCTCATGCGTCGAAGGCATGGCGAGTTCAATAGCTTTAGCGAAACGAGCGCATTGCACGATTGAAGAATTGAAGAATCTTAAAGACGACGATATAATCTGGGATAAATGCGCGCATCATTTAGGCGGTTTATGCGCAAATTTACTCTTAATCGCGAGTCCAGAGAAGATTGTTTTAAGCGGAGGAGTCATGCGACGAACCGTGTTGTTCCCGAAAATTCGCGAGAAAGTTTACGAGCTCCTTCACGGCTACATAGGCGTCGTCACTAAAGAATCGCTGGAGAAATTAATCGTTCCATCGCGTTGGGGCGATACTGCTGGGATTATTGGTAGTTTATACTTGGCCGAAACCGCTTTTCTTGTAAGAAATAACGATAAATCGTGCCACGGTCCTTAACAAAGCGATGACGGTTTCTCGTCGTCGTCAGTAGAAGATGGTAATTCATAAATACTGTACGTGGCTTTCTCTGCTGCTGCTGCTGCCGTCAAAAAACCGTTGTCCTGATGCAAAAAATCTACAATTCATATCATAAATAATAATAACAAAGATAACAATAATAACAAAATATAATAGCGCTTTCGAACAAACCTGGGCAGGAGTCTTTTTTCGTACGCAGTTGCATCAGTAATTACTAATTTAAATGAACTCATCATCGTCAGCCTTTTCAGTACGAACACGAATTGGACGAATTGGACTTACGAGGAACAACAGAGCAACATCGAATAAGGCAATAACAACCGAGGCGAGAAAAACAACGACTGATGAGCAGTCGAAGAAGAAGAAGAAGAGATTAACTAAAGCGATGGCTTCCTCTTCTGCTGCTGCGAGCGAATTAAAGCCAGCGATAATCATAGGCGGAGGCAGAGTTGGTAAAGCGTTGTTCGATATGGGCGAAAACAAAGGCGACGTCGTCCTGAGACGAGAAGACGAGTTCCCAAAAATACCGAAGGAAGGACCGATATTCGTTTGTACCAGGAACGCAGAGCTCGAGAAAGTGATCGAGAAGACGCCAGGGCATAGACGAAAAGATCTAGTCTTCTTACAGAACGGAATGCTGGAAACTTACTTGGACTCGAAAGGGTTAGCGAAGAACACGCAGTGTTTAATCTATTTCGCTTGCGCAAAGTTAGGCGAGAAGCCGATTGATGGGATAACGACGGTGAACCCAGAAGGATTAACTGCGACGACTGGCGTATGGGCGGAAGAAGTCGCAAAAAGATTCCATAACGGAAATTTGACTTGTCACGTAAAAGATTACGATAGCTACAGAGCGTCGATGTTCGAGAAATTAATATGGATATCGTCCTTCATGTTAGTCGGAGCGCAACATCCAGGCGCGACCGTCGGCGACGTCGCTAAAGCGCACAAGAACGAAGTCGAGGCGTTGATCGTAGAGTTAGTCAAAGGCGTTTCTAACGTATTGAACGTTACCTTCGAAGCTGGGACTTTAGAGCGTTTATTGGCGTACGCGGACTCCGTCGCGCACTTCCCGACCGCCGTGAAAGAGTTCGAGTGGAGAAACGGATTCTTTTATTCCCTATCGTTAAAAGAAACTCAAGGCTCAAATGAAGATCCTTTCCCGATACATACGCAGTTGTTGAAAAACATTAACCTCGTTTAATAGCGTAATTCATATATTCTCGCGTGTACGCGTGTTTGTAAACCCTAAAACTGCCCTTTTCCTTTCCCTCCTTTTATGGTCAAAACTCGAAGTTACACTTTTGGATGGATTCATAAATCATGGTCGATAGTGCAACGAATACGAGTCCTAGCACTGCTACTACTGCCTCAGCTGCTTACACTGTCTCGATCGATATCATCAAGGTTTGTTTTATTCGCGCGCTCTCTGTTTCTTTAGTAAACACGCGCGATATGATCATCATTATTGGTTTTTAGTAAAAATCAGATCAAAATCATATCACGTTTTCTTTCTCTTTCTTCCAATTCTTATTCTTCTCACTCATAAGAAGTAAACGACACTGTTTTATTAGAGAGAAAATTTTAGTATGCTGACATATTTTCTCACACGTGCGATGAAATAATCAATCGAAAGGTCTTGAAAGTGGCCCACCGCGAACAAGGATTGAGGCATGGGGACTACGGAAGATATCGTCACTATTGCACCAGGCGCTTAAGGCGCTTGTTCAAGAAATCGGTACATTTTTGCCATAAGGACGCGCAAAAGAAACATAAGTTTCAGAGGAAAGAGATCGATAGAACGTTAATGGAAGACCCATCGAGGGAGATTCTGATTCCGTTGGTACAGTCAGAACGGTGCTGGGCGTTAGCGAACGAGTTGAAGGATGATCAAGCGATGAAAGGCGCGATGAACGCCGCAAAGAGAGCGCACGCGAAGAAGAGGATGAAGAAAGCGTGCGAACACGCTAAAGAGTTTAAAGATTTGTGCGCATACTTTGGAGATGCAAAATTAAGATTAGAAAGCGAAGCGTATTGTGCGTTTATGAACGCAGTCGCGGATATGAACGATTTCTCGTCATCTCTTACAGAAGCGAAAAAAAGTGCGAAGAAGGAAAACGCGACGAAAGAGTTCACAAAGGTTAAGAAGATTTACGAATGTTTGAGTAAAGTTGGACCGACAGAACATAAAATGAGTTGCGAAGAACGTGCGAGAGAAATGAATCCTTTGATTTTAACCAGCTCGAGAGAAATAAAAGATGAAAGTTCGTTCAAGAAAGAACTACAAGAAATCGAAAAAGAAATTGAAAATTCGGCAAACATGAAAGAAGCGATTGAACGTTTGAAATTAAACGACCCTCTTTTGACTGGGGAAGATGCCATATTGGCCACGCACATACAGTGGAGAAATACGCAATTTAGAATATTCGGTGAGTTCGGTATGCGATCGTTCGGTTCTGTACAGAAAATACTGAATCGTCTGAAAAACGAAGCCAGCTCTCTCTCTGTGGATAAAACTTTGACGTTGTATAAGAAGCTTTTCGCTCACATCGAAGAAACGAAGAAGCATCTGAGCAAAGCCTGCCGTGACGCAGAAAGCATGATGCTTGGTTCTGAATACAACGAAGATGAGTTAGCCCAACTTCGCTTAACGACGCAAGCTTTAGACGTGTTAGTATTGGAAAAGGAAATTTCTAGAGATGCATTTTTAGCCGAGAGATTAGAAGGAAAGCTCTATGGCAAGACTCCAAAACACAAATCAGATCGAAATTTGAAGTTTGAGCACTTGGTGAGAGTATACGACGCTTTAATTGCTAGTAATTACATCTTAACCGACGCCGCGATGGAAATCATTCGCGGTGCAGATGCAGATGCCATCATCGAAAGCCTCGAGGCCGATATCTTTGAAGACATCGAAAAGCAGAAGAAGTCTAGAGATGAAGCATTTCAAAGAGCTTTGACGGAACCGAACGATCCAATCGCATCAAAAGTGAAAGCGCTTAAAGTTTCGGATGATAACATCAACAACAACAACAAGAAACGCGAATCAGTGCCGAGAGTTGTTATGGAAGGGAAGAATATCGCCGAATTCGTTTACAACAGAGCCGAAGCTTCCGTGCAGTTTGAGCAAGCGAGAGCGGAACACGCAAAGAAAACGGGAGTCCCAACGCCTGTGTTATCTTCTTCGCTTCCTTCGCCGAGGGCAGCAAAAGCAAACAAGCCGACAGGAACAAAAAAAAGCAAAGATTCAGATTCAGATTCGGAAGGATTTCATTCCGCAGATGACGACGATGACGATAATGAATCAGATGACGACAATTCAGAATTTTCAGGAAGTTCAGATTACGAAAGCGATGATGATGATTATGAAGACGCAGGTCCCGGTTACCTTTCTTCGGCCGCGGGTGCTTTGGGTAGAATGTTCTCGCGAGGTTAAACTGATAATAAATAAACAATTATAATTCATTTATATTATACAGGTACAAGTACGGTACCAGTAGTACTTATAATACTTACTATATATATTGATATGTTTCTCAACCAACCAAGGCTATGTGTTATTCTTTTTTTATTTTACAGTGTCACAGCGAACGATACGTATGGATGACAATCTTCCGAACCTCTTTCGCCGCCGAGGCCGCCGCCGCCGCCAACGTCTCCACCTTCGGCTATCGACGAAGACGACCAATGAGAACTTGAACCGTTACCAAAGGTTACATCCAATGCTGCTCTCAATTTTTTTTCCTGTCGCTCCTTCGGTCGAACCACAACCGCCTGAAACGCCGGGGGCAATCCGTACCTCAGAATACTCTCCACGAATAAGCGAACGACGACGATATGAATCCAGGACGAAAAAACTTCTCCATAAGAAGTTTGGCACCACTCGTATAACTCGTTCCTTCGTCTCGTAACTTCGTCTTCTAAACTTTGTTTCTCTTCCTTCTTCTCTTGAATCTTCTCTTTATCAAAGTCGTATTCTCTGACTTGATATTGTCCACTTTTTTCTCTCACGGCGCTCTTGAACGAATCCACGGTTCGTCTGAACAAGGTCACGGTAAATAAAGCGTAATCACTTTCTTCCTTTAATAATTTGGAACTTCTTGGCACGACGAATTGTGCTAACGTTTCGTACGACTCTAACCAATCTTGTTGCGAAAACTTTGGCACCGTCACTAACAACGTCGTTAAATTTTCTGTTTCGATCATATGTTCCTCTTTAACTACGTCTCCCAAATCTCTCGTCGCTAACGATCCTTGCATTTTCCTCGTAATCGTCGATAAACTGTTCTTCGCCATGACAAATTCACTTAATTTCACTTTCAATTCATCGTCTATTTTAGCAACGTGTTCCGTGATCTTCTCTACGGTTTCTCTTAACTGTCTCTTTGCCGGGTTCTTCGCTTCGTCCCATTTGAAATCTTTTAAATAATCATGCGCCGATATGCCGTCCACGTTTAAAATTACTTCTGCCTCAAATCCTCCTCCTCCTCGCCTAGTCTGCTGCTGCTGCGTTCTTTGCAGTTCTTTCTCTTTATTGATTTGTTCCCCAATTTCGCTGATTTGTCTCTTAATCTTTATCTGCGTCTGTTCCACCGTCTGTACGATCTTCTGTACGTCGTCCGATAGCGACAGTAAGGAGTCTAAAGTGCCTATTTTCATGTCCTGCGGGATCTGTATTTTACTTATCATGGACGATAATGAATTCGGATTATTACTACTACTACTTTCATCGTTCGCGTGAGTAGTCGTCGTCGTCGTCGTATTTAACGCGCAGCACTGTTGCAATAGTTCAAAAGCTCTCTGCTTCCTCTCCTCTAACGAAGAAGAAGAAGAAGAATGAGAAGAAGAAGATCGATCGATCGAGAGAGATGTTTCCGATTGCGATGATTGCGTCCGCGCAGCTTTCAATGGAAGCGAAAGTAACCAATACTGGTTATTACTGTTCGTACCGTTCTTATTATTGTTAGACGACATTTTGGATATATATGTTATATATATACTACTAATGCTCTCTTAACAACGCACACGGCTCTCTCTAGATCTTCTCTATAGATCTTCTTATTCGTATCGTTATTCTATGATGTTTTACGGATATGTTAGTATTATTACTATTATTATTATTACTATTATTATTATTATTATTACTATTATTTATTACGATTTGACTCTGCAAGAGGACTTTAACGATTAAGGTCTGAGCGTTAGACGTCGTACCGAACGCTTCTTTAACCGCGTTCTGTGAACTTTATTAGCACAGATTACTACTAAAGCGTTCGTTTATGCCTTGAAGGTGTTACGATTCGGTCTCGCTTAATTGTGACTTATTTAACGAGCGAGGTTTCTCTTTGGTGAAAGGTTCTGTTTCTCTGTGGAGGGCAAAAATGGTGAAATTGCTTTTTTAGACCAATTTAGGGTTTCAGCAAAAAAATGAGAGTTTACCATCACACACAACATCATTAAAATAGTGGTATACATAGATTTGTCTGCATATATAACAGTACTCTGTTTAATACTCTCCTACTCACGGTCATTCCGTGCGCGTCGATGAACGCACGCACGCACGCATGCATGAATAATCTTTCGTGAATTGCCCATCTCGCGAGAGTAAATAATTACCCATCTTTCAAATCAAATCAATCCGCTCTCTGTCATCTGTATCGGAATCGAATCCGTTTTTATATCAAAATGTTTACGAAGATAAGGACGTTCATAGTTCGCTCGCCAACTTCGACGCAGAAGTTCTACAACGAAACCGACTCCGTGTTACGCTCTCTATCGATCGCACGAGACGAAGAAGAAGCAGGAGCGACAGCGGCTGTCAATGATTGTGATCATGATACAGCCAACGCTGCGTTGTTCAGTTATGAATTTCCTGCGACTGGGGACAAGTTCTACGCGGACTCGAACGCGATACAACAACTGCAACTGCGACTACTGCAACAACGCGAACGGTTGAATGATACTAATAACGACAATAACGATAATAATAGAACGATGCAATCGCTTGTTGTTAAACCTTTACAAGGCACTGTTAAGTACAAACAATGCGGTACGACGTACGAGTTCTATACGAACAACAGTAACACTTACGGAAAATTGACTTTGTTCAGTACGACGAACGATGCGAATAATAGTAATAATAAAACAGTAGAGGCGACTTACGTTGGGAACTTTAACGATCGAGGAGAGTTCTCTGGGTTTGGTACTTATAACTCGCGAACGAACGGAACGCAGCACGAGGGGTTATATAAAAATGGTAAACCGAATGGACCCGGTATGTTTCGATTTAAGAACTTGGATACCTATAACGGCCAATTCGTCGATGGACTTTTACATGGATGGGGTACTTTAGTTTTCCATGAAACTGGAGATAGATACGACGGTGAATTCGCGAGAGGAGCTATGAGCGAGAACGGAGTATATACGTGGAAGAATGGCAACTGTTACGTCGGGAAATGGAAGAACAATAAAATGCACGGCCCCGGGGCGTTCTCTGACGGCGAAGAAGTTTTCATTTTATGCGAATACAAAAACGGGAAAAAAATTAGAGAAGAGAAAAAGGGCGAACTCCCGGAAGCTTTGAAACAACACCGAAAACGAATGCAAGAATCGATGAAGATGTCAAACCCGCAATCGATGAAATTACAATCATCTTCTTCAATGAAGATATCGAAAATGTACAAAGAGTTTGGCGAGGCAAACTTATTCAAACGCATGTTCTCTTCGCGCTCGCAATCTGTTAGGAGAGTCAAAGCCGGAGGACAGACGATATATAAAGGACATAGGAGTTACGAACTGATGACGCAATTACAATTAGGAATCATATGGTCAATTTCGAACAAACAAACATCATCATCGACAAAAACAAAAACAACTACGACGACAACAACGACGAATCTGCAACAACAAAAGGAGCAAAATGATTCTGAAGATATAACCACATCCACCACCACTATAGCCGCCGGTGATGAGAGTAATAATAATAATAAAAGATTAACAGTACAAGATTTCGATTCTTACGTCAAAGTTCGCTTTCCAAGAATTGGTTCAGAAATAACGCCGCCGCACGCGTCTTCTGATTTCAAATGGAAACTCTATTCTCCAAAAGTGTTTAAAAATCTGCGCAGCGATTGGGGCGTCGACGAATCAGAATTCATGTTGTCGATATGCGGCGAGCAAGCTTTGAAAGAGATGAATTCAGCCGGGAAATCTGGTTCCGTTTTTTTCATTTCTTCGGATGATAGGTATATAATCAAAACCATGCGTAAACTTGAAATGAAAGCGCTCTTGAAAATGTTGCCAAAGTATTACAGACACATGCAAGAGAACGAAGATTCGTTGTTGACGAAATTTTTTGGCGTATTTAGCGTGAAGCCAAAGGCTGGAAGGAAGGTTCGATTCATTGTCATGAGAAATTTGTTTTGCGATTCGTTAGAGATTCATGATACTTACGATTTAAAAGGTTCGACGTTAGGAAGATTTACGTCGCACGAAAAGAGATTGAAAGCTCGATTGTTAGGATCGACCGTCGAGTCGGGCGTTATTTTGAAAGATTTAGATTTAGGATTTAAGTTCAGATTGGAAAAATCGAAAAGAGATTTGTTCATTCGCCAAGTCAGTTTAGATTTAAAGCTTTTGGAGGAGTTACATATTATGGACTATTCGTTACTTGTTGGCGTTCATTATACGAACGAAAACGATCGCAAGTCAAAAAGTGAATCCATGATCTCGTTAGGTTCAGAGCAATTGAACGATATTAGCGAAGAAGACATTGTTAGTGGCAACGGTACTCCTCGAAACATGTCCTTGAACGAAGAAAAAGAAGAAGAAGAACTTGCGACGACGATGACGACTAAAAAACCAAAAAAAGGAAGAAAGAATAGTAAAGTGAGCTTTGATGATAACGATGAAAATGGTGAATATGCATGGGCGCTGAATATATACCAAGAGTTATCGAAGAATTTTGGTTCTTTTGAAACAGTTGCGGCGACTTCGACTAAACCTCTCGTGTTCAAATACATAAACCACGGTGGCAAAAGAAACGAGGAGAAGAGACCATTGAAAGGCGCGGATGAGCAAATCGCTCAGGTCGTTGGACACCAATTAATAAGTTCGAATAGTTTACCCAAACAACTCGCTTGTGTATGCGTTCCAGGGATCGCGTTCAAATCGCTCGCTAAAAAAGACATCAAAGTTATACAAGAGGAGCCGCGAGTTCGGGATGCCGTTTTGCATTTGGGTATTATAGACATCTTACAAATCTATTCCGCTTCGAAGAAACTCGAGCGCGGATGGAAAGGTGCGGTATATAAAGCGACCGGGCTTAGCGTGGCGACTCCAAAGTTTTATGCCAGAAGGTTTAAGGATTTTATGCGGAACATTTTTGAATAATAGCGTTTATAGAAGTTATAATGAAATTTATAGTGTACCAAGATTACGTCAAATCTTTCGCCCTCTTTTTAGTGTCTCTAAAAGTGGGAGACCATGTCTTCGTCCTTTCTTCGGCGAGCAAAGACACGTCGTTTGTAGCTAATTAAAGAAGTACTACATAAAATTGAACACGAACGACGTGGTCTCCCACTTTTAACGACGTTGAAACTAGTATATTTTACTAAACTTCTACGGTACGTATCTATTTCTATTGTTCTATAATATTTATCTATTTCTCTCTAACTCTTTCGAGTAGTGCTAGCAGTAGACTCTTTCTTATCCTGAGCAATCGCATGATTATCATAATCAGCATCATCGTCTTTGAATGAATCAACCGCTTCTCGGTAGCCTTCTTTATAGGCTTTAATGAACTCTCGAACACCGTCGCGGTAAGCAATCCCGCGAGTTTCATATAAATGTTTGACCAATGGTCGCCACCCACCAGCTTTAGTCACTCGAACTAACTCTTTCATTTCATCCTCAACGTTCGGTTCTTTCGTTTTCGTTTTTATTCCTTCTTCTTCCGCCTCGGTTGAATTTGTACCAGTTGTTTTTGTTTTTCTATTTAACGTGGTGGTGGTCTCTTTGAGACCTGTGTCGTTGTTTTCTGTTTTTTTAGTCGTCGTCGTAACCCAAGTTCTATAATACATATCACACGCTTTCGTCCAAACCGTAAAATGCTCTCGCAACGTATATTTTCTCGGATGTTTATAATCGGGAGGATTAGGCATTGTTTCAGGCCATACGATCTCACGAAAGAGTTTTATTTTTTCTTTGAATGATGATGCTGAATTGTTGTTGTTTGAAGATGAAGTTGAAGATGTAGTTGAAAACATTCCACTCATTGTCCTACTCCTTCTGCAGCAACTATCACCTATAGCATAAAGCGAAGAAGATGATAGCCTCGTTGCTCTCAACATGCTCCTTCTTTTTAACTACGTACATAAATTATATAAAGTGACACAATATTGATTTTTAGTGCCGATAAGTTGGCAACAAATGTACTTATTTTGGTTGCAGATATAAAGAATTTAATATAATTTAATAATTGGATACTTACAGGATCATATCTTCTTTTTACCCAATTTTCTTTCATATTTCGATTCAAACTTTTATCATAATCCCATTCTGTGATTATTATATATAATATATATTGGGAACATTTTTAGATTAACTCAATTTCATATTTATATATATAATTTAAAATAAATATAAATAAAAATTGCATGATTTATTTTTATCCCATCAATTTTACCATTATAAAGATTATTTGAAAACTTTTTCATGTTCAATCGATATGAAAACGTTATTGTAATATATTTATTTGGGGATATATCAGTATGTAATTTTTAAATAATTTAAATAAATATTAACTTAAATAATTTATTAATTATTAGCATAGGATCACAATTTATTTCATTGATAAAAATAAATAATATAAACAATAAAAATAGTAGAATATATTTAAACTTAAATTGAGTTGGGAACTCGTACATTTACAAACTTTATTTCATTGAAATAAAATAAAATCAGAAAAAGAGAAACGAAAATTTCACAAAAGTTAATTCAAAACATTCAAACGCGCATAGAATTGCTCAATTTCAGCTTCAATGAACTTTATCAACGATTGTACTTCGTTTCGGCCTGTTTTCAGCATTATTAGAGTCTAAGTAAGAGATTTTACGCTCAAAAGTAGAACAAATTTGAGCTTGGCATTGAGTCATCGTTTCATTTCATCTTTTGACTGAATGATGAAAACAATGTCTAAAACAGGAAGGCATCAGCAGGCGCTTCACTTCGTCATAAAAAATGAACCGAATAAGAGAAGCATTTATTTATTTAATAAGCATATAATGACGACGATTCGTTCGTTATCAAAAACGAAATCATCGAATAAGAACACTTATAATAAATCTCTTATCTTCTATCGATTCTCGTTATTGTTGTTATCAGTGTCAGTACTGTTTGGTCTGACTCATTTCTCTCACGTCTTCGCCGTCGAGGAGTTCGAAACCGAACGAGCGATGTTAGATTTCATCGATGAAACTTCCGAGGACTCTTTAGCCGTGATTTCTTTGTTCAGACCGGATAACGAACACGAGAAATTCGAATTCGTGTACTCCGACGCCGAGGAAACGTTCCATGATTACGGTCACGAAGATGTCATTTTCGCTCGCGCGAATAAATTAAAAGGTTCTAAAGAGACGCCACCAAAAACGTACGTCTTAAAACCGCATTATAAGGAAACGAAAGATCTTCGCATAATGAATACGACCGAGCAAACGTACGATTTACAGAACTTAGTGAACTTTATTTTCTATTCATTAATTCCCCCGTACGCGAAATGGCCAGTATTTCCGAAAAATCGCGGGACCGAAGACGAAGTGCAACGCGCGAATTTACACGCAAAGAACGATATGCCGAAAGTATTCGTTCTCACGAAACCGGAAGCGGCTGTTGATAACGGAGTCGTCTTGCACGAAGTATTGACCGAAGTAGGATCGGCCATTGCCGGTTTAATGGTCATCATTCAATTATCTGTTAAGGACAAATCGTTTTTAAGAGCCGCGGTATACGAAGGCGAAGAGGATAAAATCATGGAATGGTTCGAGACGAACGATTTCGTCCTGGTCGGCTACGATAAAATCACAAACATTAGAGAATCGATGGTTTTTCCAAACATGGAATCGTTAACGTTCGAAACGATGTTAAGTTTTTGTAGTAAATACGTATCGAAAATAGGAGGAGACGTCCTCGAAGGTAAGCGCTCGCCTTTCCCGTTGAAAAAGAGCAAAAATAGAAGGAGTAAGAACACCGTCGGATTAGGAAAACATAGAGGCTCTGAGCATAGCGCCGAGGATTTAGAAGAACTTTAATAATAATAAAGTTAATGACTAAATATGTACTACCACTATAATCACATTTATTTTTACTACTACTACTTATTTCGCTATTACCGGTATGTATTTTTTTACTTTTTTGGATTCAAAGGACATTTATAATCGCCTTTCTTAAATCGAGCGAACGAATTCCCGCTTAACAAATCGTGTTCGGGTATCAAAGCGTAATCCTTTTTATCGCTCGGTGGATTCACGTCGAGCATGTCGTAATAATATTCCCACCACTCTACAAAAAAGTCCACGTATAGCTTTAAGAACTTTTGATGATCTTTCGGGTACGCGCACGCCGTCATCCATTCAGGCTCCCAAGGTTTGGGAGAACCGTTCATGTGATATCCGTGGACTCTCGTTTCGTCCCATAACTTTTTCTCCTTTACCATTCTTCTATGTTTCATGATATAATCGATTGGAATCATATTATAGCGATTTTTGAACCGTACGTTCAAAAAATCCTGCTCAGACGTCGCTAACATTTCGGTCTCTGTCAATTTCAAAAACGCGTCCATGATTTCATCGAAAACTGTATTCGACGGGTTATAAACGAACATCCCGGCGTTAAAACCGGCTTTAGCATCGAACGATGATCTCGGAGTGACTGCTATGGTATGTTTATTCGCATCCGTTTCTGCACAGAACATTGAATCCGAGTTTTGTCTCACGTAAACATCTGCGTCGACGTAGACCATTTTCTGGTATTCCTCAAACTTCCAAACGAACATCTTCACGACCCAATAGCCGCTCGCATACCTTGCCGATTTCGACACTAAAGCTTTCGCTTTCTCGTTATTCTCAAACGGATCGACGACTATGACTCTAATCGATTCATTCGTTAACTTCTCTCTCACTTCTGCGCTCACGGCGGTTGACACTAAAGCTATGAAATCCCTGTCCTCGACGGCGTATTTCCTAATCGTATGTAACAAAACTAACACCGCTGGTAAGAATCCATCGTTCCCTAACGCAGTAATCCACGCTTCCAAACATCCAGTCGGTCCTCCTAGACCTTGCTCAGCAGCCTCTAACGACTCTCGCACGAATTCAACCTCGGATTTCTCGCGCGAGCGCGTCGAACCGACGCCTAACGCTCTACAGCGCTTCAGCGTTCGATGATCGCATTTCAGATCAAATAACAAGTCCTGTCTCGCGTTACCTTTCACTACTGCGTTCTTATTACCCTGACTGTTTCTGACTTTCCTGGCTCGTTCGTTCGACGCTAACTCCTCGCTCGGTCTATAGTCATATCTCGCTTGTCCTCTCCTCTCATTCATAATCACAATCTTGTTTACGTCATCGTCTTCATCATGGATTGCGCGCTTTCTCATTCTCACGAAAGCTCGATGATCGCTGTTCTCTACGAAATCGTAATTTCGCTTTCCTCGATCTCGTGCGTCGTTAACTGAACCCGTCAAATGCTTTGCAAAAATCACAAATGTAAAAACGAACAAAACGAACTTCTTCTTCGAAGGAGTTCTCTTCTGCGAAGTACAAAGTTTTTGTGAATAACGCGTTTTCCAGTTCTTCTTGTTTTGAGCAGAAGATGAAGCAGGAGTAGAGGCTTGAGCGATGATCATCTTGGAGAGGTTTTATCGTTTATTAATATAGGAAGTAGTATTATGTTATTAGGGAAACAAAACTTTTTGCAGATTTAATAAACGCACAGATCTAATAAATAATAAATAATAAATACGTATATATATATATATATATCTGATACAACAGACAGACAGACCAACGCGAGAGGATTAAGTAGTGATATGATTATAGTTATGTAGTGTTATCGGTCATCGCTAGTGATGTTTTCTCGTGGTCAAAGATGTTCACAACAACGCAAATCGCAAAATGAAAACACGCACGTCAGATCTACTACTAAATAATAAATACGTACATAGTAGATACCAGTATATGTATATATATACATACGTGCTGCAAAAGAGACACGCACGCGCGAGGATAGAGCAGTGATACCGCGCGTACGCATGTTACGATCGCGACATCATCGAGTAATGATTTTTTCTCGCGCGGTCAAAGAAGATGTCATCACAAACACAGATCGTAATTATTTACGTGCTCTGATCAAAACATTCTTTTATGACGACGACGACGACGACGACGACGACGATGAAAGAAAAACGTACGGTAAGGATCTCTCGTAACAATGAATGAACACTTACATAACGCGAAGTCGTTGGTTTTTAATGTCACACCCTAAATCCTCTCAGAGTACTAAATGATTACATCAGATATAGATATTAATTCAATATTATGCGCGTGGTGTATGAGTTATATATAACAGACAACGAGAGAGATTCGGAGGATTAAGAAACAGTATATAAACGATAGAGAGCGCTCGTGTTGTGTGCGCATAGTATGATATCATCTGCGCAGTTTCAACGACAACAAGGAAACACGTCGTCGTCGTCTTCACAACAACAACAACAACAACGACAACGACAACAACACGGATTGAATAGTCAAAGTAGTACGAATAACAGCAAAGCAGAACTGATTCACGCGGTCTCAAATTCAGTAGGAACAAAGACTGCCGATAACAAGAGGAAACGAAATAGGAGAGCTACTGTTTTCTGTTTCATCATCGCGATTACGATTACGATCGTTCTTAACAACCTTGGGTTCGGAATAGTCGCCGTAACTGTCACTGGATTCTCTGCGAGAGACCCTTTAGGCGGCGTCAAGGTCTTCTTCAAGCGAAGCGAGTGCGAGAACTGTAACCTGATCACGGAAAGAGAGATGATCAGAACGAAGAACGATCGAGTGACGGTCGTCGTGCAAGGATATTCACCGCTAAGGAAACCGAATTATGCAAAGATATTCAAAGAGTATTCGAAGATGATGCCGGACGTCGTGGATAGGATCGTGTTCGTTTGGAACAACGTACGAGTGAAACCGCCGGCGTATCCGACGGAGAACGAGAACGTTTTTATGATTCAAGCCGATGCGAACCATATGATGAACAGGTTCGTGCTTGGAGATGAACATATTCGGACGGATAACGTATTAACGATCGACGACGACGTCGTGATCACGAAAGGATTATTACGGTGCATGATTAATATGTTGAGCAAGTTTCCGGACACGATCGTCGGTCTCGACTCGAGACGGATTCAACCAGAAATACCGAGCTATCTAGGGGGTCCAGTGGATGTACTGAAATATCCAGCAATTTCGATAGGTAAAACGTTCTTAATGAAGACGAAATATCGAAAATATTTCCGAGAAGCCGATAGAGTTCTGTTAGATTCGGTCTTGAACGATAAACCGTGCGAACACTGCGACGATTTAGTCGCGCACGCTCTAGTGACGAACATTTCGAAACAAGGCGTCGTTTGGTTAGAACGAAACATATGGCCAAACGTGCGCGTATCGTTGCCGGCCCCTGAAGGCGTTTCGAATAAAAAAGATTGGTACGGTAAAATGGGTAAAAGAAGCGAGTGCGTAGGATATTTGAGAGATTATTTCGAGAAGGACGGCGAAGTGTTCTTGAAAACGCCTTTCCCGGTCGAAACGAGATGTTTAGCCGAAGAAAGTTAACAATCAATAATCGAATGCGGATCTTTATATATGTATATATATGTCCATGAATAGATCGGACGAACCGATCAGACTGGCGTCGTCGTCGTCGTCCGACGACTTGGTCTGGTCGACATCTGATGAAATAGATTACATGATGTGCGTTAGTTTTCTTTTGATGATATCTTTTCGGTACGGCAGAATTTTCCTGCAAAGCCTTCACGAACTCCTCCTCCTACTGAATATTTTCTGTGCATTGATGAAATGAGCAAGTTTCACGCGTTTTTATCATCGACCGATGTTCCTTCCTCCTCTAAATATATCTCAAACATGGATTTCAGATATATCTTTAGAGGATATACTAAACGGATTGGATTCGATACTGATGGTTGGAACAGTAAGGGCGGATATAAAAAAACCGTATCCTCGACCGTTCGAGCGATGATGACTCACAAAACTAACTCCGTTTGTCGCTCGTTATCTGAATCCTCTCAATCGATCGATAGAAAATCGATCACTTTAGTGCGACACGGTCAATCCACTTGGAACGAACAAGGTCGAATCCAAGGGTCGTCCAATATCTCGGTCTTGACCGAATTAGGCGAATCGCAGGCGCTGAAAGCGGGCGAGTATTTGAAGGAGGATAGATTTGAATATTGCCTACGATCACCGTTAAAACGCGCGCAGAGAACGGCAGAGATCATATGGAACAGTAACGCGCACGTTAAATGTACTACTGATGATAGCGATAGCGATGATAATGAACCGACGGTACCGCGAATGGACGCTTTGGACGAGTTAAGAGAGATCGATTTATACGCCTTTCAAGGCTTATATAAGAACGATACTGAAACGATCGAGAAGAACTTCAAGGAGTCGTATAGACAATGGAAACAGAGTCCGGAACAGTTTGAAGTTAGTGGGCATTTTCCAGTAATCGAGCTTTGGGAAAGGGGCGATAGGTGTTGGAGAGATTACATATTCCCGGTATTGGCGAAAGAAAACGTCGGAAGCTTATTAGTCGTCGCGCATAACGCGGTGAATCAAAGTTTATTAGCATTCGCGTTAGAGCTTGGACCGGAATTCTTTAGACGCATTTTACAAAGTAACTGCGGTGTTAGCAAACTCGAAGTTTCGAAATCATCATCGTCATCATCATCATCGTCGGAGAATAGTAATTATTTAAGTTTAATCAAATTGAACCAAACAGGAGATGGGAAAATTCCAATCAAAGCGACAGAAGAAAAACGATACATCGTCATAGTCGCTTCAGACAAAAAAAATTCTAATGAACAAATGATGAATGAAACTATGGATGAAATCAATAGCATTCATACGCTCTTAGCGAACGTTACATTTACGAAAATCGTTTCTTGTAAGTCTCGTGAAAAATCTTCTTCTACTATTAACGACGAAGAAGAATGCGTTTTAACGAAAGGCTTAGCTGCGATGTTTAAACAACAACAGCAACAACGGCAACAGCAACAAAAACCAAAACAACATCACGTTATGTCGTACATGAAATTAGACGCAGACCAATCGAACGAAAGTATTCAATCCCTTGCGCTGGAAAGTTCCGGGAACGTTCTCGTCGTCGCGAGCGATATAAAAGCGTGTTCTCAAATAGTCTCTAGCGCTTTTAGTGTATCTTTAGACGTGAGCGAGCGCATCAAAGTGAGACCTGGCGAAGGTGTTACAATTATCGATGTTTCGAAAGGGTACGAAAAATCGTGCTTGAACTGTGTAAACTTTAGTTAGTTAAGCTTATTTTAGCCGCGTATTATTAATACTATGAAAACATTTTACCTACATTTTACGATCGCGAAGAATAGGATTGAGAATCAACGTCGTCGTCGTCACGTCGTCGTCGTTTTTTCTTTTCTTTCTTCGACCGTTTCTTCTCCTTCTTTTCTTTCCTCTTTCGCGTCGAACGCACTCGCGTTGCCGCTTCTTTTTTTCCATCGTCGTCGTCGTCGTCGTCAAACGGTAATCCCTCTGCAATCGCTTTCGCTCTTTTCTCAGCCATCTGTTTCCTTCGTCTCAATTCATTCATTAGTGTTTGTTCGTCTTTTTCTTCCTCTATTTCATCGTCATCATCGTTCTTCCCATTCGCGTCTTCGTCTTCGGATGATTCCTCCGCCGACGACGTCGTCCTAAGCGCTTCTTTCGTACTCAAGTAAGCACACTCAGGCGCCAACGAATTGCACTTAAAGCACCTTTGCTTCCCTTCCAAACCTCGCTCTGCCCCACACGTAGCGCACTTCCACTTCCCGACCTTACGCTCCTTCGTCGCCTCTACCGCCCTCGCCTCGCTGACGCGAAAATCCTCGCAATGTTGCACTCTCAGAACCTTCCCGAGTACATCTGACCCGTTCAAGTTATCCACCGCGAGCACGGTCGATCGTTGATCTTCGTAGCACGCGAACGCGAACGATCTAGACTTCCCCGTTATTCGATCTCTCACGATCTCGCAATCCACGACTTCGCCAAACTGTGCTAAAACCGTGACCAAATCGCCTTCGGTGAACTTTTCGTGTAGGCCACCGCAGAAGACGTACGCGGATTTTGCGTATCGCTCGTGCCAAGACTGCGCAGAGTTGATCCCTAGTTCGCACTCTTTCAAAGAGATCTTTTGTTGGTTCTTGATCTGCGTCAAAACGTTCATTTTTGTTCCTTCTTTTGTGAACTCTGTTTGTTCGTTTGTTTGTTTGTTTGCTTGCTAATAAAATAATAATTGGCGTTTCTGAATATAGTCAGTATAGTTTCACTGAAACAGGGAACGAATACGAACGAAACGATACCTTTTAAAATGAAAATCGAGCTTCGGAAGATCGAACGAACGTTGTTTGACGAATATGAATTATTAATTGCGCTATCGCGCGTAAGATTTGATAATTATTTAAGTTTTCCCTAAAAAACATCACAAAGAAAACTGTCTCGACATGCGTGATAAGAAAAACGAACGCGTTAAATAAACGCGTCCGATTGGTCCAAGAAAAAACACCGAGGCCGATGATCATAAAGCACGCGAACACGGAATCGCTCTCTCTCGACGTCGCGAACCAAGCGACCAAAGGCGTGAACGATGTATTTAATGGAGTACTTTTACCACCAAAACCGGTTTTGATCACAAAAAAAAACGCTCTCGCGCGGAGGAATAAATAGTAATTAAACGGAGTCGAGAGATCGCGAGGTCGCTGCTTTTGAAAATTCGTACGTCGCGAGCGCGGAACTCGAGCGCGAAGAACGGTCAAATCGCGAGTTTTAATGAGCCATTTTTTATTCATTCATTAATTTTTAATCAGTAGAGAGTAGAGATTGGATTTTCCAAAAAAGCGGTTTGGCAGTTTTGGGGTTTAGGGTTTAGGGTTTAGGGTTTGTTTGGCGGCTGCAGAAAAAGCGCACAGGTTTTGAGAGCTTCATTTAATCAAATCAATCA
>Ga0209830_10000764_pt1 | contig 30991 bp, 21 predicted proteins | sample ArcticOcean_MG_C_12_FD_187439 | JGI IMG/M metagenome (GOLD analysis project Ga0209830, IMG submission 187439) | Marine microbial communities from western Arctic Ocean - ArcticOcean_MG_CB8_130 (SPAdes) (version 2) | ecosystem: Environmental > Aquatic > Marine > Oceanic | place: Arctic Ocean...
GGTATTATCTTTTACAAAAAAAAAAGTAGTTGTTTCAACTGATTTGTTGGTTGAAGGAGTTCATTTTAATTTAGCATATACTCCATTAAAGCATTTAGGATATAAAGCTATTATGGTTAATTTGTCAGATATTAATGCCATGAATGCGATAGCAACACAGGTAACAGTTTCGATAGCAGTTTCAAATAGATTTACCCTTGAATCACTAGAAGAGCTTTACTCTGGAATAAGGCTTGCGACCAAGGCTTATAAAGTTGATTTAGTGGGTGGAGATACAACATCTTCGACATCCGGATTGACAATTTCTATCACCGCTATTGGAGAGGTGGATGAGAAAGATATTGTTTATAGAAATGGAGCTAAAGTAAATGATTTAATGGTTGTCACTGGTGATCTTGGTAGTGCATATATGGGATTAAAAGTTTTGGAAAGAGAAAATGAAGTGTTTAAAGTTAACCCTAATAGTCAACCAGAGCTAGATCAATATACTTACTTAGTAGAAAGACAATTAAAGCCAGAATCAAGAAAAGATATAATTAAATTATTAAAAGATTTAGACGTCAAGCCAACATCTATGATTGATGTTAGCGACGGCTTGTCATCAGAAATTATACATATTTGCAAACAAAGTAATGTAGGTTGTGATTTATATGAAGAAAAAATACCAATTGACCCTCAATTAATTTCAACCTGTGAGGAATTTAATATCGACAGTACTACAATTGCTTTAAACGGTGGTGAAGATTATGAATTATTATTTACAATTTCACAAACGGATTACTTAAAAATTAAAGCGAATCCTAACTTCACTGTTATTGGACATATTTCAGATAAAAACTCTGTTCCTAGTCTAATAACAAGATCTAATTCCAAAATTCCTTTAAAGGCACAAGGATGGAATTCAATTAGCTAGCGTTCATTAAGTTTTCAATTTCATCAATTTCAATGGGAATATCTCTCATCATGTTTATTGGTTCTCCAGTTTTTTGAATTATTACATCATCTTCAAGTCTAATCCCAAAACCTTCAGTGGGTAAATAAATTCCAGGTTCTACCGTAAATACCATGTTTTCTTCCATCGGTTCTTCTAATAAACCATAGTCATGTGTGTCTAAACCCATGTGGTGAGATGTTCCATGCATAAAGTACTTTTTGTAAGCGGGTTTGTCCTTAGATTGCTGTTGAATATCTGATTTGTCTAATAATTTTAAATCAATAAGTTCTGAAGTCATTAGCTTTCCTACTTCTGTATGATATTCAGCCCAATCAGTACCCGGAACAAGTAGTTTAGTAGCTTCCTTTTTAACTTTCAATACCGAATTGTATACTGCTTTTTGCCTTTCGTTAAACCTCCCATTTACAGGGATAGTCCTAGTCATATCACTAGAATAATTAGCGTATTCAGCCCCGACATCTAAAAGTATTAAATCACCATTTTTACACTGCATATTGTTTTCAATGTAGTGAAGGATATTTGCATTTTGCCCTGATGCAATTATGGGGGTATAAGCAAATTTTTTAGACTTATTTATCAAAAACTCATGTATAAACTCTGCTTCAATTTCATATTCCCATACACCCGGTTTTACAAAATTCAAAATCCTTCTAAAACCTTTATTAGTTATGTTACAAGCGTGTTGTATTAATCTTGTTTCAATAGGATCTTTCACGGACCTGAGTCTTTGCAAAATAGGGTTACTTCTTTGTTTGTTTTGTTTTGGATATTTATTTAGTAACCATTTGCTAAATCTTGCCTCTCTAGTTTCAGTTTCAACTTTAGCTCTGTAATGCTCATTTTCATTAATGTAAATATTATTACAATTAACCATTAATTCTTCAATTATGTTTTCTAGATCATTAAGCCAGTAAACACTTTTCACTCCACTCAATTCAAATGCTTGTTTTTTATTTATTTTAGGTCCTTCCCAAACTGCAATGTGATCATTTGTTTCTTTTAAAAATAAAATCTCTCTATGCTTAGGGTTGATACTATTTGGTCATAAAACTAACACGCTTTCTTCTTGATCTATACCGCTTAGGTAGAATATATCTCTATGTTGTTCAAATGGCAATGTAGAATCAGCACTTACAGGATATATGTCATTTGAATTAAAAAAAGCAATACCATTTTCTTTCATTTTTTTAGAAAAATTAAGTCTATTTTTTATAAATAGCTTACTGTCAATTGATTCGTATTTCATATTTATTAATTTTATAATTCAAATGTAATAATATTCTTTTTGATTTATTTTAAAATCATTCTAAATAGACATTTTTTCTTGTGTAACATTTTTTTCAGTGTTACATTTGTTTAAATTTTTAATATAATAACAGATGTCAGTATTTTTTAATACATCCATTGCAAGGAAAATATCAATGGCTCTTTCAGCTATATTTTTAATGGTATTTTTGCTACAGCACTTCGCAATTAATTTCACATCTGTTTTTAGTCCGGATAGCTTTAACGAAATATCTCACTTTATGGGTACTAACCCTTTAGTTCAATTTGTTCTCCAACCAGTATTAATTTTTGGTGTAATTTTTCATTTTGTAATGGGATTCATTTTAGAATTTATTAACTACAGGTCCTCTAAAGTTAAATATGTTTATAATAATGGTAGTGCAAATTCTTCATGGATGAGCAGAAACATGATTTGGAGTGGTCTAGCAATATTATCATTTATGCTTCTTCATTTTGCTGATTTTTGGTTACCTGAAATAGATGCTAAATTTATTCAAGGTGACTGGGATGGTGGAAAGGTTATGGTAGACGGAATTTTGACTGGTGAGTATAGGTATTTTACAGAATTACAACACAAATTTAGCTATGCTCCTAGAGTAATATTTTATTGTATTGCTTTTTGCTTTTTATCTCTTCATCTAATGCATGGTTTTACTTCTGCATTTCAGTCTATGGGTTCAACAATTGGTAGAAAAAAAGTCTTACAAAACTTTAGTTATGCTTATTCAATTTGCATTCCTTTAGGTTTTGTTTTTATTGCATTATTTCATTTTTTTAATCATTAATTATGGCATTTATTTGCTGCGAATTTTATTTAATATAATTTATAAATATATATACGTGTTATAATTAATTTTAATTAATTTTGTAACACATAATTCAATTGATCTATGAACAAAATTACATATTCTTTAAACTACAGAAAGCCTAAAGGAGAGTATTTGCCAGATGAAGAGGTGTTGATATGTGTTAGGTACTATCATAAAGTTAATAATTCAGCTCCCAAAATAATTAAAAAAAGTACTGGAGTAAAATGTAAATTAAAAGACTGGGATACTAACTGGCATAAAAAAGAATGTAGGTCTCCAGTCAAAAGTTCTGATAAAGATTTTAAATCAAAAAATTTAATAATTGAACAGACTGCTAAAAATTTCGAGCAGTATCTTGTTCAAATTCAAAAGACTCCAGAACTTAAATATAGTTCAAAACTTAAGTCTAATCAACCTGATGGAGTTTTAAAGGATAAATGGACCAACCATAAGAACAAAATTAATTTAGTTAATCCAGCAAATAAAAGACTCATTGATATTATTGTTGTAGGAACTGGCTTAGCCGGTGGTTCTGCAGCTGCAACTTTAGCTGAGCTAGGATATAATGTTAAAGCCTTCTGTTTTCAAGATTCACCTAGAAGAGCGCACTCCATTGCTGCTCAAGGAGGTATAAATGCTGCAAAAAATTATCAAGGTGATGGTGATTCCACTTACAGATTGTTTTATGACACTGTTAAGGGTGGAGATTACAGATCAAGAGAATCTAATGTTTATAGATTAGCTGAGGTATCTACTAATATAATCGATCAATGCGTTGCTCAAGGGGTTCCTTTTGCCAGAGATTATGGAGGACTTTTGGATAACAGATCTTTTGGTGGTGTTTTAGTTTCGAGAACATTTTATGCTAAAGGCCAAACCGGCCAGCAATTACTATTGGGCGCATACTCTGCTATGAACAGACAAATTAGCAGAGGTAAAATCAAAATGTACAATAGACACGAAATGCTAGATGTTGTTCTTGTTGATGGTAAAGCCAGAGGTATTATTACTAGAAATTTAATAACTGGGGCAGTCGAAAGACATTCTGCTCATGCTGTTGTTCTCGGTTCAGGAGGGTATGGTAATGTATTTTATTTATCTACAAATGCAATGGGAAGTAATGTGACCGCAGCTTGGAAAGCACATAAACGTGGTGCATATTTTGCAAACCCATGTTTTACTCAAATTCACCCAACTTGTATTCCTGTCTCAGGAGATCATCAATCCAAACTTACATTGATGTCAGAATCTCTTCGAAATGATGGAAGAATTTGGGTTCCTAGTACTAAACAAGATGCAACTTCTATTAGAGAAGGCAAAATAACTCCTTTAGATATTTTGGAAGAAAACAGAGATTATTTCTTAGAAAGAAGATATCCTGCATTTGGTAACCTAGTTCCTCGTGATGTTGCATCAAGAGCAGCTAAAGAGAGATGTGATGCTGGATTTGGAGTAAATGCAACTGGAGAAGCAGTTTATTTAGATTTTGCTGCTGCAATTATTAGATACGGAAAAGAACAAGCTCACATAAATGGTGAGGATGAAAATAATGAAGCTTTAGTGAGCAAATTAGGTACTGCTGTTATAAAAAAGAAATATGGAAACTTGTTTCAGATGTATGAAAAAATAGTTGACCAAAACCCTTATAAAACTCCAATGATGATATACCCTGCTGTTCATTATACAATGGGTGGAATTTGGGTCGATTATAATTTAATGACAACAATTCCTGGCTTATATGCAATCGGGGAAGCTAATTTCTCTGATCATGGAGCAAATAGGCTAGGTGCCTCTGCATTAATGCAAGGATTAGCTGATGGATACTTTGTTTTGCCTTATACAATTGGAGATTATTTATCTGATGATATTTCAACAGGTCCAATTCCTACCGATACAGTTGAATTCGAAAATGCTGAACGCGAAGCAATAAAAAAATTAAACTTTTTTATTAATAATAAAGGAAAACATTCTGTTGACTATTTCCATAAAAAATTAGGTAAAATAATGTGGAATAAGTGCGGTATGGCAAGAAATTCTAAAGACTTAAATGAAGCTATTAATGAAATATCTGATTTAAGAAATCTTTTTTGGAATGAAGTGAAAGTTCCTGGATCAGCTGATGAATTCAATGAAGAGTTAGCTAAAGCTGGTAGGGTTGCTGATTTTCTAGAGCTAGGAGAACTATTTGCAAAAGATGCTTTATCTAGGGAAGAATCTTGTGGCGGACATTTCAGAGATGAACATCAAACACCTGAAGGTGAGGCCGTAAGAAATAAAGACTATCAGTTTGTTTCTGCTTGGGAGTATAAAGGGGATCCAAAAGATGCAATATTACATAAAGAAGAATTAAATTATAATGATATTGAAGTTAAAGAAAGAAGTTATAAATAAATATTTATGAAATTAAAATTAAAAATCTGGCGTCAAAAAAATTCAACTTCTAAGGGAAGTATTGTGAATTATGATGTAGATAATATATCTCCTAATATGTCATTTTTAGAGATGTTAGATCAGCTCAATTCAACATTAATTAAAAATGATGAATCACCTGTCGCTTTTGATCATGATTGTAGAGAAGGAATATGTGGATCATGTTCTTTATATATAAATGGTCAAGCACATGGACCAGATAGAGCCATTACAACCTGCCAACTTCACATGAGAAAGTTTAAGGACGGAGATACAATTTTTATTGAACCCTTTAGAGCTACTTCTTTTCCAGTTATTAAAGATCTTGTAGTGGATCGAAGTGCCTTTGATCGTATCCAACACGCAGGAGGTTATATCTCTGTAAATACATCTGGAAATACTCAGGATGCAAATTCAATTCCAATAAATAAAACAGATGCAGATAATGCATTTGATGCGGCTACATGTATTGGTTGTGGGGCATGTGTAGCTACTTGTAAAAACTCTTCAGCTATGTTGTTTGTTGGTGCGAAAATATCTCAATATGCTCTTTTGCCTCAAGGAAAAGTAGAGGCTAGTGACAGGGTCACTAAGATGATTGATCAAATGGATTTAGAAGGTTTTGGAAATTGTTCTAATACAGGTGCTTGTGAAGTAGAGTGTCCTAAAGGTATTTCTCTTGACAATATTGCAAGAATGAATAGAGAATTAATGAAATCTAAAGTATTGTAGATTTTCTATTTTAAAATAAACTCTTGAACTAGGTCCCAACCTGCTCTTATATCAAGTTCTTCATCTAGATGGCTTACTGTTTCGGGAAAAGACTTAAGTAAGTAGTTTCCAGAGTCGAATTTATTATTTTTATTACGATCTAATATTACTCTAACATAATATTTACTAGGTACAATATGTTTGAAGTCAATATTGCCATTCGAAGTTACTGTTTTTTCATATTTAACTTCTCCTAGTTTAGTTGTCAGTTGCACAATTGCAGGATACTCAACATTTCTTAGAATAAGCCTTAGGTTTCCGTAGTCATCATAAGTTTTTGTTTTGTAGGTATAACTTAAGGTATCATTTGAAAAGTTATAAAAATCTGTAAAAGTTCCAGGCAGAAATTTCACATTATAACTTTCTTCTTCTTGTTTGTTAAACTGAAAGACATAGGTATTTTTAAAAGTATCTAAAGAGACTTTAAACTCTACTTCTAAAGAGTCATTATTAGTAATGCTAATTTTTGTTTTATCAATTTTGTTAAAAGGTGTATTTGCTTGGAAAAGTATATTATCAAGGAAAGAAATATAGTTGTTTTGTAGTGCTTTAATTTTTAAAGAATCAATTTCTTGATTTCTCAACTTCACAGATAATGTGTCAATAAAATTATTGTTTGTTACTTTAAAAAGTAGTGAGTCTAATTTTTTAGTGCTGTTATGCCAATAATATAAAGTATCCTTAGCTTCGTTCATAATAATCTTACTTGAAAAAGATTCTTCAACAGTTGAAATTAAGTTAATTTTATAATCTTCTAGTTCACCATCAAATCCAAAAGAAATTGAATTTTTAGAAGATTGTTTTGGTCTGCTAAATTTAAAATCTAAATTTTCTTTAAATAATTTCAAATTATAATTACCAGTATCCCTAGGCAGTTGAATAATACCACTATAAAATGCTATTTTATCAGTTGCATTTTGATAAATATAGTCTATGTTTTCTTCTTTTAAAGCAATTAATAGATACTCTCCTTTTTTTAAGTTTTCTAAACTAAACAGGCCGGTACTATCAATTAGTTTTGTTATATACTTTGGCTTTGATTTGTAGATAATAGAATCAGAAGTAGTGCTATCGATTTCATAAAGCATAACATTAATTTCTTCAGAAACTTTTCTTTCTAAAGCGTCCTTAAGTGAGCCATTTATTTTTAGTGAATCAATATACTTTCCTGTGGAAAAAACATATTTATAATTAGAAAAAACATTGTCCGCATTATTATCTACAATACTTTCTCCAAAATTGAATACATAAGTAGAATTTGGTTGTAATGAATCTTGAAATTTAATTTCTAAATATTTACTTGCTGTTCCTAAAGGGGTTATTTCTGGTGCAGGATCAATAGGAGGGGAAATAATTAAATATTTTTGTAGGTTTTTAAATTTTATATATTCATCAAAATAGACCCTTATTTCTTTTGAATTAAAATTTAGTGTATAATTCTCTGGAGTTGATTTAATAATGGAAGGTGCAACTTCATCTATTTCACCCCCAGTTGGAGTGCCTCTATTTGCACAGCACACGATAGTTAGTGCAATAATAATTTTAAAGACAAAATTTGTTAATTCCTTCACTAGTAATGTTAAATTAAGTACAAATTAACGTATAATTTTCAAAAAACCATTCCTTTAGTTCAAAAGGGTTTCATATTTTTACATTATGGGTATAAATGAAGACAAGTTTAAAAGAGTTATTTCGCACGCTAAAGAATATGGGTTTATTTTTCAAAGCAGTGAGATTTATGATGGTTTAAGTGCTGTATATGATTATGCTCAAAATGGAGCAGAACTAAAAAATAATATTAGAGAATATTGGTGGAAATCAATGGTTCAAATGAATGAGAATATAGTTGGTATAGATTCTGCTATATTAATGCACCCAAAAACCTGGGCAGCTTCTGGTCATATTGATGCCTTTAACGATCCTTTAATTGATAATAAAGATTCCAAAAAAAGATACCGTGCCGATGTACTTGTTGAAGATTACTGTGCGAAAATTGAAAACAAGATTGATAAAGAGATTTTAAAAGCGGCAAAAAGGTTTGGCGAAAAGTTTGATAAAGAACAATTTGTGGTCACTAATCCTCGTGTTGCAGGTTATAAAGAAAAAATTACCATCATTTTATCTAGACTTGGGAAGTCTTTAGAAAATGAAGATTTAGAAGATGTTAAAAATTTAATATTAGAGTTAAATATCGTTTGTCCTATTTCAGGCAGTAAAAATTGGACAGATGTTAAACAATTTAATTTGATGTTTGGAACAAAACTTGGAGCATCGGCAGATACTGCTACAGACCTATATTTAAGACCCGAAACTGCCCAAGGTATATTTGTTAATTTTTTGAATGTGCAAAAAACTGGAAGAATGAAAATTCCATTCGGTATTGCTCAGACTGGGAAAGCATTTAGAAATGAAATTGTAGCTAGACAATTCATCTTTAGAATGAGAGAGTTTGAACAAATGGAAATGCAATTCTTTGTTAAACCTGGAACTCAAAATGATTGGTATCAGAAATGGAAAGCGAACAGAATGAAATGGCATATTTCTTTAGGTATGGGTGAAGATAATTATCGTTTTCATGATCATGAAAAATTAGCACATTATGCAGATGCAGCAACAGATATTGAATTTAAATTCCCATTTGGCTTTAAAGAATTAGAAGGAATACATTCAAGAACTGATTTCGACTTAAAACAGCATCAAGAATTCTCAGGAAAAAAACTTCAGTACTTCGATCACGAATTAAATGAAAGCTATACACCTTGTGTTATTGAAACTTCCATAGGCTTAGACAGAATGTTCTTGGCTATTTTCTCTAACTCATTATGCGAAGAGACTCTTGAAAACAATACTACCCGTACTGTTTTGAAAATACCACCTTTTCTTTCTACTTACAAAGTTGCAGTATTGCCATTAGTAAAAAAGGATGGTCTTTCAGAGCTTGCAAGAAATATTTATAATGAGTTAAAGTTAGAGTTTAATGTGACTTTTGATGAAAAAGATGCTGTTGGTAGAAGATACAGAAGACAAGATGCGATTGGAACCCCTTATTGTATTACTATTGACCATCAAACAAAAGAAGATAGCACTATCACTATTCGAGATAGAGATACCATGGAGCAAGATAGAATTCCGTTAAAGGAAGTTGAAAGCTATATTAAAGAAAAAGTTAGTTTTAATACTGCACTTTCTAAAATGCTTTAAGAAGAGTGGTTTTACTCTACCTATTTCATCTTTATAATTTTAATATTTAATCGAAAAGACATAACTTTAACTTTTTGAAAACCCAAAAACCCAAAAGATGAATAAATTTATTTTAAACTCTCTTTTTTTATTATTCATAATCAATTCTTATTCTCAACAAAAAAATAATGACTCTTCATTCAAGAGTTCTGAGTTAGAATATAAATTTATACCAAGTATTTTAGATCAAATAAAAGATGGTACATTTATTTATGCTGAAGAATCTAAAGGTCCTGAAGTTAAAAGAAAAGACAAAAAATTAAGATTAAATAAAGCTGTAATAGGAAAGGGATTGCCACTTGGAGATGATCCTCTGTTAGATATTCAAAATAATGCCACTATTAAAGCAAGTAGAGAACCTATTATTGTCTTTGAAACTATGACAAGTTCTAATTCTTGTCCTTCTGATCCAACAGGCTCAGTTGGTCCAAATCACTATGTAGCAGCATGGAATAGTGCATATCAGGTTTACGATAAAGAAGGAAATAATCTTACTCCGGCAAGTTCTTTAACATCATTGTTTGGCCAAGATAATTTTGGGGACCCAGTTGTATTATATGACGCTCAAGTTGATAGATTCATAATTACTAGTATGGGCCAATCATCAATACAGCTAGCTATATCGCAAACTAGCGATCCTGTTACTGGTGGATGGCATGTTTATTCCGCTTCATCTTCATTAACCGTTTTTGAAACTGCAGGGCTTCCTGATTATCCACATTATGCAATTTGGTCAGATGGTTATTATATTTCTGTAAATGCAAATGCTAATGACTTTTATGTTTTAGAAAGAGATAAAATAATTGATGGAGATCCATCAGCAACTATACAAGCAGGAACTGCGCCTAGTTTGTACGCAGGAGGTCTAGCATCTCCACATTTTTTTAGTGTAACAGGTGATAATCACCCAGTTAGTGGAAATGCTACAATGGTATATTTTCAAGATGATGCATGGGGGGGAGTTTCTCAAGATCACTTAAAACTTTGGACAGTTAATATTGACTGGAGTAATCCAAATAACTCTTCTATATCAAATCCTAATCAGATAAATACAGCATCTTTTAATAGTATATTTGATGGTGGAGCTTTCCAGAATTTAACATTACCAAATGGATATGATATAGATGCCTGTCAAGGCATAGTTATGCAATTAGCCCAATTCAGAAAATTCACCTCTCATAATTCGGCTATTTTTAATTTTACAATTGATGTAGATGGTTCAACGGCAAAAAAAGCAGGTATAAGATGGTATGAACTAAGACAAGATGCAGACGGAGAGCCTTGGACTTTGCACCAAGAAGGCACCTATACAGCACCAGATGGTAAAAATGCTTTTGTTGGTAGTATGGCTATGGATTCTCAAGGAAATATAGGTATGGGCTATACATCTATGAGTACAACTGAAAATATTGCTATTAATTATACAGGAAGGTTTGCAAATGACCCTCTTGGTCAAATGACTATTAGCGAAGAAAATATTGCTACAAGTACATCAAACCCTAATTCATGTGGAGGCAGATATGCAGATTATGCACACCTTTCTGTAGATCCAACTAATGATAAAACATTTTGGTTTGTTTCTGAGTATTTTAGTCCTGGTAGGAGAGATGTAGTAGGTGCTTTTCAAATTGCTGCAGATTTTGCTAATGATATTGGAATAGTTGGTATTAACTCTCCGATTTCAGGCACTTTGACAAACTCAGAAAATATTACGGTATCAATATTTAACTATGGGGAAGAAGCAGCGTCTAATTTTGATATTTCTTATCAAGTAGATTCTCAAACAGTTATCACTGAAACCTTCTCAGGTTCATTAGCGTCTAATGAAACTGGTGAATTTACTTTTTCTACAACTGCAGACTTATCTTCTACAGGAGCTGTATATGAGATTTGTGCATATTCATCTCTCACAGGAGATGAAGATTCTTCCAATGATAGTTTTTGTGCAGAAGTACAATCATTAGATTTAAATGATTTAGGAGTATCTAATATTATATCTCCAGTTTCTGCTGCAAATGGTTCTTCAAATGAATTGGTAACTATAGAAATAACTAATTATGGTGGTGGAGACCAATCTAATTTTGATGTTTCTTATGAATTTAGTGGAGTTACCGTTACAGAAACTGTTTCGGGTCCAATTTCTGCAAATTCTACATTCGAATATATTTTTACGGAAACAATAGATTTATCCTTTAGCGGGGACTATGAAATTACAGCAACAACATTATTAGAAAATGATTCAGATAGTTCGAATAATTCATTTACTGTAAATATTTCAGTGAACTGTCCTGAAGAGTATAGTTTACCAATTATTTGGAAAGATGATTTTGAGTGCTATGATCCATACGCTATTAGTGATATAGGTGATTGGTTAATATATGATTATGATGGTGGAACAACATGGGGTTCAAATGCGGTTGATTTTGATAATGAGGGTTATGTTGGCGCTGGAATTATTTTTAATTATCCTTTAAGTGGGGCTACTGACGAGATTTGGAATTCATATCAAGGAGATCAAGGATTATATTTCTTTGCTTCTGGTGCGAATAGTACTACATTTCCAAATGATGATTGGATGATAAGTCCTGAATTTAACGTTGAAGGCGTTAGTTCACCAATACTAAGTTTTTGGGCTAAGTCTTTAACAGATCAATACGGACCAGATGAATTTCAAATTGGTATAGGAAGTACGACTAACCCAGCTGATTTTACAATTATTTCTGGAGGTGCTGATGTTCAAGCTCCAACAGAGTGGACTCAATACGAATATGACTTAAGTGAATATATAGGGCAAACTATAAGAGTGGGAATACACTGTGTTAGTCCTGATACTTTTGTATTACAAATGGATGAATTTAAGGTCGAAGGTACATTAGGAATTGAAGACACATTTTTATATGATTCAGAATTTAAAATTATTTCAAAAGAAAATAATCAGTTTAACATTAGTTTAGCAACAAATTATAACGAGAATATCTCGTTTAGTGTGTATACTATTTCAGGACAAACTTTAGTATTTAATAATATATCTAAAGATTCTGACAAGTATATTTATGACTTAGATATGTCTTATGCTGCATCTGGTATTTACTTAGTGAAAATGGGTAATTCATCAATTGGTTTTAAAACTGGTAAGATTATTGTAAAATAGAAATTTTCAATACTAAATGTGATATTGTATTTTTTTAAATATTTGTTATCTTCGTGATCCAAATCTTTTAGATAATGAAACATTCAAAAATATTATTGCCCTTATTTTCTTTGTATAGTTTATTTATTTTCTCTCAAGTTACTAATGAGGGGTTTCCTATCAGTTGGTCATATTTGTCCGCAGAATTATCGGATGTAGAAGCTAATTTATTACCTTCTTTTGATCTTCAGGCAGCTAAAGAAGAAGACAAAACAAATGATTATTTATTTGACAAACCCTGGAGGTTTGGATACATGCACAGCGTAGATTATGGTTTTGAAGATGGTAATTGGGATGTTTTAGAAAACGGAGATAGGATATGGAGAATTTTAATCTCATCTCAAGATGCTTTATCCTTAAATTTTATTTTTGATAATCTATTTATTCCAAAAGGAGGATCTTTATATCTCTATAACGATGATAGATCAGATTTGTTGGGGGCTTATACTGATACACAAAATCAAGAAGGTGGTATTCTAGGAACATGGATCGTTAAAGGAGATTCTGTGTGGATTGAATATTATGAGCCACAAAATGTTACAGGTCAAGGAACTTTACATATAGTAAAAGCTACGCATGGTTATAGAAATGCAGACACGTTCAATCAGGCTAAAGGCTTAAATGACTCTGGGGATTGTAATTTAGATGTTGATTGTTCAATTGGAGAAGATTGGGAAGAATTAAAAGAACACAATAAAAGATCAGTTGGTATATTACTTTCTGGCGGTTCTGGCTTTTGTACAGGTGCATTAATCAATAATACTCAAAATGATGGTACCCCTTATTTTTTAACGGCTGATCATTGTTATAGTAATCCAGCATCATGGGCATTTAGATTTGGATGGATTAGTCCAAATACAGTTTGCGCTACAACTGTAAACAGTAGTAATGGACCGACTAATATGACAATAAGTGGAGCTTCTTTAAGAGCAAGAGATGCTGGGTCAGATTTTGCATTGGTTGAAATTAATACCGAAATCCCTGAGGACTGGGATCGAGTTTTTGCTGGTTATGATAAATCTGATAATTTTCCTGAATTCCAAGTTGGGATACACCACCCATCAGGTGATGTCATGAAAGTCTGCAGAGATGAAAATCCTGCTACCAAAGAAGTAAATGGCGGAGCACAAACTTGGGAAATTGTTGGTGGTGGGCTTTATGGTGGATGGGAAATTGGTGTTACAGAGCCAGGATCTTCGGGGTCTCCTTTATTTGATCAAGAGGGAAGAATTATTGGACAGCTTTATGGTGGTGGAGCTGCTTGTTCTGGAACAAATGATAATGGTGCTTTAGATTATTACGGACGAGTCGGAGTTTCATGGGAAGGAGCTGGAACATCTTCAACAAGATTAAGAGATTGGTTGGATCCACAAAATTCTGGAGAGGATACAATAGACCCTTATCCTACATTAACAAAATTTGATAATGACTCTGGAGTTACAAGTATAGATTCTCCAGTAAATGGCAGTTTAACTTCTAGTGAGATTATCTCTGTAACAATAACAAATTATGGTGAAAACTCCATATCAAATTTTGATGTTTCTTTTCAAGTAGACGGAGGGTCTGTTATAACAGAAAACTTTTCAGGTACAATATTAACAGCAGAGTCTGCTCAATATTCATTTTCATCTACAGTTGACATGTCATCTGTTGGAACTACCTATCAAATTTACTCTTTCACTGAACTTTCAGCAGATGAAGATCCTGATAATGACGGTGTTTATATAGATGTTACTCACCTTAATCCAAACGATTTAGGAATATCTGAAATAACATCTCCTACATCTGGAACGAATCTTTCTGCTAACGAATCCATTATTGTTGTTATTACTAATTATGGTTCATCTTCTCAATCTAATTTTGAGGTTTCTTATGAATTAAATGGAGAATCAGTAACTGAAACTGTTTCTGGCCCGTTAGAAGGAAATTCCTCTATAAACTATACATTCAATGAATCAGCTGATTTATCTGCATTCGGAGTATATGAGATTATGGCATCGGTCTCTATTGAAAATGATTCAGATGATTCAAATAACTCCTTATCTGTCAATGTAAATAATTCTAATTGCAGCCCAACTGCTGACACCTCTTATGGAGATGGTTTTCAATTATTCCAATTAGGGGATATAAGTAATACATCTGCAGGAGAAGGATATGGAGATTTTACTGATTTATCTACTGAGCTGGAACAAGGTACAACTCATGAATTAACAATTACTACTGGTTATGGAGATCAGTTCATAAGAGTTTGGATAGATTTTAATGATGATTATGTATTTTCATTAAATGAGCTTGTAGTTGATAACTTTGTAATAGCAGCAGGGTCTGCAGGTGGGACTTTCACGCAAACTATGGAATTAATTATTTCTGAAAATGCTACTTTAGGACAACATATAATGAGAGCTAAATCAAATTGGCAAGCAGGAGTTCCTGATGATGCATGTGAGGAAACTCAATACGGAGAAACAGAAGATTATACGGTCAACATTATAGAAAGACTAGGTTCTAGTAATATTCAAATTGAAAACATCTCAGTTTACCCAAATCCAGTGAACAGCTTATTGAATGTTAATATTGGACTTAACAGAGATTTTAATTATTCAATATTTAATATTACAGGTCAAATTATTGGCAAAGGTAAGTTTGCAAATAATATTAACAGGGTTGATTTTTCAGAGGTTTCAAAAGGTATTTATTTCCTTAGAGTATTTGACTCCCAGTCGAAAAAGCAAAACACATATAAACTAGTTAAAAAATAAAATAACCTAGCTGATAAAAAAAAGTTAGTTATTTCTTTTTTTATCTAAAAATTAGCTTTTAATTGAACAGTTCCATTATGAATAATAGAACTATTTTCTGTTTTTCTAGCGGAATAATTAAGATTTAAATCCACATATTTTGTTATCTTTTTTTGGATGCTTAGTGACCAAGTTAAATTATTTCCTGGCTGTAATCCTTCCATCATTATATAGCCAATTATTGTGTTAGGGTTTCCTTGAAAATCATTCTTATAATAATTTAACTCTCCGCTGACAGAAACTGCATTTTTATTAGAAAATTTGCTGGAAATACCAAACTTGTTTTGTGTTAAATCTTCAAGGCTACCAATTATATTTTTAGTATTTGAATATTGATAATAAAGATCTATTTTGTTAGAGTCTTTCATAAAATATGTGAATTTTGGACCATACTTTATTTCCTTAAAATTATAGTTTTTACTTTCAAAATTTTCACTTTCACTTTTTCTATTATCAAAAAAAGCAGATGAAGAAAAAAGTATATTTTTTAGTTTATGATTAAAGCTAATTTGGTGACTTAATAATTCATTTTCTACATATCCAAAAGAGAGGGTGTTTTTAGACCTATTGTTAATAAAGTTATAGGTCGTAGAATAAAGTTGTTTTCCTCTGTTGAAATATAAACTATTTCGTAAGTTCATTACCAACCCCAGCAAGTTACTTGATGATATTCTGAATGGATTTAACTCAAATTCATTATCATCTTGTTTACTTTGCTTTTGAATTAAGTATTGAGTTTGATTTTGAAAGTGTGCTAATATTTTTTTGAATTTAAGATTATCTTGTGCCCATTTCTTAAAATTAATATTTAAGGATTGACTGAATTTATTTTGATAAGTTTTTAAAAATTTCTGATTCGGCAACATAACTCTAATATAGATTCCTTCGTCTTCAAATTGTGCTATTTCAAACTCTTCTAATTCTTGTATACCATTTTCATTAATGTCAATCCACTTATAATTACCAATACCTGGCTCCACTTCGATAAATGTATATTCTTGTTGTGCTAAATTACCAGAATTTGATTCATACACGATATTAAGTTTTATTATACCATTAGAGCTTTTAGTGAAATAATTAATTCTAGAATTTAAAAACTTCTCTTTATTTACCTCATTAACTCTCTTTAAAACTCTGTAATTACCAAACAATGAAAGTTTTGTGTTTGAGCTATTTATTAATTGTGAGTTTATTGAGAAATTATTAGATGAATTCACCTTTTGTATTCTATTGTCAAGAACACTATCATTTTCCTTATGGGTTACTCCTATTTCTACAAATATCTTATCATAATCACCTATTCCAGATTTTAATCCGTAAGATTTAAATTTATGACTATTAAAAATAAGGGAGTCTGTAAATTTATTTTTCTTACTATTATTTTCATAGTCTATATTTATGGATGTCCATTTATTTTCTTTTTTAAATTTTATATTGTTATAACTTCTGTAAAAGTCAGATTTAATTAATTGAGATTGTGATTCTAACAAACTATTTGTAGAGTTAATTTCTGTTTTAGTATTATCATATTTCACAGCTGCACTATGTTTATTTCCCTTAAAATTATTTACAAATTCTAAGCTTTGATAGCTGTAATTTACTATTCCTGTATTTTTTTTTGTAATTATTATTTCAGCTGTGGATTGATTCTGTGTTTTGTTAAACTGATTATTTCCTCCTAACAATGTTGAGTCCAAGTTCCAATCCCTTAAAAACTCTATATCGTAATTATTTTCTATAGATCTAAAATCTTTATTAATGTGTTTGAGTTCAAGCTTGCTTATAATTTTTATATCATTACTACTTGATATAAAATTTTCTAGTTCTATTTTGGTAGCTAATCCATTATTGTCATCATCATCAGTTGTGGAAAATAAATTTTTATCAGTATTGCTATTTGCTAATTCAAATCTTATTTTAGTATTATTAGATATTTGATAATCACCATTTATTATTGCAACCTGAATTTTTTCTGGAGCTACTAAATTTGTAATAGGCTGATAATTCCCTTGTTTAACCGAATTGACTGGTGTTTTATATTCGTAAATATTTGAAATAGCACTAGTACTTAAAAGCGAATAGTCTCCCATTTTATCACCTACGTAACTAAATTTTATGCTGTATAATTCATCACTTGAGTTATTGGAAAATTCGTAAAATTCAATGTTGTTATCAATTACTTTTTTGTATAAAACTCTATTTTCATTATATTCTGTAGGGATTATAGATGAGGACTGCATTAAATTAGAACTATCTCCAGCTAATGTTAATGTTTCTATATTTTCTGTAGTTAAACTTTGCTGCAGTGGCTGTCCTTTTAAATCATTTTCGTTATATACCATTACATTAAAATTTAATTTCTTCGATTTTATCTCACTTCCTCCGTATGCCATAAATCTCGAATAATTCCTGTCACTAATTTGATAATCTACTTTTATCCTCATATCTGCACTAATAGGATACGTTGTATTAAATATAATCTCTCCTGCGTTATAATTAATCACATAATCTTTGTTTTCACCTCTTTGCAGTAGCATACCGTTGATATAAATTCTTTCACTATCAGAAACTACTAAAATATACAGCTCTCCTGCAGCCCCTTGTATCTTGTAAGGCCCCTGGTTACCATCTTGAGCATTTATACTACTACTTTTAAATTGTCCTTTAACGATCGCGCCAGATAAGTAAGCGTTATCATTGTCGTTAATTTTTGCAGAGATTAATAATCCTTGAATTCTTTTACTAAATTTCCCAAAATATGTATCTGTATTATTTAGATCAATATCTCCAGCTCTAATTTTCCATTTATCACTTTTTAGTTCTATAAAAATTTGATCAAACTCATCTAATTTTTGAGAATACCCATCATCCTGAAGAGGAATATTCGCATCTTGGATTGAAGCGGTTATTTCAACCTTTTCATTAAGTTTACCAAAAATTTGCAAGTCCAATTCACTGTTTAAAACAGCATTTCTATTATTACCTAAATTTATTCCTCTTGAAATACTCCCTTTAGTGCTTAACCCTTTAAAAGGATCTCTATTAGTTGGTGTATTTGATTGTGAAATTCTATATAGTTTATCTAGGTTACTTGTATTTTGAAGTATAATATCTTCACTCAAAAAGTTATATTCTTTTGTTATAAATTCCGGATAGTATATAGAGTCTATTTCAGTATCTACAAGAGTTTTTCCTGAACTAATACTGTCATTTAAAATAGAGTTTTTTTGAATAGTTAGATCTACTGAAAACCCATAAAGAGAATAAAAAATAATTATCAAGTTTAAAAAAGTTCGCATAGTATTGGTTAAACTCTAAATTATCTTAATTATTTTATTTTATTTGTTAAAACTTATGATCTAATCTAGTAATTAAATATTTGATTATATATTTTAGTAAAATGAAAATAATATCATATAATGTAAACGGAATTCGTGCTGCTGTAAAAAAAGGATTTATAGATTGGCTCACTGAGGAATCTCCCGATATAATTTGCTTACAAGAAATTAAAGCTCTTGAAGAACAGTTAGATTTAGATTTATTTGTAAATGCTGGGTATAAGTATAACTATTGGTTTAGTGCCAACAAAAAGGGTTATAGCGGGGTTGCAATCCTGTCTAAAACTAAGCCTAACCATGTAGAGTATGGTACTGGAATTGAGTCTATGGATTTTGAAGGTAGAAATATTCGAGCTGATTTTGATAACTTCTCGGTTATGAGTCTTTATCTTCCTTCTGGAACTAATCTTTTAAGACTGGATCATAAATTATCTTATATGAAAATGTTTCAAGAATACATAGATACACTTAAGTTGTCATTCAAGAAACTAATTATTACAGGTGATTATAATATTTGTCATAAATCGATTGATATTCACAACCCTGAAAGAAATAAAAACACCTCCGGATTTCTACCTATTGAAAGATCCTGGCTAGACACATTTATTTCTAGCGGTTTTGTTGATTCTTTTCGTGAAATAAATAACTCAACTGACATGTACAGTTGGTGGAGCTATAGAGCAAATTCTAGACTAAATAATAAAGGATGGAGAATAGATTACGCAATGGTATCAGAAAACCTAAAAAATAATATTATAGATGCCAAAATATTGAATCAAATAAAGCACAGTGATCATTGCCCAATTCTTGTTGAACTAAATTTTTAACTCATGAAATATAATAATATACCACATACTAACCTAAAAGTAAGTAAGATCTGTTTAGGTTCGATGACTTGGGGTAATCAAAATAACAAAAAAGATGCATTTGATCAGTTAGATTATGCTGTTGATAAGGGTGTGAATTTTATTGATACTGCAGAGCTTTACCCGGTACCTGCTGAGGCTAAAACTAGTGGCACAACCAGTGCTATAATTGGTCATTGGTTAAAACAAAATAAAAATAGAGAGAAGCTTGTTATTGCTACAAAAATTGCTGGTCCTGGAGAGTATACAAAACATATCCGAATAGGTGGTTTTTCTCCAGAATCTATAGAAGATGCTATTAATAAGAGTTTAAAAAGACTTCAAACAGATTATATTGATTTATACCAATTACATTGGCCTGAAAGAAGTGCGAATTTTTTTGGCATAAGAGACTATAAGCACGATTATAAGGAAAGGTGGAATGATAACTTTAATGAAATACTACACTCTTTAGATCGTTTTATTAAAGAAGGTAAGATTAGGCATATTGGAATATCTAATGAAAAAGCCTGGGGATCTATGCGTTATATTGAAGAATCAAATAAGTGCAATCTGCCCAGAATTATTACAATTCAAAATGCATATTCTTTATTAAATAGACCTTTTGAAGGAGATCTGGCTGAAATTTCAATTAGAGAAGGTTTAGGCTTATTAGCATATTCCCCTTTAGGGTTTGGAGTGTTAACTGGAAAATATTTAACTGGTAAAGCTGCTAATAATTCAAGGTTAAAATTGTTTCCTAGGTTTTCCAGATATAGTAGTCCAGAAGCTACAAGTGCAACTCAGGAGTATTTAAAAATTGCATTGGATAATAATTTAAGTTTAACTCAAATGTCTTTAGCTTTTGTAAACCAGCAGTCCTTTGTTACTAGTAATATTATTGGAGCTACAAACCTTAAACAACTTGAAGAAAACATCTCAAGTATTAATATTACATTAAATGATGAAATATTAGATAAAATAAATGAGGTTCACTCAAGGATACCTAACCCATCACCATAAAAAAAAGCCCTATTTTTCAATAGGGCTTTTTTTTATAATTTAATATTTTTACCATCTTTATCGGTAAAATGATACTCTAAATAAGTATAAGCATCTCTTGGATTAACTTTAATCCACTGCTTATACTGCCAAATCCATTTGTTTTTGATAGAGAAGAAACCTTCATTAAGAAAAGCAGCAATAAACGGGTGAGCGTTTAATCTCACGTTTTTATGCCCTTTTTTTAAAATTAGTTCTAAATCTTCTGCAATTTTTCTAACAATAAGAATTGGAGCTTCAATTTCAGCTCCATTTTTATTATTTGGATTTTGCTCTCTTGTTTTTATGCTCATTTCAGGCCTAACTCTTTGTCTAGTAATTTGAATTAATCCAAATTTACTAGGAGGAAGAATTTTATGTTTAGCCCTGTCATCCTGCATTTCATCTTTTAAGTGATCGAATAGCTTTTTTCTGTTTTCTGCAGATCCTAAATCTATAAAATCTACTACTATTATTCCTCCCATATCTCGGAGTCTTAATTGTCTAGCAATTTCAGTAGCGGCTATTAAATTTACTTCAAGAGCAGTATCTTCTTGATTATTTGATTTACTTGATCTATTTCCACTATTTACATCTACTACGTGTAGTGCTTCAGTGTGTTCTATAACTAAATATGCTCCTTTAGCCATTGACACATTCTGTCCAAAAGAAGTTTTTATTTGTCTTTCGACTCCATATTTTTCAAAAATTGGAGATTCTTCTTTATGTAATTTAACTATGGACTCTTTATTTGGTGCAATTTCTTGAACGTAATCTTTTAATTGATAATAAAGAGTTTCATCGTCTACTACAATTGAAGTAAACGTATCATTAAATAAATCTCTTAATATTAAAGAAGATTTATTCATTTCATCAAGTACTTTACTTGGGTAAGTTGCTCTTTGCAATTTTTTACACATTGTAATCCATTTGTCATGCAATGTTTGCAAATCCTTGTCTAGTTCAGCTACTTTTTTACCTTGTGCTACAGTTCTGATAATAACTCCAAAACCTTTTGGAGCTATACTTTTGACCAATCTTTTTAATCTATTTTTTTCTTCATTAGATTCTATCTTTTGAGAGACTGAAATTCGATCAGAAAAGGGTACTAAAACTAAATATCTTCCAGCTATTGATAGCTCGGAACTAATTCTAGGACCTTTTGTTGAAATTGGTTCTTTTATAATTTGTACTAATACTGTCTGATTAGGTTTTATAGCTTCAGCTATACTGCCGTTTTTGTCAATTTCTTTTTCAAATGTAAAATTTTCAATTGAGTAATCTTTTAATTTACCAGAGATAATACCCTTAATAAATTTTAAATATGTTGGTAATTTAGGTCCTAAATCGTGATAGTGTAAAAAACCATCTTTATGGTACCCAACATTTACAAAAGCAGCATTTAGTCCGGGAATAGATTTCCTTATTTTAGCGATAAAAACATCACCAACACTATATTTACTACTTTCTTTGTCTTTTTGAAACTCAACTAATTTTCCATCTTTAAGTAATGCAAAATCAACAATATTTGAACTAGAACGTATTATTAGTTCTTTATTCATAAAGTTATTTTTTATTTATGCTGTGCATAAATTGATTATTAAATTTAATGTAAGTCGACAAACACATGAATACGAAATCAGTTATCGTAAATTATACATGAATTTTTTTTCAATGAACTTAGGTAGAAAGAATAATTAATTATTTTTTCTTGTGACGGTTAGCTCTACGTCTTTTTTTACGTTTATGCGTAGCTACCTTATGTCTTTTTCTTTTTTTACCACTTGGCATAAATTTTATTTTTTAAATTAATATTTATAACATAAATTATTTAACCTGAACTTTTGTTTTCACTCCTTCTAAAAATGTTTTAGCCGGTTTAAAAGCGGGAATATTATGAGCAGGTATTTTAATTGTAGTATTTTTAGATATATTTCTTCCTGTTTTTTCAGCTCTAGTTTTTACAACAAAACTTCCAAAACCTCTTAAATATACGTTTTCACCATTCTCTAGAGAAGTAATTACTTCTTTCATGAACGATTCTACTGTTGCTTGAACGTCTGCTTTTTCTATTCCCAGTTTTTGAGAAACATTAGATACAATTTCAGCTTTTGTCATTTATTTTATCAGTTTTTTTTATGTTTTTTCAACGCCAGCAAATATATGTATTTTATATTCAATATTTCAAGGCTATTTAACTTAATTTATTGATAATAAACTTTATTTTTACTCACAATCTTCTCAATACATGAATTTTACCACTCAAATCAATAATTGGTATTATGTAAATAAAAGAAATCTTCCATGGAGACACAACAAAGACCCTTACTCTGTATGGCTTTCTGAAATTATACTTCAACAAACAAAAATACAGCAAGGACTTCCATATTATTCGCGATTTATGGAACGTTATCCAAATGTATACTCACTCTCTGATGCAAAGGAACAAGATATTTTAAAGCTGTGGGAAGGCTTAGGCTATTACTCCAGGGCACGAAACCTTCATAAAACAGCAAAACTCATCGTAAGTGATCATAAAGGAATCTTCCCCACAACTTATTCTGAACTATTGAATCTTCCAGGAGTCGGTAAATATACTGCGAGTGCAATTTCCTCAATCTGTTTTGAAGAAAAAAAAGCTGTGCTAGATGGAAATGTTTTTAGATTACTTTCACGCTATTTTAACATTGATACTCCAATTAATTCTTCTTTAGGGATAAAATCTTTTGAGAAACTATCTTTTGAGTTATTACCAAAAGTTAATATTGGTGATCATAATCAAGCTTTAATGGATTTTGGTTCTACTATTTGTAAACCAAAGTTAGCTAATTGTGATGTTTGTGTTTTACAAGATGGATGTAGTGCCCATTCTAATAACAAAATATATTTGTTACCAGTGAAGACAAAAAAAACTAAAGCGAAAATTCAGCATTTTAATTTTTTAATTTTCATTTCTAGTGATAATCAAACTATTATTGAGAAAAGAGATGAAAAGGGAATTTGGCAAAAACTTTTTCAGTTCCCATTAGTAAAATCTGATGAGGAATTAAATAACAGTAATTTTTTTAACAATCCTCAAATAGCAAAAAAGCTTATGTTATGTGATTATAAAGTTAAATTAATAAATAATAAACCTCAAATCCATATGCTGAGTCACCGAAAGTTACTTATCAAATTTTGGGAAATAAAATCCAGTAATTTAATTAAAGATTCTATCGCTATTAAAAATTTAGATAATTATCCTTTCCCTATTGTATTAAGTAGATTTATTAAGTCGTATTTTCGAACAATTAAATAATATTTTCTTAAATTTAAATAAAAAGATGACTGGCACATTAAATAAGGTAATACTAATTGGACATTTAGGAGACGATGTTAAAATTCATAATTTCGAAGGTGGTGGGTGTATAGGCAGGTTTCCTCTTGCTACAAACGAATCATATACAAACAAACAGACAAATGAAAAAGTCACCAATACTGAGTGGCATAATATTGTAGTTCGTAACAAGGCAGCAGAAATTTGTCAAAAATATTTATCTAAAGGAGATAAAGTATATGTAGAAGGAAGAATTAAAACACGTAAATGGCAAGATGACAAAGGAATTGACAGATATTCAACAGAGATTAACTGTCAAGAATTCACCTTTTTAAATACTAAAAATGAAAGTAGTAGTTCTAATACAACTGTTGACACAAACACTAGTACTCAACCGACTGTCAGTTCAGCTGAGTTAAATGATGATTTACCATTTTAATTAAACCTTTATTAATTGAATGATCCTCTAATATATTACAGTTTAATACTAGTAATCCTCCTTATTTTTTCAGGTCTTATTTCTGGTTCGGAGGTAGCTTTATTTTCATTGTCTAAATCTCAGATACAAAGCCAAAGAAACTCTAGCTATATAGAGCTTCTTAAAAAACTATTGTCAAACCCTAATAAATTACTTGCAACTATTTTAGTAGCTAATAATTTTATAAATATTGCTATAGTTATTTTATTTACTCAGATAGGAAGTGTTTTATTTGAAAGTATAGCGTCAGCTGCATTAAAATTTATTTTAGAAGTTATATTAGCTACTTTCTTAATTTTATTATTTGGTGAAATATTACCTAAAATTTATGCTAGTAGAAATAATCTTGCATTCTCAAAATTTGTTACTTACCCACTTTTATTACTAGATATTATTCTTACTCCTTTTAGTTCTCCAATGCAAAAGCTATCTAATTTTATTAAAGATAAATTGAGCTTTAAAAAAGCTAATATAGACCTAGCGCAACTCTCATATGCTTTAGACTTAACTAGCCCGGGTGAAACAACAAAGCAGGAGCATAAAATATTAAAAGGAATTCTATCTTTTGGTAATACAGAAACGAGAGAAGTAATGCGTCCTAGAATTGATATTCACGCATTTAGCAATACTCTAAATTATGAACAAATTTTAAAAAATATTGTTAAAAATAGTTTTTCAAGAATTCCAATCTATAAAGATGATTTAGATAATATTATTGGAATATTATATGTTAAAGATTTATTACCTTTTTTGGATAAAAAAGAATTCAATTGGTTATCAATTTTGAGAAAACCATTTTTTATCCCAGAAAATAAAAAACTTGATGATTTAATGCAGGAATTTCAAGAAAAAAAAATCCATTTAGCTATTGTTGTTGATGAATACGGCGGGACGTCTGGAGTGATTTCTCTTGAGGACGTAATTGAAGAAATTGTTGGAGATATTTCTGATGAATTTGATGATGATAGTTTGTCATTTTCCAAACTTGACAACTCAAATTATATTTTTGAAGGTAAAACATCTATGAAAGATTTTTATAAAATATTAAGTATTGATTCTAAATCTTTTGATGCGTTTAAAGGTGATTCAGAAACTATTGCTGGATTTATTTTAGAGATTTCTCAAAGTTTTCCAAAAATAAATAGTAAGGTAATTTTTGAAAATTATACTTTTACAATAGAGTCTGTAGATAAAAAACGAATCAATCAGGTAAAAGTTACTATTACATGAATATTAAGTTAAGTTGTTATTTACTTATTATTATTTTCTTTAGCTCATGTGAAGGCATAGATTTACCTAAACCCAATGCGTATTTAAGTTTAGATTTCCCAGATCCTAATTATTCTAAAATAAAATTTGATAATACAAATGTGAGTTTAGAAATTAATAGTTCAAAAACCTCTCTTTTAGATAATATTTCTGAAAGTAATAGCGAATTATTTTTATCTAAAACGCTGAGCTATCCATTTATTAAAGCTGATATTTTATTAGAATACTTTAAATTAAATAAATCTAATAACTTGAATTATAGATTAAAATATCTCAGTGATTTTACGGCTATACATTTAAAAAAATCTTTAAGCCCACCATCCGTTCAGGAGTTTGTTAATGAAAAGACAAAAGTATTTGCATCCATAATAAATATTAAAGGAGATATAACCTCTCCGTATCAGTTTTATGCTACTGATAGTACTAACAATCTTATAATTGGAATTTTAAATTTTAAATCTAATACCAAATATGATTCAGTCTTACCTGCTTTAAATTATCTTAAAAATGATATTTATCATTTGATTGAATCCTTAAACTGGAATGTGGACAAGTGAATATGAAGCTAGAAAAAAAATGGATATATCTCATCGCTTTGTCATTAATATGGGGGAGCTCATTTATCTTAATCAAAAAAAGTTTAATTGGGTTATCCCCCCTACAAGTTGGCTCTTTGAGAATAGTATTCTCATCAATAATGATTTTTTTAATAGCATTTAACAAAATTAAGACTATCCAAAAAGATAAATGGAGATGGATTGCTGTATCGGCAGTTATAGGCACATTTTTTCCTGCATTTTTGTTTGCATTTGCAGAAACTCAAATAGATAGTGCAGTGGCGGCTATATTAAACTCACTCGTTCCAATGAATACAGTTCTTATAGGCTTAGCTGTATTTAAAATATCTACTACTAAAACACAATCTGTTGGAGTGATTATTGGTTTTATAGGTACTTCAGTGTTAATAATATCAGGCTCTGATTTAAATCCAGATCAAAACTATTTGTACTCAGGATTAGTAATTATATGCTCTATTTTATATGCAACTAATGTTAACTTGATAAAAAAATATTTATATGACGTTAATGCTGTAGCTATTGCTGCTGGTCAGTTCTTTGTTATTTTTGTTCCATCAATAATAGTTTTAGTTTATTCTGGATTTTTCGATTTAGAATTTAGAAACAATGATTTACTATATGATTCTTTATTATACGTTTTACTTTTATCTTTTTTTGGCACAGCAATGGCAAAAATATTGTTCAATAAGTTAATTCAAATATCTTCTCCAGTCTTTGCTTCATCAGTGACTTACTCAATGTTAATTGTATCTGTCCTGTGGGGTATATTAGACGGCGAACTTTTTAATATTAATCAAGCAGTAGCTACAATTTTAATAATAATTGGAGTTTATTTATCTAACAAAAAAAAGCCCATCGATTAAGATGAGCTTTTTTTTAGATTGATTGTTTTTATTTTTTTTAATAGAAGTCCGAGTCTTTTAATGTAGTGTTAAATAAAACCTGAGTAGTATTAAATTCAAGTTCTTGACCACCAGCATTTACTAACATAAAGTAAGGGACCATTATTCCATTCACATTTCTATAATCTCCAAACTTTGTAGATGATATATTTTTATTTTCATCTTCTTCTTCTATGCTGATTAAAAAGCTACTTGTGATACTGTAATACCTATAAGTAGTCTTATTATTCTTAACCACTTTAACTTTATAAACATCATCACCATCAATTGAGTTAATGCTAACTAGTTCAGTTTCGTCTTCAGTATAGTATAACTCATCAAAAATTCCTTGAACATTTTTAGCTTCACCTAACTCTTTTTCAGTCATCATCACTTTTTGTCCTTGTTGCTCCATATATCCTTTTTCACCACTAAAATTTCTTTTCATAAGAGACATGGTTTGCCCACCCATATTAGCTTTCATTTCAAAAGATACTTTATTAGGCATCATTTGTTTTGAAGTTGCTTCTGGAGCAAATGGAGCTCCAGGAATTGTAACACTTGCTTTTGTTACTAGTGTGTTAATTGTGTTAAGTTTACCTTTCCCTCCAATAGATTCAATATAATTATTCATTACATCTACCGCAGACATTCCTTCAGGAATAGCCTTATTAAACACTGGTTTAGCAACTGCATTTGCATATTTATCAAAGTAATTTATTGGAAACCCTACTTTCTCTAAGTTTTCAACAACATCACTACCTTTTCCGACAACAATAATCCTAGTATTCGCAATTTTAAAATACTTATTAGCGACTCTCTTTATATCTTCAGCTGTAACAGCATTTATTTTTTCCAAGTATGTTTCATAGAAATCTTCTGGTAAGTCATTTAATTTAATATTAAGAGCGTAATTAGCAACTGTCTGTGGGCTTTCCAGTCTCATTATGAAATTACCAACATACTTAGCTTTTGCATTTTTTAAAAGCTCTTGATCGACAAGTTCAGTTCTAATTCTGGAAATTTCATTTACAATTTCAGTGACTGCGCTGTCAGTAACCATATTTCTAACTTTAGCCCCTGCTCTAAATCTTGAAACTCCATATCTGCTAGAGCCAAGACTTGAGTATGCGCCATAAGTATAGCCTTTATCTTCACGAAGGTTTTTAAATAAATAACCTTCACCACCACCACCGAGTATATTATTGATAATTAGTGCAATAAAGTAATCTTCGTTGTTCATTTTTAAATCCACATTATTAGTAACTCCAATACTTGATTGAGTCGCGCTTGGAAGATCAATAAAATTAACTTCTGTTAAATTTACATTTGATGTAAGTGCAGGTGTGTTTTGGTATGTTTTTTTTGCCTTTTTCCAAACACTAAATTTCTCTGAAATTGACTTTTTCACCTCTTTGTAATTCACATCTCCAATTACCACTATATATGCATTATTAGGATATGTATATTTTTCATGAAATTCAATTACATCTTCATAAGAAACATTATTAAGAGTTTCTTCAGAAACAAACTCGCCATAAACATGATTTTTCCCGTATGACAAAGCATTACCTACTCTTTCGCTAATTGCATCAATACTTTTTTCATCTGCTTTTAAACCTTCTATGTATTGTTCTTTTGTTTTCTCAAACTCTTCAACTGTTAATAAAGGATTTATAATTGCATCTGCCATTAACTCTAGAATTCTTTCAGAGTGTTTTGTCAATGAGCTTGCAAAACTACTTCTAAACCCTATATTAACATTTGCCCCTAAATAATCTATTTCCTCGTTAAAAACGTCTTTGTCAATTGATGTCGTCCCATTTCCTAGCATTCCTGCAAGAATATCCAATACACCTGACTTATCTCCCTCAACAATAGGGGTCCCATCAATTCTTAAACTATAAGAAACCCTTGGTAACTTATGATCTTCAACCACTAAAACTTTAATACCATTTTTAAGTTTAAATTCTTTAGGCTTTTCAAGTTTTATTTTTGGAGTTGGTCCACCAACTGGTAGTATTGATCGGTCTAATTGTGCGCTAACATTAAAAGATATTAGCAGTACTGTAATTAACAATATTATTCTATTTTTCATTTTAAAATATTTTTAATTTAGTTATTATTTAGAAGGCTTTGGTAAGTATTCAATGTCTACTCTTTGATCCTTACCTAAATATTTTTTAGCAACCATTTGAATTTCTTCTCTAGTAATTGATCTATATATATCTATTTCTTTGTTAATTAGATTAACATCTCCATAAAGCATATAGTATCTGGCTAATGAATTTGCAATTCCAGCTATGCTTGAGTTTGAATTAACAAATCGATTTTCGAATTTATTTAATAGTTTCCCATATGATCTTTCAGAAATCAACTCGTTTCGAACTTTATTAATTTCTTCTTCAATCTCTTCTAGTAATGTATCAAGTTCTACTTCCCCTAACGGTAAGGCTAGTATAGCAAAAATATTATAGTCTACCTGTCCTAGGTTTATCACTTGTGTTTGTAAAGCTTGTTTTTGTTCATCAACAAGTTTTTTGTAAAGCACTGAGCTCTTTCCATCACTTAAGTAAGTAGAAATCATATCTAAAACATACGCATCTCTTTGCGCGAAGCCAGGAGTTCTAAATGTAGCCAATAACATAGGAATTTGTATGTTTTCATCATAGGCTACAGCTTTTGTGTTTTTAGTTATAGGTTCTTCTTTTGGAAAGTTTCTTACAACAACATTTCCAGTAGGAACTTCATCAAAATATTTTCTTACTAATTCCTCTGTTTTATTAGAGTCGATATCTCCAGCTACAATTAAAACTGCATTATTAGGGCCATAATAAGTTTTATGATAATTTCTAAACTCTTCTAATGTTGCAGCATCTAAATGTTCCATTTCTCCAATCACTTGGTCTTTATATGGGTGAACCTTAAATAAGTTATCATTCAAAGCTTTAAGTAATTTACCATATGGTGCATCATATCTTTGTCTTTTTTCTTCTTTAACTACTTCATTTTGAGTATCTACACCTATTTGGTCCATGACCGGGTGTAGCATTCTTTCTGATTCTAGCCATAGTCCTAACTCTAGTTTATTTGAAGGAAAAGTTTCATAATAGTATGTTCTATCCTGGGAAGTATTAGCGTTAAAGCTACCTCCATTTGCAGGAATGATTTTCATAAATTCACCCCTACCTATATTTTCTGAACCTTCAAATAAAAGGTGTTCAAAAAAGTGAGCAAATCCAGTTCTATTTCTGTCCCCATCTTTACCACCAACATCATACATAACTGAAGTTGTTACAACTGGCGCTGAATTGTCTTGATGTAATATAACATGTAGCCCGTTATCTAGGTCAAATTCTGTAAAATCCACATTCTGAGCAAATAAGTTAATATTGCACAGAGCAGCTGCAGAAAATAATAAAAGAATGTTTTTCATTTTTTTTAAATTTTAGTTGTTTGTAAAAATATAGTTTTAACTTTATTAGAGTTGTTAAATAATTATTAAAAAATTAGTTTGGGAGAAAAGCTAAATTACAATTTTTTTTATATATGTATGCTAAGTATAATAATCTATGTTACTTTTAAGTCAAAACTTTTGTATGTTAACTTATAACCTTTATATTTGCACTCGTTTTTAAACAAAAAAATTAATAAAAAAATTAAGCTATGTACGCAATTGTAGAGATAGCAGGGCAACAATTTAAAGTTGTAAAAGACCAAAAATTATTTGTTCATCGCTTAGAAGGTAAGGAAGGTTCCAAAGTAACATTTGACAACGTTCTATTA
>Ga0209830_10000767_pt1 | contig 30964 bp, 26 predicted proteins | sample ArcticOcean_MG_C_12_FD_187439 | JGI IMG/M metagenome (GOLD analysis project Ga0209830, IMG submission 187439) | Marine microbial communities from western Arctic Ocean - ArcticOcean_MG_CB8_130 (SPAdes) (version 2) | ecosystem: Environmental > Aquatic > Marine > Oceanic | place: Arctic Ocean...
TCCTGTTGCAAAAAACAAACTGGACATTTTAGGTGAACAATATTTTGTTGCTATGTTTGGTGGTGCTAATGATGCTTGGAACTTTATCCGAAGAACTGGACACCCGAGAACTCTACAGAGATCTCTTTCTGATCCAGTTGAATCTGGTCTTTTCCCAAGAACTGGAACATATCCTAGTAGCGAAATAAGTGCTAATCCAAGTATTCTACAAAGAGCTGATAACAACACACAAGTGTTCTGGGATAACGGTGCTATAAACCCTGCAAACTAATATAAAAAATAAGAAACTATGAAAAATATATTTAAATTTTTAATCTGTTCTTTATTAATGGTGTCATTCTCTTGTCAAGACAGTGAAAACACTATTGATGAAGTACTTCAATACGAAACAGGAGCTGTTATAAGAACTGTGGAAATTACTAATCAACTTGTAAATTTTAGTGACGAAGAAAGCGCTTGGACTGCTACTCTAGAAGTTCAAGATGGGACTGATGACTCATCGTTATTTTCTAGCATTGACTTTTATGCTGAATTGGTTGACTACACACCAGATAATGGTACTAACACTACCGAATCTACATTAGTTTACACTTGGACTCCAGAAGATTTCTCTACAGGACCTGTAGGTCTTCCTAGAGCTGATGTTGTTGCTAGATGGGGAGATATTAAAGATGCATTAGGATTCACAGGCGATGAATATAGCCCTGGTGATTTATTAACATTTAAAGTTTACTTGAACTTAAATGATGGTCGAGTATTTGGACCTTCATCTGCTGCTGGTATTATCACTGGTGGGTTCTTTTCATCTCCATTCAAATATAATGCATTATTAACATGTTCACCTGCATTTGGTGATTACGTTGTTGAACTGTATGATGGGTATGGTGACGGATGGCAAAGTACAGGAGTTGAAGTTTGCGTTGATGGAGACTGTACGCAATTAACGGTACCTCAACTATGGCCAACTGTAACTAATTTTGTTACACAAACTATTTCAGTTCCAGAAGGAACTCAGGAACTAACTTGGTCTTGGGCAGGAGATACTTACCCAGATGAAGTTTGGTTTGTAGTTTATGGACCTGACGGAAGTATAATATACACTGGTAGAGGTGAGGCCGCTGATGGTATGAATCTTTATGCAAATGGGGCAGCCCCGTCTGAAGAAGTTCAAGCAGATGGTGTTCAAATGGGTGCCGGTTTATTACCAATTGCACTTTGTGCACAGTAAAAACTATAATTCAATAAAAAAAAAAGAGCTTTATTTATAAAGCTCTTTTTTTTTATGTTTATTTTTGAATGGTGAAATACTTATTTCAAATAATACTAATTAGCTTAATAACACTAGTAGGATGTAAAAATGAAACAGGCTACATAGACAAAAAAGACGATTCTAAAATATATTCTTCATTTGAAAAAATAGAATCTAGTCATAGTAATATAGACTTTATCAATAAAATAACACCTAGTTTTGATAATAAGGCAAATCTGTTTGATTATGACTACTTTTACAATGGTTCTGGTGTTGGTATAGCAGATTTTAATAATGATGGCTTAAAAGACATTATATTAAGCGCAAATCAAACTAATAATAAGATATATGTCAACAAAGGAGATTTGATATTTGAAGATATTACTTTTAGTGCTAATATTAATGAAAACAAAAAATGGTCAAGTGGTGTCGCAATAGCAGATGTAAATAATGATGGATGGATGGATATCTATATATCACAAGGGGGACCATACTCACCTAATGAAAGAAAAAATTTACTTTACATAAATCAAAAAGACTTAACCTTTAAAGAACTTGCCAATGAATATGGTTTAGATGATATGGGAATAAGTACTCAGTCAGCATTTTTTGATTTTGACAAAGATGGTGATTTAGACTGTTTAGTGATGAATGAAAATAGCTACTACGGAATAGATCCTGTACAATTCTATGATATATTAAAGGATAAAGAAAAACTAAAGCTAAACTCTAGTCAGCTGTATGAACAAATTAATGGAAGGTTTATAAATATTACAGAAAAATCTGGACTATTAAAACCAAGTTTTGGATTAGGGTTGTGTATAAGTGATATAAATAATGACAACTGGTTAGATATTTATATAGCCAATGATTATTATGTACCTGATGCAATGTATATTAATAATAAAAATGGTACTTTTTCAGATCAAATTAAAGAAAATACAAAACAAATTTCCTTTTTTGGGATGGGTGTTGACATAGCCGATATTAACAATGACAACTTAAGAGATATATTCGTTCTAGATATGGCTTCCAGTGATCATGTACGATCTAAAACTCTTATGGCATCCATGAGTGTTTCTAATTTTGAACTTCTAACAAAGAAATTAGACCTCCCCTACCAGTACATGTTTAACTCGCTACAATTAAATTTAGGTAATTCAAAATTTCATAATATTGCTCAAGGGTCAGGCTTATCTAAAACAGATTGGAGTTGGGCTGGTTTAATATTTGATTACAATAATGATTCCAATGAAGATATCTACATCACTAATGGGTATAGGAAATATGCTTCTGATAATGATTCAAGGATAAAAATCAATAAAATTAAACAACAATATAATAATAGAGTCCCACTAAAAGTTAAAGAAGATTTATATAACAATCTACCTTCAGAAAAGTTAGCAAATATTCTTTTTGAAAATAATGGAACCTTAAAATTCAATGATGTAACCTCCTACTCAGATTTAAATCAACCTTCATTTTCAAATGGAGCTGCATATGCAGATTTAGATAATGACGGGGACTTAGACTTGGTAGTAAACAACATTGATCAAGAAGCGTTTTTGTTCAAGAACAACACAATTGAAATGAGTAATGGTAACTACTTAAAAGTAAAACTTAATGGAACTCTCTCTGAAAATTTTGCTAAAGTAACTATTAGTTATAATGGAAATCATAAAACAAAAGAGTCTAAAAGAATTAGAGGATATTTATCTTCTGTGGAGGCAGACATTCACTTTGGTCTTGGAGAAAGAACAACTGTAGATTCAATCAAAGTAGTTTGGAATTCAGGAAAATCTGAAATGAGGTACTTAAGCGGAGTTAATCAAACTATACTTTTCAATGAAAATGATTCGGATATTATTAAAGAATCAGGGAGTGAGCTCAATAAAGTTTTTGAGCATGTGAATGCAATAAACTACCAACATGCGGAAAACTCTTTTAATGATTTTGAGAAAGAAATACTACTTCCGTATAAACAATCTACCCAAGGTCCATTTATAACTAAAGGGTATATTAATAACGACAGCCTAATGGATGTGTTTATTGGTGGAAGTAATGGCAATAGCGGAAAAGTGTATATAAATAACGGAGAGAAGTTAGTATACAAATCGAATAAGGTATTTACAGACGATTCTAATTATGAAGATATGGAATCCTTATTCATAGACATTGATTCAGATAATGACAATGATCTATTTGTAGTTAGTGGTGGTTCTGAGTTTAACGAAAGATCTAATGATTTAGTGGATAGATTATACATAAATGACGGCGATGGTAATTTTAGTAAATCAACACAGGATGATTTAAAAAACTACACAATTAGTGGTAAAAGTATTTCCAAAATTGATTATGATAAAGACGGTGATTACGATATAATTGTAGGTAACAGAATAAAACCACAAAAATATCCATTACATGAACCCTCAATTATCTATGAAAATGATAATGGTGTGTTAAAAAACATTACCTATAAAATCGCACCTGAATTAGAAGACTTTGGAATTGTAAACAAGGTTATAACAACTGATTTTGATAACGATGGTTGGGATGATTTCATAATATTAGGTGAATGGACTCATATAGGTATATTTAAAAACAATGAAGGTGTATTTGAAGATATTTCCAATAAGAGTAATCTTGATGATCTGTTTGGGTGGTGGTTTAACATACAAGAAACCGATATAAATAACGATGGTTTTAAAGATTATATCGTTGGTAATATTGGATCTAATATAAAATTTAAAACAAGTCCTGAAAAGCCACTTAGAATCTATGCGGATGACTTTGATGATAATGGAACACATGACCTTGTGCTTAGTTATGAATATGAAAACAAGTATGTACCTTTAAGAGGAAAGGAGTGTTCCACACAGCAAATGCCATTTTTAGCTGAGAAGATTCCAACATTCTCTGAGTTTGCTAATGCAAGCTTACAAGATATATATGGAGAAAAGATTAACACTTCTTACATGAGAGAGGTGACTGATTTAAAGTCCTATATTCTTATAAATAATGGAGACTCAACTTTTAAAAAGGTAATATTACCAGATTTAGCACAGACTATTCCAATATTGAGCAGTGATGTCTTCGATTATGATAAGGATGGCTTTGAAGATATTATTGTAAGTGGAAATATATACAATACAGAAGTGGAAACACCTAGATTAGACAATCCCTTTGCACTAGTATTACTTTCAAATAATGTAGACGGATATTACTGTCTAAGCCCAGAAATAACAGGGCTATATACAAATGGAAATGCAAAATCCATACAAATTATAGATAACCCAAAACTATTACTGATTGGGAATAATAGTGAATCAATAGAATCCTTTAAAATAAATAACTAAATGGAAAAAGAAACGAAAATATTTGGAATTAGAACAGTTATTGAAGCAATAAGATCTAATAAGGAAATCGATAAGGTTTTTTTACAAAATGGGCTTCATGGTGAGTTATCTAGTGAGTTGGAGAAACTATTAAGAATAAAGTCTATAAAAGCAAGCTATGTACCAATTGAAAAGCTAAATAGACTAACAGATAAAAATCATCAAGGGGTGGTTGCATCCATCTCGCCGATTGAGTTTTATGAAATTGAAGAGCTAATTGAAAAGGTAGAATCTTTAGAGAAAAAAACTACTTACCTCCTTCTAGATCAAATTAATGATGTTAGAAATTTTGGAGCTATTATAAGATCTGCAGAATGCAGTGGTGTAGATGGAATAATAATACAAAGAAAATCTTCGGCTCCAATAAACGGAGATACTATTAAAACTAGTGCTGGTGGAGTTTTTAATATACCAATATGCAAGGTGGATCACATTAAAGATGCCGTATTTTATTTACAAGCTAACGGCATAAAAATTATTGCAGCAACAGAAAAAACTGAGGATACCGTCTATGACGTTGATTTTAAAGATTCCTGTGCAATAATAATGGGGGCAGAAGGAAAAGGTATAACACCATCAATACTTAAGCTAGTAGATTTTAAGGCTAAACTACCTATGTATGGTAAGATAGAGTCCTTAAATGTATCAGTAGCTTGTGGGATCTTTTTATATGAGTTAGTAAGACAACGTTTATAGTTCATCATTTTCTATAAAATTACCGTCTTCATCGAATTGTTTTAAAAAAGGATCATCTGTATTATCATAATCCTCATTTTCCCATTTATAAACCTTGTTAACAGGGTTGTTCTTTTTAAATAGTAAAGCCAATAATACCCCTATCATAAAGCCAGATAAGTGACCTTCCCAAGACATATTGTTTTTTATAGGAAATACGTACCATATCGTACCTCCGTAAATAAAAACAACAATTAATGACAATGCCATTAAGTTAAAATTTTTTGAAATAATCCCTTTGAAAAAAATAAAAGAAATCAACACGTAGATTAATCCACTGGCACCGATATGGGTAGAGTCTCTTCCAATTATCCAAGTTAAAAGTCCAGATAAGAAAATACCAAGAAATATTATTTTCCAACTAATATTTCTGTAAAAAAAGAAAATAGCCGAGCTTAATAAAAAAAGAGGGATACTATTATTAAATAAATGTTCTAAAGATGAATGAAGGAAAGGGCTGAAAATAATTCCAGAAATACCTTCAATTTTTCTGGGTTGGATACCGAAACTTTTTAGATCAACATTAAACCTGAATTCAACCCAGAAGATTAACCAAATTAAAATCACAAACAAAATCGGATAACCTATAACACCAGTATAGTAGTTGAAATTATTATTCATAAATTTAATATAAGTATTAAGTTGCAAAATTTAAACAAAAAATAATATTAAATTTATTGAATGAATGAACCATTAGCAGAAAGATTAAGGCCTAAATCTTTAGAAGAATATATAGGTCAGCCACATATAATAGGTAAAGAAGGTATATTAACCAAGATTATAGGTAATGATAATTTACCTTCAATGATTTTATGGGGCCCTCCAGGAACAGGGAAAACGACTTTAGCTAGTGTTATATCTAAGACAACAGGGAGACCTTTTTACTCTCTTAGTGCGATAAATTCTGGAGTAAAAGACTTACGAGATGTTATTCAGAAATCTAGATCGAACACGGGTCTTTTTACTACAAAAAATCCTATTTTATTTATTGATGAAATTCATAGATTTAGTAAATCTCAACAAGACTCACTTTTACAGGCAGTAGAAAAAGGCTGGATAACTTTAATTGGAGCAACAACTGAAAATCCAAGTTTTGAAGTAATTCCAGCTTTAATGTCTAGGTGTCATACCTACACATTAAATTCATTGGATGATCAAAGTTTGAAATTATTACTGGAAAGAGCTCTAAAAGTTGATGATCAATTAACTAAAAAAAATATTAAATTAAAAGAGACAGAAGCATTGATTAAAATCTCTAATGGAGATGCTAGAAAATTGTTAAATTTATTTGAGTTTGTTATTAATTCTATTAATGAAGAAAAAATAATAATAACCAATAAAATTGTAGAAAATACTCTTCAGAAAACAAATGTCATATATGATAAAAATGGAGAGTATCATTATGACATAATATCAGCCTTTATAAAATCTATTAGAGGAAGTGATCCAAATGCTGCAGTCTATTGGTTAGCTAGACTTATACAAGGTGGGGAAACACCAAAGTTTATCGCTAGGAGATTAATTATTTTAGCAAGTGAAGATGTTGGAAATGCAAATCCTACTGCTTTAGTTATTGCTAACAATACATTTCAGTCTGTTATAAATATAGGTTTTCCTGAAGCTAGAATAATTTTGTCTCAGTGTGTTATATATTTAGCAAGTTCTGAAAAAAGTAATTCAGCCTATTTAGCAATTAACAAAGCTCAGCAAGTAGTAAATGAAACTGGTAATTTAAAAATTCCACTTTCACTAAGAAATTCTCCAACCAAAATGATGAAAGATATGGGTTACGGTAAAGACTATAAATATTCTCATGATTTTGATAATAATTTTATTTCTCAAGAATTTCTGCCAGATGAAATTGTTGAAACAAAGCTATATGAACCAGCTAAAAATATGAAAGAAAATAAACTTAGAGAATATTTAAAGCTAAGGTGGAAAGACAAGTACAGGTATTAAGTAAGAACTAAAATAAGTTGATATGCCTAAGGGTTAACACCAAAGAGGTTGTCTATTTTAAAAAGTCTAAACCAAGAACTATTTACCCAACTATATCCGTCATAAAAATTAAAACTAACTTTCTTTTTATTTATACTAAGAACCAATACTGCATTATTATCTAATATCACTTCAATATTTTTATACTTTGTTTTTTTTATTAATTCACCTCTAATAAATTGGTGTAATTCTAGTTTAGTTTGAGTTGACATCCAAAAACTTTCATTTTGAAAATTGTATGAAATATTTTTAAATGTTAACAAAAATTTATCTCTATCCTTAAAGTATAATATACTTGCTGCAAACTCTTCATCAATAAGTGCCATTTTCCTCACACCAACACTACTATAAGTGTTGTTTGCTTCTTCTCTTAGCTGCTTATATAAATTTATATCTTCATCACCCACTAAGGTTAATGCATCTATTGTAGGTAACTTTCTAGAAAGACCATTGGTCTGCATAGCCCCTGTATGACTAATTTTTCCGATAAGATTTACGTTTGTACTATTTTGAGGTTTTACTGTTATTTGTGAAATTCCTAGAAAAGGAGTAATAAAGATAACAGTAAAAAAAAGAACTTTTATTTTTTTCATATCCTTATAGTTTGTATTATAAGAAAAGAGAGGTGTAAGTACACCTCTCCTTTTTTGTTGACTGTAAATACTAAGTTTTGTTATTCGTATTGTATAATGTCTGCACTAACAACAATTTCAATTGTAACTGAAGAAACGTTACCACCTGAACTTTGATTAGTCGTTAAAAGTTGATCAATTGATAAATTTGCAAAAGCTTGATTATCAGTTAAAACAGGAAGATTTCCTTTCGCCTCAGACATCAATCCATTAAGAGCCATTTGTTGTGTGGTTTTTTTCCAAGCGCTCATTTTTATTGTTGATTTCGCTTTTCCCATTACATTTCTTTCAACGTAACTAAAATCTGCATTTGATTTAATAGTATCTGTTCCATGATGTAGGAAAGCGTAACTTTGCTGAGTAACACTACAACTAGTGACAAATAAAAGTGTAAAAAGCAGGGGTAATAAATAAATTTTTTTCATAATTTTATTTTTTAAAAGATTAATAATCAATAAGGTAGATAATTAAATTGGATATATCTTAATTAAAAACTAATCATTACAATGTCTATAATCTTTACAAAAAATCTTTTATTTTAATTAATTTATCTATAGATTTAATTCCAACAGGTACAACATCTTTATGGTAATTAAATAATATAGCATCCATTCCAGCATTTAAAGCCCCATGTATATCGGCATCTAAATTATCTCCAATCATAATACTTGAATCAAAACCAGTTCTAGCTTTATTTATTGCAAGTTGAAAGATTTTTTGGTGTGGCTTTTTTACACCGGCCATTTCTGAATTAGTAACTGTTTTAAAATATCCATCAATTTCAGAAGTGATTAATTTTTTATTCTGGACTTCTTGAAACCCGTTGGTTATAATATGAAGTTCATATTTTTTATAAAGGTACTTTAGTATAGAGTGTGTTCCTTCAATCAAGAAATTGAAAGAAGATAAATGTATAATGTAATCATCTGATAGCTTATAAATTGTTTGAGTTGAAACTTTCATGTTTAAAAATCTGAAAGTATCCTTTAGTCTACCGTATCTTAATTTATCTTTTGATATATTATTCTCTCTATACAGCTTCCAATAATTAATATTAATTGGGATATAGGATTCTAAAAAAACATTAATATCAATATCAATTTTATTTTCAATAAATATTTTTTTAAAAGTATACTCAGAGTTTTTATCAAAATCCCAAAGAGTATGATCCAGATCGAAAAATATATGTTTAATTTTTTTATTAACCATTTTTAGAGTTTATAATAATTTCAAATATTTCCTTAAACCTATCCCATCTTTTTTCATTACTAAAACTATAATTATGAAAAACAGTGGTAAACGTTCCATTAACTTTTTTTACTTTATCTATTACTTCATTAACCTTCTCTGTTTTATCTAAAAATGAATTAATGCTTAATAAGGAATAATCCATCAAGTTGTAAGGGTTTACTAACAATGGAGTTTGTATATCATTATCTATATCAAAAAACAAAAAAGATGTACAGGTACTAGCCCTGAAGCCTATCTTATTCACGTAACCCATGGTATAATCCTCTTTAATATTTAACTTAATTAAATTTCGATAGTTAATTGGTAAATTAACCTTAGAAAAAGAATTTCTGCTAATTATTAAATCTCTATTTGTGATAGATTCAATATCCAGCTTTTCATTTTTTAAAACTTCAATATTATTAAGAGCAAAAAAAGATAATTTAAGACCAACTCTAGAGTAGTCTGAAACGAATTTAATAATATTAACAAATGGCTGTTTGATTAAACTAATATTTTTGTCGTAAGTTGAAAATTTTCCTACCAGAAAGAAAAATAAAAATTTATCTGAAGCTTTTTTTTGCTTATTAATAATCCATTTGAATGTGTCATAAGGATCTTTCTGTAAACTAAGTATAACCATGAATCTTGTATAGATATTTTTTGGTTTAAGTTTAAAAAGATCTGTAAAAACTCCACCAATAGTTCTCAAAAAACCTTTGTTTTTGTAATAATAAACACTGGGTACATCAATGATTGTTTTAGTGCTATACATTCTGTTTTCAAAGTAAATTTTTGGAAAAACAGATATAAGAGCAGATTTTAGTTTGTATGCCCAGAGATCTACTACTGGATCATCTAAAAAGTTATTTTTATACGCTATAGATTCTTGATATGAAAACCTTCCATAATTATCTTTTAAATGAGGTAAATACTCTTCATATCTAGAAATTAAATAAAAAGATGCTGCAAAAATATCAAATGGAATACTTCCTTTTTCATTATAAAAAAAACATTTAGTATCACCCCACAACTTTATCTCTACTTCAATATCAGAAAATCCCTGTTCTAATAAAATTGAGTTACTCTTAATATAAAACTCATTAGAAAGTCTTTTTGGAGCATAAGAAAATTTTGGCCCTTGAAATGAAACAAACTCATCAACTTTAGATGTAAAACTTACCTTAATTCCTATTATATTAATTAAAATATGTTTAAAAATATACTCAATTCTTCTTGTTAATATGGGAGTATAAACTAATATCATATCTCTTAACTTAATAGTAGATTTTGTAGCTCAGAAAAATTAAAATTTCCAAAATTTCCAGAACTCATCATCAGTAATACGGAGTTATTATAATTAACTGAAAATAAATATTCTTTTAATTTTAACGGATCATCAAACACTAATAAACCACTCTTATTAAAAGCAGCAACTATATCTTTTATGTCAATTTCTTGTAATTTCTTTGACTCTAAAGTAGCCTTTGAAAAATACACTATTGCTTTGTCTGCCTTATCTAGAGTATCTTTATACTCATTAATAAACTCAGAGTTTAAGCTGCTAAATGTATGTAGCTCAAAACAAGCGATAACATTATGTTTTTCAAATTGATTTTTAACTGCATTAACTGTAGCTTTCACTTTACTAGGTGAGTGAGCAAAATCTTTATATACATGTGAGTTTTTATAGGTAAATACTTTTTCTAGTCTATTACTAGCACCTTTAAATGAAGTAATTGCCTGGTAAAAGTCATCCTCATCTACACCCATTTGTTGACAAATCCATTTTGCCCCCATCAGATTACTCAAGTTATGTTTACCAAAAATTTCTAAAGGCAATTCCCCTTCACTAGTCTGTAAGTAAGTTACTCCATTTCTTATAAAAAAGTCTGGACTAGAATACTCAAATTTTCTTATACTCCTACTTGTTTTATTTACAATTTCATTGGTATCTAAATCCTCAGAATTATATGTGATACTTCCACCCTCTACTATTGATTCTATGAAAATGTCAAATTGTTTTTTATAAACTTCATATGTTGGAAAAACATTTATGTGATCCCATGAAATACCACTAATTAATGCAATATTTGGTTTATATAAATGAAACTTAGGTCTTCTATCTATTGGAGAGGATAAGTATTCGTCTCCTTCTAAAACAATAAAATCATTTTTTTCAGTCAATTTTACCATTACATCAAAACCTTCTAATTGAGCACCTACCATGTAATCCACATCTTTTTCATAAAAACTCATCACATGCAATATCATTGAAGTTATCGTAGTTTTTCCATGACTACCTCCAATAACTACTCTAGTTTTAAGTTTACTCTGCTCGTAAATAAACTCAGGGTAAGAAAATATTTTAAGATTTAGTTCTTTAGCTTTTAATAATTCTGGGTTATCAGCTCTTGCGTGCATGCCTAATACAATTGCATCTATATCATTTGTGATTCTATCGTGAAACCATCCTAATTCATTTGGATGTAATTCATGTGATTTTAATCTAGACTTTGAAGGATCATTAATAATATCATCACTTCCTGTAATATGATATTTTTTAACCTTTAAAGCTATCGCCAAATTATGCATAGCTGCTCCGCCTATCGCAATGAAATGAACTCTCATTTAATCAGTTTTAGTTATTAAGCATTAACCATAGTTTATCTTTTAACTTATCTATTCCTTTAGTAGTAAGAGATGATATAAATATATAGTCAATATCTAAATCAATATCTAACTCTTTAGTTAGTTCTTCAGTTAGCTCTTCATCTAGCAAATCTGATTTTGTTATTGCAATTAACCTGTTTTTATCTAACATTTCAGGGTTATATCTTTTTAATTCACTTAAAAGAATATCATATTGTTTTTTTATGCTGTTAGCATCCGCTGGAATCATAAATAAAAGAGTTGAATTTCTTTCAATATGTCTTAAAAAATAGTGCCCTAATCCTTTTCCTTCTGCAGCTCCTTCTATAATTCCAGGAATATCTGCCATTACAAAAGTTTTATAATCTCTATATTTAACAATTCCTAAATTTGGTTTAAGAGTAGTAAATTCATAATCTGCAATTTTTGGTTTTGCTGAAGTTATTACAGAAAGAAGAGTTGATTTTCCAGCGTTTGGAAAACCTACCAAACCTACGTCTGCTAAAACTTTTAACTCTAGTGTAATTTGTTTTTCCTCCAATGGAATTCCTGGCTGAGAATATCTTGGAGTTTGGTTTGTTGGTGATTTAAAATGCCAATTACCTCTTCCGCCCATTCCACCTTGACAAATTATTTTTTCCTCACCCTCATCTGTAATCTCAAAAACAATTTCATTGGTAAAAGTATCTCTTACGACAGTGCCTAGCGGTACTTCAATAAATGCATCTGTACCGTCTGCACCTGTACTTCTACTCTTACTTCCGTGTCCACCGTGGCCTGCTTTAATGTGTCTTTTAAACTTAAGGTGCAACAAGGTCCAATAATTAGAGTTTCCTCTTAAAATTATATGACCACCTCTACCGCCATCTCCACCATCAGGACCACCTTTTGTGATGTATTTTTCTCTATGTAAGTGCATAGAACCTTTACCTCCATTTCCAGAAGTTGCAAATATTTTAACGTAATCAACAAAGTTACCTTCAGTCATTTAATTAATTATTAAAGTGATTCAATTACACTACTAAGTCTATTGGTAATATGTTCAATGCTACCTTGCCCATCTACTCCAAAATATCTATTCTTTTTCATATAAAAATCTTTGAGAATTGCAGTTTTCTTGTAATATTCAGAAATTCTGTTTTGAATAATTTCTTCATTAGAATCATCAACTCTTCCGCTAGTTTTACCTCTTTCAAGTAATCTAGCAATTAATGCTTTATCATCTACCTCAAGAGCAATCATAGCACTAATAGTTGAGTTATTCTCTTCCATTAATTTATCTAGAGCTAAAGCTTGATTATTAGTTCTAGGAAAACCATCAAAAATAAACCCGTTAGAATCTAAATTTTTTCTTACAACCTCATTTAACATATCTATTGTTACTTGGTCTGGGACTAAATCACCTTTATCAATGAAAGATTTTGCCATTAAACCAAGAGATGTGTTGTTTTTTATATTAAACCTAAAAACGTCACCAGTTGAAATATGAAATAGATTGAATTTAACCTTTAAAAATTCAGCTTGAGTACCTTTCCCTGCCCCTGGAGGGCCAAATAATACGATATTTATCATGTTCAATTTACTATAAAATTTAAAAAAACAAATATAATCAATTGAAAAGGTTAATCTATTTTTTGATTTAATTTTAAAACGTATTTTTGTAGATATATTTAATAATGAATTTTTATACCTCACAAAACAAATTAGGGATATTGGGTGGAGGTCAACTTGGTAAAATGTTGATTAATGAAGCTAATAAGTTAAACATTAGCTGCAAAGTTATGGATCCTAATAAAGAAGCTCCATGTAGTAATTTAGTAGAAAATTTTATTGTAGGTGATTTATTAAATTATGACGATGTATATAATTTTGGTAAAAATGTTGAAGTCTTAACTATAGAGATTGAAAATGTTAATACTGATGCATTAAAAAAACTAGAAGAAGAAGGGGTTAAAGTATATCCATCTTCAGAAAATATTAAAACGATCCAAAACAAGTCAGTTCAAAAAAATTTTTATTTAAAAAATAATTTACCATCCTCTTTTTTTAAGACCTATGATAACGTCGATGATTTGATCAATGAAGCTGAAAATAAAAAATGCAATTATCCTTTTGTTTGGAAAAGTGCAAGATTTGGGTATGATGGAAAAGGAGTAAAAGTAATAAATAATATAGAAGACCTTAAAACTCTTCCAAATATTGAATGCATTATTGAGGATAAAATTTCTATAAAAAAAGAATTATCTGTAATAGTTGCTAGAAATAAAAGAAGTCAAGAAAAAAATTTTCCTACTGTAGAAATGGAATTTAATCAAGAAAATTTAGTAGATAAAGTAATCTGTCCAGCTCAAATTTCAGACGACTTAAATAATAAAGCAATTCAGTTAGCACTAAAAACATCTAGAGCATTCAATCATATAGGATTGTTGTCTATAGAGCTTTTCATAACAGACAATGATGAAATATTAATAAATGAAGTAGCTCCAAGGCCTCATAATTCAGGTCATCACACAATTGAGTGTTGCCTAATTTCTCAATTCGAACAACACTTAAGAGCTATTTTTAACTTAAATTTAGGTAGTACATCTATTAAAATTCCTGGAATTATGTTAAATTTAGTAGGTGAAGAAAAACATTTTGGGGAAGCGATTTATGACAATATAGAAGGGGCATTAAAAATTCCTGGCGCAAGTATTCATATCTACGGTAAAAAAGATACTAAGCCGCATAGAAAAATGGGACATATTACTATAGTAAATAAGGACTTAAATAAAGCAAAAGAGTTTGCAGAAATAATAAGAAAATCAATAAAAGTAATAAGCAAATAGGTTATGATACAAGTTGGAATTATAATGGGAAGTAAAAGTGATCTTCCAGTGATGCAAAACGCAATAGATATTTTAAAAGAATTTGATGTAAAAATAGAAGTCGACATAGTATCTGCACACAGAACACCAAGAAAAATGTTTGAATATGCTGAAAATGCAAAAAAACGTGGATTAAAAGTTATTATTGCTGGAGCTGGTGGCGCCGCTCATTTACCTGGAATGATTGCATCCCTAACAACAATACCCGTTATCGGGGTACCTGTAAAGTCCAGTAATTCTTTAGATGGTTGGGATTCAATTTTGTCTATTTTACAAATGCCAAATGGTGTTCCTGTTGCAACTGTCGCTCTAAACGCAGCAAAAAATGCTGGAATTTTAGCAGTACAAATAATCGCTACATTTGACACAAGTCTTGGAGATAAGTTAGAAGTATATAAAGATAGTTTAGGAAAAAAAGTACTTGATTCTTCTAAAACTATATAAGAAATATGAATATTTTACTTACAAAGTTTGATTACGCTCCCTTTAAGCAAATAAAAAATTCAGATTATTTATCATCTATTAAAATAGCAATAAAAGAGCTTAAAAGTGAGATAGATATCATCACTGATAATAAAAGCAAGTCTACATTCATTAACACAATAGAAGCTCTTGATTATACTGGGATAAAATTAGATAGGATAACATCAATATTTTTTAATCTAAATTCTGCAGAAACTAATAAAGAGATTCAAAAAATTGCAATTGAGATATCCCCTAAACTTAGCGAGCTAAAAAATTACATTTTGTTAAACAATAAATTATTTAACAAAATAAACTTTGTATATAATACTATAAACAAAAGTAGTTTATCTACAGAAAAAAGTACTTTACTAAACAATACATACAAATCTTTTTTAAGGAATGGTGCAAATCTCTCAGCAGAAAAGAAAAACAAATTAAGGGGTATTGACATTAAACTAAGTAAGTTATCATTAGATTTTGGACAAAATCTATTGAAGGAAACTAATGACTTTGAACTACTTGTAAAGGATATCAAAAAATTAGATGGGCTATCAGAGGATCATATTGAAGCTGCTAAAATATTAGCGGAATCAAAAAACAAAAAAGGGTGGTTGTTTACATTGGATTACCCAAGTTATTCAGCGCTGGTTACTTATTGTAAGAACCGTTTATTAAGAAAAGAAATTACTATTGCCTTTGGACAAAGAGCTTTTAAAAATAATGAGTTTGACAATCAAAAAATAGTTATTGAAATTGTTAACCTAAGATATGCGAAAGCTACGTTACTTGGCTATTTATCTTATTCTGAATATATCTTAGAAGAACGAATGGCCAAAAGCACAAAAAATGTAATGGATTTCTTAGAAGGATTGGTGAGAAAAGTTAAACCTGTAGCAATAAAAGAATTTAAAGTGTTAGAGGGATATGCAAAAAGTATAGATAAAATTGAGAGTCTAGAAAAATGGGATACAGCTTTTTACTCTGAAATGTATAAAAAATACAAGTTCAATATTGATCAAGAGGAATTAAAACCTTATTTCAGTTTAAAAAATGTTTTACAAGGTGCTTTTACAGTAAGTAATAAATTGTATGGGTTAAACTTTAGTGAAGTACTTAATGTAGAAACTTATAGTGAAGAAGTAAATACTTACGAAGTTACGGATGATAAAAATAATTTTATAGCATTACTCTATACAGATTTTCATCCAAGAGAAGGCAAACGAGGAGGAGCTTGGATGACTTCATATAAACCTCAATATAAACACAAAAATACTAATGAAAGACCTCATATTTCGATTGTGTGTAATTTCACCAAGCCTACAAAAAATAAACCCTCATTACTGACTTTTGATGAAGTAACCACTTTATTCCATGAGTTCGGACATGCATTACATGGAATTTTAGCAAATACAACTTTTAAAAGTCTTTCAGGAACAAATGTTTCCTGGGATTTTGTAGAGTTACCAAGTCAGATATTTGAAAATTGGTGCTATGAAGAAAAGGCATTAAATCTTTTTGCTGTTCATTATAAAACCAAAGAGGTAATCTCAATAGAACTAATAAAAAAAATAAAAAATAGTGCTAATTATAATCAAGCGACTCAAACACTTAGACAATTGAGTATTGGTATTTTAGACATGAACTGGCATAATACTAATCCTGAAAAAATTAAAGATGTAAAAAAATATGAATCTAAAGTTCTAGAAAATTTAACTCTCACAAAAGAGATAGATGAAGTATGTATGAGCACAGGTTTTTCGCATATATTTCAAGGAGGGTATTCAGCTGGGTATTACAGTTATAAATGGGCAGAGGTTTTAGATGCGGATGCATTCGAATACTTTAAAGAAGAAGGAATATTTAATAAAAAAATTGCATCAAAATTTAAAAACAACATTCTATCCAAAGGAGGAACTGAAGATCCAATGGATTTATACATTAAGTTTAGAGGGAGAAAGCCAACAATTGATGCATTACTTAAAAGGTCTCAGATATTATAGAATAATATTCAATAATAACCAAAAAATAGGAACTGACTCTACCCAAAAAAATGCATAATATTTAGGTTGATTCTCTCTAGAATTGTAGAGAAAAATTGATAGAGCAATACAAATCACAATATTAATTAAAACTGAAATAGAATTGACATTTTCTAAAAGTAATATTTGAAGAAAATCCAAAAGAAAAAAAACAAAAAGTAAGACAAACCCAAGGCTCTTAGTACTTTGAATCCCAATATTTTGTGGAACTGTGTTTAAAATTTTTATATCTAAATTCAGATCTTGTATATCAAAAGGAAGAATAGCTACAAATACGTAGATAAATATCTGAATAAAATAGATAAAAACGATAACATCTATTTTATCATAGGAGTCAATAATTGGCAAAAACACTATTAATAAACTCCAAACAGTTGCTACAATAAATATTTTAAGACCTGGTATACTTCTTAGATTTTTCTTATTTCTATTGAATGAGCTAACAGGTAATGCATAAAGCACAGTAAGTGAGCTTACTACAAAAGTAATAATTAGCTCTTGACTAGAAAATTTTGGTAATAGTAGAAGGCATATTATCACTGAGATTATAGTTAAAAAATATATCAATTTTAATGTCTTCCGTTTTAAGAGCTGTATTGTTAATGCTATTTCACAGTACTTAATAAAATTATAGGCAACTAAAGTTGACGAAAAAGTAAAAAGAAGTAAATTATAATCTAAAGTTATATCAAATTTTAAAAAAGTCAGTACCTGAAGACAAGCTACGGCCAAAGATACATGCAAGCTAGAATTAATATAAAAATTAACTAGTTTGGAAGTAATATTTTTTATGTTAATAAGTTCTGAAATTATTTAATAATTAATAAAAAATTAATGTGATAAAAATATCATTTATTAATTACTTTTGTATGTATAATTTTTGATTTTTACTATGAATTCAGAATCTTTTTCAAGAAGACATATTGGACCTAGAGAGTCTGATATAGAGGCAATGCTAAAAACAGTTAAAGCATCGTCTATTGATAAATTAATTGAAGATACAATTCCTGCAAATATCAGGTTAAAAAATGCTCTTGAATTAGAGGACCCATTAAATGAATCGGATTATTTAATGCATTTAAAAAGTATATCTCATTTAAATAAAGTATTTACTACTTATATAGGACTAGGTTATAATAGATCTTATTTACCGGCTGTAATTCAGAGAAATATACTTGAAAGCCCAGGCTGGTATACTGCCTACACTCCATATCAAGCTGAAATAGCTCAAGGAAGACTTGAAGCTTTATTAAATTTTCAGACTATGATATGTGATTTAACCGGAATGGAACTAGCTAACGCATCCCTACTAGATGAAAGTACAGCAGCTGCAGAAGCAATGACATTGCTTTTTGCGGTTAGATCGAGAGATCAGAAAAAAAATAAAATTAATAAATTTTTTGTTTCAAAAAATATATTTCCACAAACTCTTTCTTTATTAAAGACAAGATCTAATCCTTTAGGTATAGAACTTGTTATTGAAGATGAACTTAATTTCAACTTTGACTCTAATGAGTTTTACGGAGCGTTTATTCAATACCCCAGTGCTAACGGAGAAGTAACTGACAGTTCTGAATTTATTAAAAAATGTAATGATAATAATATTAAAATAGCAGTTGCTGCAGATATTTTAAGTTTAACAATTTTAGAATCACCAGGAAAATTCGGTGCTGATGTAGTAGTTGGAACCACTCAAAGATTTGGAATTCCTTTAGGTTACGGAGGTCCTCATGCAGCATATTTTGCCACAAAAGAAATATACAAAAGAAGTATTCCTGGAAGAATTATTGGAGTGACAGTAGATACTAACGGCAAAAGAGCCCTTAGAATGGCATTACAAACTAGAGAACAACATATTAAAAGAGATAAAGCTACATCTAATATTTGTACATCTCAAGTCTTATTAGCAGTAATGGCAGGTATGTATGCCGTTTATCACGGACCTACCGGGTTAAAAAACATTGCAAATAGAATTCATAACAGTGCCATTGTTTTATCTGAAAAATTAACTTCACTAGGGTTGGAGCAGCTGAATAATCATTTCTTTGATACTATCAGAATTAGTATTGATATTGAGAAAATAAAAAGTGAAGCTAATTTAAATGAAGTTAACTTTTATTACCCTGATAAAAACACTGTTTCAATATCAATAAATGAAACTACAACTATAGAGGATTTAAATACTATAGTTTCAATTTTTTCAACTGCAAAAAACAATAGTACAGATAAGATTATCACGTTAAAAAACACAAATAAAATCCCTGATAAATTAATAAGAAAAACTACTTATTTAACTAATTCTGTTTTTAATAAACACCATTCAGAGACTGAACTAATGAGATATATTGTGTCATTAGAAAGAAAAGATTTGTCATTAACTCATTCTATGATTCCATTAGGCTCTTGTACAATGAAATTAAATGCTGCTGCAGAAATGCTTCCTCTTAGTTGGAACAGATGGATAAATATACACCCATTTGCTCCAATATTTCAAGCAAGAGGCTATCAGTATATCTTAAGGAATTTAGAAAATCAATTATCTACTATTACAGGCTTTGCGGCAACTTCTCTGCAGCCTAATTCTGGTGCTCAAGGTGAATTCGCTGGATTAATGGTAATAAGAGCATATCATCAAGACAATGGAGACCACAATAGGAATATATGTCTAATCCCTTCTTCAGCTCATGGTACAAATCCAGCAAGCGCAGTAATGGCCGGAATGAAAGTGATAGTTACTAAAGCATCAGATGATGGGAATATTGATATTGAAGATTTAAAAAATAAAGCTATTGAACATAAAGAAAATTTAGCTGCTTTGATGATAACATACCCTTCTACTCACGGGGTTTTTGAAGCTGATATTCTTGATATAACAAATATTATTCATGAAAATGGAGGTCAAGTATATATGGATGGTGCAAATATGAACGCTCAGGTTGGATTAACTAATCCAGCGGCAATTGGAGCTGATGTTTGCCACCTTAATCTTCATAAAACATTTGCAATACCTCATGGAGGTGGAGGGCCAGGAGTTGGGCCAATTTGTGTCGCTAAACAACTAGCGCCGTTTTTACCATCAAATCCAATAGTAAAGACAGGAGGGAACAAAGCTATCGATTCAATATCTTCAGCACCATTTGGTTCTGCACTTGCATGCCTGATTTCTTATGGCTATATAAAAATGCTAGGTAGTGATGGTTTAACAAATTCTACTAAAGTTGCTATTTTAAATGCTAACTATATAAAAGAAAGATTAACTGGTAAATATGAAGTTTTGTACTCAGGCGAAAATGGTAGAGCAGCCCACGAAATGATAATTGATTGCAGACCATTTAAAACGAAGGGAATTGAAGTTACTGATATTGCAAAAAGGTTAATGGATTATGGGTTTCACTCTCCAACCGTTTCTTTTCCAGTTGCAGGTACAATGATGATAGAACCAACAGAAAGTGAGAGTAAAGGAGAGCTTGATCGTTTTTGTGATGCAATGTTAGAAATTAGAAATGAGATCAACAATTGCTCACTTGAGGATAAAAATAATGTATTGAAAAATGCTCCTCATACTATGGAAATGGTTACAGCTGATAAATGGGAGTACAACTATTCAAGAACTAAAGCTGCTTATCCCCTAGAATATGTAAAAGAGAATAAATTTTGGGCAACAGTCAGAAGAGTTGATGATGCTTATGGAGATAGAAATCTGATGTGTAGTTGTGATCCAATAGAATCATATACAGAGTAATTATTTAAAAAAAATACTTAGATTGTATAATAATTAAATCTATAATGTTATTTGAAAATTAATTTTATGAATGTAAAAATCACAGGTACTGGAAGTTATATACCTAAAGTTTTAAAGAAAAATGATGATTTTGCAAACCATGAATTTTATAATACTGATGGGTCTAAAGTAGGATCTGATAACGTTAGTGTTATAAGTAAGTTAAAAGAAATAACAGGAATTAATGAACGAAGGTATGCTAGTGATAATTTAAATTCATCTGATTTAGGATACTTAGCAGCAGAAAAAGCAATTGCAGATTCGGGCATAGACAAAGAAACCATTGATTATATAATTTTAGCACATAATTTTGGGGATGTTAAATCAACTTCTGACCAAAGTGATATGCTACCATGTTTAGCTGCAAGGGTAAAGCATCTTTTAAAAATTCAAAACCCTAAATGTGTTGCTTATGATATTTTATTTGGTTGTCCAGGTTGGGTCGAAGGGATGATACAGGCTAATAGCTTTATTAAATCTGGAATAGCAAAAAAATGTTTAGTGATTGGTTCAGAAACTCTTTCAAGAGTGGTAGATAAATTTGATAGAGACTCAATGATATATGCAGATGGAGCTGGAGCTACCATATTAGAATCCTCTAATGAGGATATTGGAATAATAGCACACGAGTCTGCTTCCTTTACTAACGACGAGATTTATTACTTATATTTTGGTGAATCCTACAATTCCAACAGTGGAAATGATTCAAGATTTATTAAAATGCACGGAAGAAAGATTTATGAATTCGCATTAACAAATGTTCCAGCAGCGATGAAAAGTTGTCTAGATAAAAGTGGACATAAAATAGAAGATTTAAAAAAGATATTTATCCACCAAGCAAATGAAAAAATGGATGAAGGGATAATTAAAAGATTTTATAGATTGTATAAAATGCAAGTACCTGAAAACATAATGCCAATGAGTATATATAAGCTTGGCAATAGCTCTGTTGCAACAATACCAACACTATATGATATTGTCAAGAAAGGTGAATTAAAACCTCACAACTTAACTAAAGGGGATATTATTATGTTTGCTAGTGTTGGAGCAGGAATGCATGTTAATGCAATTGTATATCAATATTAAATGTATAAAAATAATTATCCTCATAAAAGATATCGAATAACTTTAGACTTTCTAAAAAAGCATGTTAATTCAAATGAAGAGATTTTAGATCTTGGTGTAGCTAATCCATTTTCAGAAATTTTAAAAAATAATAATTATAAAGTAACTAATACTTCTGGTGAAGATTTAGATATTGATTACAGTGCAATTAAAAATTCAAAAGCAGAAGTAGTTACTGCTTTTGAAATATTCGAGCATTTAGTTGCTCCCTTTAATGCTTTAAAAGAAATAAAAGCAGATAAATTAATTGCAAGTGTTCCTTTGAAGTTATGGTTTTCTAATGCATACAAAAACCCAAATGATAAAAGGGATAGACATTATCATGAATTCGAAGATTGGCAATTTGATTGGTTACTAGAAAAGTCAGGTTGGGAAATAATTTCAAGAAAAAAATGGACTAATCCAACAAAAAAAATAGGATTAAGACCAATCTTAAGATTGTTTACTCCAAGATACTATATCGTATACGCAAAACGAAAACCTATCGAAAATATTAAAACATGGAGTGAGAAAAGAGCTAATAATGAAGAAACTTATTCAACAGAATTTGAAAACTATAATTTTAAATTGAAATAATCAGTTGATTTTATAATAAAATAGGTATGGACGTATATATAATAATACCTTTTCATAATGAAGAAAAATATATAGACTTAACAATACAATCAATTGTTGAGCAATCTTATCCCATAAAAAAACTATTATTAGTTGATGATAATTCTAATGACAAAAGCTATTCTATAGTAAAAAACTATGTAAAAAAATACGACTGGATTGGTGAACTGAACACAAAATCCATTCAAAAACATATACCTGGAGAAAAAGTAATAAAAGCATTTAATTTTGGCTTAAATAGCTTAGACGATAATTATGATGTTATATGTAAATTTGATGCAGATATCATTCTGCCAAATGACTACATTGAAAAAATAGTTGGTTACTACAAAAAAGACCCCTCTATAGGAATGGCCTCTGGAATTTTATTTATAGAGAAAAATAGTAAATGGATTTACGAAAACATTTCTTCAACAGAACACGTAAGAGGTCCTATAAAATCATATAGAAAAAAGTGTTTTAATGACATTGGAGGTTTAAAAGAATCTATTGGGTGGGATACAATAGATGTTTTGTTGTCAAAATATAATAAATGGAATGTAAAAACAGACACAAACCTTATTGTAAAACATCAAAAAGAAACAGGAGCTAATTATGATAAAAGCGCTAAATTCTTACAAGGCGAAGCTCTGTACAAGATGAGATTTGGAATAATATTAAGTATTTTATCAGCTTTAAAGAGGTCTTATAATAAAAAGAGCTTATCCTACTTTACCTATATAATAATTGGATACTTTAAAGGAATAATAGATAACACAAATCCAGTTGTAAGCGAAGATGAAGGAGAATTTATAAGATCATTAACTTGGAAAAGTGTGAAGGACAAATTACTAAAAAGATAAATTTTTCTTTTCCACATTTCCACCTGAAATTATAATACCAATTTTTTTACCTTTAAATTTCTCTCTTTCTTTTAGAACTCCAGCAAATGCAACAGCACTAGATGGTTCTATTAACATATCTAATTTATCATAAACAAGATTCATTGCATTAACAATCTCACTTTCCTCAACACAGATAATTGTTTTTATGTATTTTAAAATTATAGGGAAATTGATATCTCCTAAATTAGTTCTTAATCCATCTGCAATAGTATCTGTTGTAGAATTAAATTCAATCTTGCCAGAAAGAAGCGATCGATACGCATCATTTACGTTTAATGGCTCTACTCCAATAACTTCACACTTATTAGAATACACCTCACAAGCTAATGCAGAGCCTGAAATCAAACCACCCCCTCCAACCGGACACAATACATAGTCTAAATCAGTATGGTCATTAAGAAGCTCAGAGACTACCGTTGAATTACCTAAAATAACATCGAAATTATTAGAAGGGTGAATAAATGTTAAATTGTACTTATCTTGAATTTCTTTAGAGGTTTCTTCCCTAGACTTTAATGTTGACTTGCACACAACTAAATTAGAATTAGATTTTAAGACAGATTGCTTCTTTATTTCAGGAGCATTTTCAGGCATTACAATGTGAGCAGTAATGCTTTGGTTTTGTGAAGCTAAGGATAATGCTAGAGCAAAATTACCTGAAGAATGAGTAATAACACCATTCTTTTTTTGAGAATCGTTTAAGTTTAAGACAGCGTTTGTAGCAGCTCTAAATTTAAAGGAGCCTGACTTTTGAAAATTCTCGCATTTAAAGAAAATTTCCGCACCACAAATTGTGTTTATTTTTTGACTAATTAAAACAGGTGTTTTGATAGTATAGTTTGAAGTTGATTTTTTAACTTTCTCTAAAGATTTTCTGGTGATATTCATAACTGGTAAGCTGATTTAGGGATTATTAAATTAATACAAATCATATTACTGCTTTATTGAATTAGTATAATCTATAAATATGTTTATCCATATTAATCTTGAGAAAAAATGATTTATAGGTGAAAATATAATTACAAAAACTGATAGTATAGAGACAATTGTTATTATATCCATATTTTCAAAAAAAACATATAAGAGTGCACCAAAAATTAATACAAAAGCTACAGCAATAGCATAACTGACATACATTGCACCAAACCAAAACCCAGGCTCTATCTCGTACTTAAACATACAGTTAGCACAATGGCTATTTGTTAACTTATTGTTTTTGAGAATATTTAGATAAGGATTATTTTTATGCCAAAAGCTCCCGCAATGACACTTAGGACATTTATTGTAAGAAATACTATATAATTTAGATCCTTTTTTAATCAAATTAATTTATTTTTATCTGTAGAATTAAATAGCTACATACTTAATTAAACCTTTTTGAAGCTTGATCTAACACAAATCCTATTCCATCAACATTAGAGCCACCTGCGGTTGCGAAAAAGTCTTGACCACCTCCACTTCCATCAATTAAACTAGACAGTTTTTTAACTTCCTCTCTAGCATCAAAGCCTTTATCTTTTACTAATTCTTTAGAGATATAGCATACAATGTTCACTTTTGAGTTATTTTCAGTCACAAAAAATAAAAACAAATTCTTTATTTCGCTTCCAAGCTCAAAAGATAATTTTTTAATACTTGAAACATCTAAATCAACTTTTTTTGTTAAAAAATTCACTCCATTGATCTCCTTAATTTCATTTCTAAAAGAAACTTTAGTATGTTGTAGTTTTTCAATTAACAAAACCTCAACTTGTTTTTTTAATTTTAAATTCTCCTTCTTTAAGTCCGATAAGGAAACAACTAGATTTTTACTGTTGTTTAGAAGGGTTTTTATTTGGTCAAATTGAATACCTATTTCTTTATAATAATTTTTTACCGCATCACTAGTTATCGCTTCGATTCTTCGAATACCAGATGCAATAGCTCCTTCCGATTTAATTTTAAACTGCCATATTTCTGAAGTATTTTTGACATGTGTTCCACCACATAACTCAATAGAATCCCCAAATTTAATTGACCTCACAACATCTTCGTATTTTTCACCAAACAAAGCAATTGCTCCGTTATCAATGGCATCCTGCATTGGGACTTGCCTATTCTCATCTAGGGATAGGTTATCAGCTATCCTTGAGTTAACAAAGTTTTCGATTTCAGTTAACTGATCAACTGATATTTTTTCATAATGAGAAAAATCAAATCTAAGGTATTTAGAGTGTACTGCACTTCCTTTTTGTTCTACATGTTTTCCGAGGATTTCCCTAAGTGCCTGATGAAGCAAATGAGTAGCAGAATGATTACACTCTATTCTTAGTCTTTGTTTAGAATCAACAACTGCAATAAATAATTCGTTGATGTTATTAGGAAGCTTTTTTACAGAATGAATAGTAATATTATTTTCTTTTTTTGTATCTAAAATGTAAGTTACTTCACCGTTTTTAGACTCTAAGTAACCTTTATCCCCCACCTGACCGCCACCTTCAGCATAAAAAGGAGTGAGATTAAATACTAGCTGAAACAAGTCACCCTGCTTAACAGAGTTAACTTTTCTGTATTTAGTTATATTAACTTTAGTACGAAGCATATCATAACCAACAAATTCTTGAACTGGATCTTCAATTAAAACTATCCAATCTTCAGTAGATGATTCACTAGCTGCTTTTGATCTGTTTTTCTGAAGTTGCAGTTCGTTTTTAAAACCCACCATATCTAACGATAATTTCTTTTCATTCAATATTAAGGAGGTTAAATCAATAGGGAAACCATAGGTATCATATAATTCAAAAGCCTTTTTTCCAGAAATAATTTTATCGGTTGAAGATTTAACAATATGATCTAACAATACAAGACCTTGATCTAGAGTTCTAAGAAATGCTGATTCTTCTTCCTTAATAACATTCTCTATCAATTGCATTTGAGTAACTAATTCAGGGTAACTAGCTCCTAGTTTTTTAGTTAAAACATTTACAAGTTTATAAATAAAAGGGGTCTTCTGTCCTAGAAAAGAGAACCCATATCTTACAGCTCTTCTTAAAATTCTTCTTATTACATATCCAGATCCATTATTACTAGGTAGTTTACCATCTGCGATAGAGAAAGAAACAGCTCTAATATGATCTGAAATAACTCTCATCGCTACATCTGTCTCAGAAGATTTACCTTCGTATTTAAAACCTGTTAAAACTTCAATCTCATTTATTATAGGAGTGAATAAATCTGTGTCATAATTAGAAGTGACCCCTTGTAAAACCATGCATAATCTTTCTAAGCCTAATCCAGTATCAATATGTTTATTAGGGAGATCTTCCAGAGTACCACTCGCTATTCTATTGTACTGCATGAAAACTAAATTCCATATTTCTAATACATGAGGATGGTCTTTATTAACTAAGTCTACAGCTGAAATTTTAGCTTTATCTTCTTTACTTCTAATATCTACATGAATTTCACTACACGGCCCGCAAGGTCCTTGCTCACCCATTTCCCAGAAATTATCTTTTTTATTTCCATATAAAATATGTGATGCCGGAACAATTTTCTTCCAAATATTAAGAGCTTCTTTATCCATAGGTAAATTATCTACATCATCAGAGCCTTCAAATACAGTTATATATATATCCTCTTTATCAATTTTATAAACTTCTGTCAGTAATTCCCAAGCCCAGTTAATTGCATCCTCCTTAAAATAGTCTCCAAAACTCCAATTACCAAGCATTTCAAAAAAAGTATGGTGATATGTATCATAGCCAACCTCTTCCAAATCATTATGTTTACCCGAAACTCGTAAACATTTCTGTGAATTTGTAATTCTAGAGTGTTTAGAGATAGAGTTTTCTAAAAAATATTTCTTAAAAGGGACCATTCCAGAGTTCACAAACATTAGTGTAGGGTCATTTTTTACTACTAATGATGCTGATGTATTAATCTGGTGAGATTTGGTTTTGAAAAATTCAACGAAGTTTTTTCTTACAAGGTTCGAGTCCATTATCTATACTGCTTAAACGTTATATTATTAATAGTGCAAAACTATTTATATCTTTGTCAGTTATTAGGTGTTAAAACTAACACAAAAATATAATTTTTTTAGACATGTCTAAGTTAAAATATTATTACGACTCTGAAACACTTTCTTATCGCAAAATAGATAGGAAAAAAAGTGATGTTATCAAATACATATTAATTAATTTGTTTGGATCAGTGTTTTTGAGTGTGTTTTTTATTTTTCTATCTAGCACATATTTTGAGTCTCCTAAAGAAAAAACACTAACTAGAGAATTAGAGAACTTAAGATTGCAATATGATATTTTAAACGATAAAGTCGAGGATGCTGAAATGGTGTTATCTAACGTCGAAGAAAGAGATAATGCTATTTATAGAATATATTTTGAATCTAGCCCTATTTCTGAAGATAAGAGAAAGGCTGGTTTTGGTGGTGTAAATAGATATAAGAAATTTGATGGTTACGACTATTCCGAACTCATTAAAGAAAGCAACAAAAGAGTAGATATTTTACAAAAAAGAATAATCGTTCAATCTAAATCTTTAGATGAAATAACAAAATTAGCTTTAGAGAAAGAGAAATTTTTACAGGCAATTCCAGCAATCCAGCCTCTTAACAATGATGATCTTACTAGAATTGCATCAGGATACGGCAAAAGGACTGATCCTTTTACAAAAGCTAAAAAATTTCATTATGGAATGGATTTTACAGCACCACGAGGGACTCCAGTATACGCCACAGGAGATGGAGTCGTTAAAAGAGTTGACAGCAGGTCTTCCGGTTATGGAAAACATATTAGAATTGATCATGGATATGGATACACTAGTCTTTACGCTCATTTATACAAATACAATGTTAAGAAATGGGAAAAAGTTAAGCGTGGAGATCTAATCGGCTATGTAGGAAGCACAGGAAGATCTCAAGCACCTCACTTACATTATGAGATTTTTAAAGATAAAGGAAGAATTAATCCAGTTAACTTTTACTATGGTAATTTAACTGCTAAAGAGTTTGATGATTTACTTAAACAGACTTCTTTAGTAAACCAATCTTTAGACTAATGAATATTGAATTACCTGAAAAAAGATATTACTCTATTGGTGAAGTAGCTAAAGCATTTAATGTTAACACTTCCCTAATTCGTTTTTGGGAAAAAGAGTTTAAAGCACTAAGCCCTAAGAAAAGTACAAACGGAAAAAGAAAGTTTACTGCAGAAGATATCACTAGCATGAAACAGATATTTTTTTTACTTAAAGAAAAAGGGTATACAATTGAGGGAGCAAAGACTTATATCAAAGAAGCTAAGAAAAAGCCGATGAATAACTTTGAAATAGTTGAAAAATTAAATGAAATAAAAAACAGATTACTTAGAATAAAAAAAGAATTATAAATCTATTTTTTTCTCATATATATATCCAACGGAACTCCGTTAAAATCAAAATTTTCTCTTAGTTTATTTTCTAAAAATCGCTTGTAGGGTTCTTTAACATATTGTGGTAAGTTACAAAAGAACGCAAATTGTGGTTGTGGAGTTGGAAGTTGCGTTATAAACTTAATTTTAACATATTTTGCTTTATAAGCAGGTGGAGGATAATGCTGTATTAAAGGCAATAAAGTCTCATTTAAGAGGTTAGTTTTTATTTTTTTAGATCTATTTTTATAAACTTCCACAGCAGTTTCTATAGCTTTAAAGAGTCTTTGTTTAGTTAAACTGGAAATGAAAACAATCGGAACATCAATAAAAGGTTCTATTTCTTTTCTAATCATCTTTTCATAATCTTTTAACGACTGAGTTTCTTTTTCTACTAGATCCCATTTGTTAACAAGAATTACAATTCCTTTTTTATTTCGTTCAGCAAGCCAGAAAATATTCCTCACTTGACCGTCAAATCCCCTGGTAGCATCTAATAATAAGATACAAACATCTGAATGCTCTATCGCTCTAACACTTCTCATTACAGAGTAGAATTCAAGATCTTCTTTTACTTTAGATTTTCTTCTAATTCCAGCAGTATCTACGAGATTAAATTCAAATCCAAATCTATTATATTTTGTATCAATTGAGTCTCTTGTTGTTCCTGCAATATCAGTAACAATATATCTTTCTTCACCTATTAAAGCATTAATAAATGATGATTTTCCTGCATTTGGCCTGCCAACTACAGCAAATCTAGGTAGGTCATTTACCTCTTCTGGTTCATCTGAAAAGTTTTTAACTAGAGCATCTAACAAATCTCCAGTACCAGATCCGTTAATACTAGCAATTGTATAGTATTCTCCTAATCCTAATTCATAAAATTCAACAGCATTGTTAGATCTTGCTGAATTATCTACCTTGTTTACAACTAGAAATACAGGTTTATTAACTTTTCGAAGCAGTTTTGCTACATCTTCATCCATAGCAGTTACTCCAGATTCAACATCAACCATAAATATAATTGCATCAGACTCATCTATTGCTAATTCTACTTGTTTGTCGATTTCACTTTCAAATACATCATCACTACCAACAACGTACCCTCCAGTATCAATCAGAGAAAACTCCTTACCATTCCAATCACTTTTACCATAATGTCTGTCTCTAGTAACACCACTAGCAGCATCTACTATTGCTTCACGCCTTTGTACAAGCCTATTAAAAAAAGTTGATTTGCCAACGTTTGGTCTTCCTACTATTGCTACTATATTACTCATATCATTTAAATGAATGCAAATGTAATGTTAAAACTAGAATTTAATGCAAAAAAAAAGTTGATTAATAAATTAATCAACTTTTTATATAATATAAATTAAGTAAGCTTTATTTCAATTTTGAAGACATTTCTGTATTTAATTCTGCAGTCTGTACAGTAATACCCCATACTTCGTCGATAGATGCCGTAGCAGCTTTCTCATCATTACGATGAGTTCTCCAGCCGTGCATTTCATTATAAGCATTTACATAATCAACATCTGGATCAGTAAAATCACCCATTCCTTCAGCATGACTATTGTAAGCCTCTACTTCTAACAATTGTCGTGACTCCCCACCTGAAACTAACATAAATAAACCGCTAACACCAGAATAACCAAGTTCTTTCTGTACCTTATTGTTATTTCTCCAGAATCTTAAAAAATCTGACATCTGACCTGTTTTAATAGTGTATGTTGTCATTTTTACAAATTTAGCTGGCGGTGCATCATTATTCCAATTTTGACAAAGTCCTTTCATTCTCCACCATCTTTTATTTCCGTCATTACTTTGAACATAAGGCATTACATGCTTACCCCAATAAGCTAATTCTGCAGTGTTATCTTCGT
>Ga0209830_10000777_pt1 | contig 30806 bp, 24 predicted proteins | sample ArcticOcean_MG_C_12_FD_187439 | JGI IMG/M metagenome (GOLD analysis project Ga0209830, IMG submission 187439) | Marine microbial communities from western Arctic Ocean - ArcticOcean_MG_CB8_130 (SPAdes) (version 2) | ecosystem: Environmental > Aquatic > Marine > Oceanic | place: Arctic Ocean...
TAAAGAAGCCTCTAGATAATTAAACCCAATAAAATAAAATATTAAGGCTATTATGATGCCAACAATGCCATTAGAAAAATATATAAACAAGAATTGCGTCACAAATAACAAAGCAATTGAAAATATGAAAGATTCTTTAGTTTTATTATTTTTCTCAGACAATATAATCATAGGTACTATGAAAATAAGAGATATAGCCAAAACTGATAAGTAAATTAACCAATGCTGATTTAATGGAATATCGCCTTGATTTATTAAATAAAAGGGAATGGCCATAAACATCGATATTTGAGATGCGTGGAGTGCAAAAATTCCAAAATTCAATCTATTTAAATCAAAATTCTTTAATATAGTTTTTATGTCATTACTTTTTATGTCATTACTATTACCAGAATTAATTTTTTTATTATCTAAAGGCTCATCAATAAAAAATCTTACAACTCCTAAAGCAATAAAAGCTAAAATACCCATTAGTAAGAATATACCTGGGACCCCAATAAGCTTATTCAGTATCGGTGAAATCACTAATGATAAGGCGAATGTTAGACCTATTGATGCACCAATAATTGCCATTCCTTTAGTTCGACTTTTATCGCTAGTTAGGTCAGATAAAAAAGCAGTCAGTACTGCGGAAATAGCTCCAGAGCCTTGAATTGCTCGCCCAACAATAACCCCTTCTATTTGCTCAGATACCCCAGCAATAAATGACCCAATGATAAATAATAATAACCCAAAATAAATTACTGGTTTTCTTCCGAGTCGATCTGAAGTCATACCAAATGGAATCTGAAGAATAGCTTGAGTTAGCCCATAAATTCCAAAAGCTAACCCAATTTGGAATTCTGTAGGCCTCCCAGATAGCTCCGAAGCATAAATAGAAAATATAGGGAGAATTAGAAAAATTCCAAGCATTCGGAGTGAATAAATCGATGCTAAAAGTACGCTAGATTTAATTTCTAATGGTGACATTCTTGAATATACCTATGAATAATAAAACTTTAGTTTCTAAAATAGAGATTATAAAATATAATATCAGGTTGCTCCTCAAAAAAGATAAAATTAAATGGATTACATAAAAATCAAAGGGGCTAGAACCCATAACTTAAAAAATATTTCTTTAGATCTGCCTAGAAATAAGCTAATAGTTATTACAGGCCTATCTGGATCTGGAAAGTCTTCACTGGCATTTGATACTCTCTATGCTGAAGGCCAAAGAAGGTATGTTGAATCTTTATCTGCCTATGCTAGACAATTTCTAGATCGAATGAATAAACCTGATGTAGATATGATTGAAGGTCTGTCACCTGCAATTTCTATAGAACAAAAATCTACTTCACACAATCCAAGATCAACTGTTGGCACTGTAACTGAAATACATGATTATCTTCGCTTGCTCTATGCACGTGCTGGCGACCCCTACTGCCCCACTCACGAAATAAAACTTGAAGCACAAACAGTTTCTCAAATAGTAGATCAGCTTTTGTCCTTAACAGAAGATACTAAAATTATGTTACTCGCACCTGTAGTCAATAATCGTAAAGGCAGTCATCTTGACTTAATTGATGAATTAAGAGCTCAAGGATTTATCAGAATTAGATTAGATGGAACCATATATGAAATTGATAACGTTCCTCCTATTCAAAAAAACACAAAGCATCAATTAGATGTAGTTATTGATCGATTAAAAATTAATATGGATATCAAACAACGTATTACTGAATCAGTCGAAACAGGTTTAAAAATTGCTGATGGGAAGATTATTACTATGAATATGGATACTGAAGAAATGCAGTTATTTTCTGCAAAATTCTCATGTCCGCATTGTGACTATGCCCTAACTGAATTAGAACCACGATTATTTTCTTTTAATAATCCTATGGGAGCATGTCCTGATTGTGATGGCCTAGGACATAAAAACTTTTTTGATAAACAAAGGGTTGTAGCTTTTCCACAATTACCTTTATCATCAGGAGCTATTAAAGGTTGGGATAAGCGTAATCAGTTTTACTATCAAATGTTAAATAGCCTTGCTCAGCATTATGATTTTGACCTTGAAATGCCCTACCAAGAACTAGGAACAAATATTCAAAATATTATTTTATTTGGGAGTGATAAAGAACAAATAGAATTTAGTTATTTTAACGAGCAAGGGACTATTAGTAAAAAAAAGCACTCTTTTGAAGGAATAATAAATAATTTTAAAAGGCGCTATCAAGAAACGGATTCGAGCACTGTTCGTGATGAATTAGCAAAATATTTAAGTAATCAAGAATGTCCTTTATGTAATGGTACTCGATTAAGAATTGAGGCAAGAAATGTTTTAGTTGGAAATTTAAATCTGCATGAAATTTGTAAGCTGCCTCTTAAAAAATCTTTAGAATTTTTTAATAATATAAAATTGTTAGGCTTTCGCGCACAAGTTGCCAGCAAAATAATCCAAGAAATAAAAAATAGGCTCAATTTCTTAATAGATGTAGGACTAGATTATTTATCTCTTTCAAGATCAGCTGAGACCCTATCAGGTGGCGAAGCCCAAAGAATTAGATTAGCTTCACAAATAGGCAGTGGCTTAACCGGAGTAATGTATGTTTTAGATGAGCCATCTATTGGACTCCATCAAAAAGATAATGATAAGCTGCTTCAGACTCTAAAAAATTTGAGAGATATAGGGAATACAGTAATTGTAGTTGAACATGATTATGATGCAATTATGACAGCCGATTATGTTGTAGATATTGGGCCTGGTGCAGGAGTTCACGGAGGTGAGATTGTTGCTCAAGGAGTTCCTCACGAAATTACTAAAAATAAAAACTCTTTGACTGGGCAATATATAAGTGGGCAAAAAAAAATCACAGTTTCTAAAAAATTAAAAACCCCTAGTAATTCTTTTTTTAGAATTACAAAGGCTTCTGGTAATAATTTAAAAAATATCACCTTAAATCTTCCTATTGGTCTTCTTACATGTGTAACTGGAGTTTCTGGGAGTGGTAAATCGACACTTATTAATGACACACTTTACAATGCTGTAGCAAAACATCTTTACCGGAGCAATTTAGAGCCCGCAGGTCATGAGGATATAGAAGGGCTTGATTTCTTCGACAAGGTTGTAGATGTAAACCAAAGTCCAATTGGGAGAACTCCAAGATCTAATCCAGCCACTTATACAGGCTTATTTACACCAATAAGAGATCTTTTTTCTAAGGTTCAAGAAAGTAGAGCAAGGGGCTATAGTCAAGGTCGCTTCTCATTCAATGTTAAAGGTGGGAGATGTGAGACATGTGAAGGGGATGGGGTTATTAGAGTTGAAATGCATTTTTTACCAGATGTATATGTCGAATGTGACTCTTGTTATGGTCATCGGTACAATCGAGAAACACTTGAAATATTTTACAAAGGAAAAAATATTCATAATGTTTTAAGTTTTACCGTAGAAGAGGCTCATGAATTTTTTATGGCTGTACCGACAATCGCTCGAAAACTGAAAACCTTACTAGATGTCGGTCTCGGTTATATTAAATTAGGGCAAAATGCAACAACCCTATCTGGTGGTGAGGCTCAAAGAGTTAAGTTAGCTTTAGAACTTTCAAAAAGAGATACAGGGAAAACGCTTTATATCTTAGATGAGCCAACGACTGGTTTGCACTTTGCTGACATACAACTTTTGTTAAATGTGTTGCACCAATTAAGAGATAATGGAAATACTTTAGTGGTTATCGAGCACAATCTAGATGTAATCAAAACTGCTGACTGGATTATCGACTTAGGCCCTGAAGGAGGTGATGGTGGTGGAGAAATTATCGCGGAAGGTCCTCCCAAAAAAATTATATCTAATACTAAAAGTTTTACTGGTAAATATTTAAAAAAATATTTATAACTCCTTTAAAGCTGCTTGGACTTTTTCCGTCGTTGGATTTAGCTGGTGCCAGATATTAAAACTTTCTGCTGCCTGCTCAACTAGCATCCCAAGACCATCGTAAACGCAATCAGTTTTCTTATAAGCTTCCTTTATAAACGGAGTTTCAGATCCATACATCATGTCGTAACAATTACCGTGCTCATTTAAGCAATTGAAAATAGAATATGGCACAGGCGAATCTTGGCTTGTTAGGGATGAAGATGTAGCATTTATAATCAAATCAAAATACAGTTTATTGGAAAAATTTAAATCTATTACCTCTAGAATAACTTGATTTTTTTCAGCAAAAACTTTCCAATATTTTTTCATTTGAATTGCTTTAGTAAAGGTTCTATTAGTTAGAAAAATTTTCTTTGGTTTATTTTGAATAAGATCATAAATTACTCCATTTGCAGCCCCACCTGCCCCAACTAAAAAAATATTTTTACCTTTGATGTTAATTTTTTTATTAGATAAATCATTTATTAAGCCCCTACCATCAGTTGAATCTCCAATAATATTGTTACCTGAAAATGTTATTGTATTAACAGACTTGCATAAGGATGACCTTTCTGAAAGTTGGTCACAAATCTCAAAACCAGCATTTTTTAATGGAAGGGTAATATTTAAACCCCAATAACCTTCGATTTTAAGGCGCTTAACATTTTCAAAGAAATTATCTTTATTGATATCGAATTTTTTATACTCCAAATTAATTGCAAATTCTTTTGCAAATAAAAGGTGTATTTGGGGCGAAAGGGAGTGCATTATCGGATGCCCAAGAACTGCAAATTTTTTTATTTCTTTTTTCATTGGATTATTATTATAGAGAATAAAAAAATATCAAGAGAATTATTTAATGCATTATAATAGTGCATTAAATGATAAAAATGCATTATAATAGTGCATATATAATTTATTTAATGTGTTTTATAGTCAAATCAGTTATTTTAGCAAATTAAATATTGGCATAGATTCTGCTTTATATAATATATATGACGATTAACTATTTTTGAGGAGTTTTAGTATGGCTGCCGCTGATGTAATGAAACAAATTAAACAAGAAAAGATTAAATTCATTGATCTTCGTTTTACTGACACCATAGGAAAAGAACAGCATGTAACAGTGCCTGCTTCAGCCTTTGATAAAACTAAATTTACTGATGGACATGCCTTTGATGGTTCATCAATTAAGGGGTGGAAGGGGATTAATGCTTCAGATATGTTGCTAAAGCCAGACCCCGATACAGCTAATATCGATCCATTTATGGAAGAGAAAACGCTAATCTTAACCTGTAATGTTGAGGATCCAACAGATGGGAAAGGTTATGATCGCGACCCGCGAACTATAGCTAATCGTGCTGAGAAATATCTTAAAACAACTGGTATTGGCGATACTATTTATTTTGGTCCAGAACCTGAATTTTTTGTATTTGACTCAATTACGTGGGGCTCTGGTATGAGTGGCTCCTCTGTCAATATTAACTCTGAAGAAGCAGAATGGGATTCTAATAATGAACATGATGGTGGTAATGTTGGTCATCGCCCAAGAGTGAAGGGTGGTTACTTTCCGGTACCTCCAGTTGACTCCCTTCAAGATCTTAGATCAGAAATGTGCCTAACATTAGAAGAAATGGGAGTTCCTGTTGAGGTTCATCATCATGAAGTTGCAGGGGCAGGCCAAAATGAAATTGGTACCAAATTTTCTTCATTAACACAAAGAGCTGATTGGACTCAGATTCTTAAATACGTTGTGATGAATACAGCCCATAGATTTGGTAAAACAGCGACCTTTATGCCAAAGCCAATTTTAAATGATAATGGGACAGGTATGCACGTTCACCAATCAATTTGGAAGGGTGGAAAAAATATGTTTGCAGGAAAGAAATATGCAAACCTAAGTGATACTGCGCTTTATTATATTGGTGGAATTATCAAACATGGCAAAGCCTTAAATGCTATAACTAATCCTTCAACAAATTCATATAAACGACTAGTTCCTGGTTTTGAAGCGCCAGTTATGCTTGCATATTCCGCCAAAAATAGGTCTGCTGCAATTCGTATCCCATACGTATCAACGGATAAAGCAAGACGAATTGAGGTCCGATTCCCGGATCCAATGGCAAACCCATATTTAGCTTTTAGTGCGCTAATGATGGCTGGACTCGATGGTATCCAAAATAAAATACATCCGGGTGAAGCTGAATCAAGAGACTTATATGATCTAACAGCTAAAGAAGAAGCAAAAATACCTCAAGTTGCCGCAACTCTGCCTGAAGCTCTTGAGGCTCTAAGAGTTGATAGAAAATTTTTAACTCAGGGTGGAGTCTTTTCTGATGACTTTATTGACAGCTTTATTGAATTAAAAATGGAAGATGTAACACGTTTAAGAATGACTCCCCATCCAATTGAGTTTGATATGTATTACAGTTTATAGGTTCCAATCAAAAGGCGGATTCAAATCCGCCTTTTTTTACCTGAAATTAATATGCACTAAATTTGTGCAATTACAATAGGAGAAGATGAGACTATGTTAGAAAGCCTAAAAAATTTAGCGAATAAATTTGGTCCCATTCTTGCTTATTAGTTTATATGGGACTTAAAAAATAATGGAGAAAATAATAAATAATTTAAATGGGATGGAAGACTTAGCCACTGCCATATTTGTTTGTGATGAAGATTTAATAATTAAGTATATAAATCCAAGTGCAGAAATATTATTTGAATTAAGCCATGATCAAGTTGTTGATGAAAATATAAGTTTATTTTTTGAAGAAATTAAATTTTTTAAAGATGCTTTAAATCAGGCTAAGTCTAAAAAGAGCTCTTTTCGTGAGCATGAATACTTCATTAAAACCAAACAAAAAAAAACTATCTGTGTGAGTTTTACAATTACTCCATTGGAAGACAAGGAATTTGACTTTTTAGTAGAGTTTATTCAAATGGATCAGCAGGTAAGAATAGCCCGTGAAGAAAGGATGTTTATACAACAACAAGCAAATTCTGAGTTATTACGTAATCTAGCTCATGAAATAAGGAATCCACTTGGGGGATTAAGAGGAGCCGCTCAACTTTTAGAAAAAGAATTGAATGGAAAAGAGTTAAAAGAATATACACAAATCATTATTAATGAGGCCGATCGACTGCAAAATCTAATGAATAAATTACTAACCCCTCACCAGCTTCCTGTGTATAAAAAAACAAATATCCATGAAGTTTTAGAAAGGGTTCGTAGCTTAATTTTGTCTGAATTTCCACACAACCTAAATCTTTCAAGGGATTATGATGTAAGCCTGCCTGAGTTTATTGGGGATAGAGAGAAACTTATTCAAGCAGTTTTAAATGTTGCTCGTAATGGTGTTCAAGCAATGCTCCAAGAAAACCCTAAAGAAAAAATGAATCTAGACTTTGTTACCAGAGCGGAAAGCCAGATTGTATTTCACAAGAAGAAACACACGACAGCAATACGTTTAGATATTATTGATAATGGGCCAGGAATTCATAAGGAATTAATAGATAAAATATTTTATCCATTAGTATCGGGTAAAGATTCTGGGTCAGGTTTAGGGCTTTCATTGGCACAAAACTTCGTAACGCAACACAATGGAATGATTGATTGCTCAAGCACACCCGGCAAAACAAAATTTTCAATCATTCTCCCTATTGAAAATAATTTAAAAATTAATGAGGTGGATAAATGAAGAAAGTTTGGGTGCTAGATGATGACAAATCTATTAGGTGGGTATTCGAAAAAGCGTTAGCGAAAGCAAACCTTCCTTACCAAACTTTTGGCAATACAAATGAAGCGATTAATCAATTTAACCATGATACGCCTTCTGTTATTGTAAGTGATATCAGAATGCCTGGAGAGTCAGGGATAGACTTTCTAACTAAAGTAAAAGAAAAATTTCCCCTTATCCCGATTATTATTATGACTGCTTATTCAGATCTTGATACTGCAGTCTCTGCATTTCAGAAAGGGGCTTTCGAATATATTTCTAAACCTTTCGATATAGATAAAGTACTAGAAGTTATAAATCAAGCCTTAGTACAAACTACAGATAATGAAACAAGTAACGATACATTAGATACCAGTCTCCCTGAAATTATAGGTCAAGCCCAATCTATGCAAGAAGTATTTCGGGCTATCGGTAGGCTGAGTAAATCAAATGCCACCGTTCTTTTAAATGGGGAGTCTGGCTCAGGAAAAGAGTTAGTTGCGAATGCAATACATAAAAATAGTGATAGAAAAGATTATTCTTTTATTGCTATAAATACTGCAGCAATTCCTAAGGACTTGCTTGAGGCAGAGTTATTTGGTCATGAAAAAGGTTCATTTACTGGCGCTCAAAATCTTCGAAAAGGAAGATTCGAACAATCAAATCATGGAACATTATTTTTAGATGAAATTGGTGATATGCCTATGGAGCTCCAAACAAGATTATTAAGAGTGTTAAGTGATGGAAAATTTTATAGGATAGGAGGTCAGGACTCTATACAGGTTGATGTTAGGGTAATAGCAGCAACCCATCAAGACCTAGAAGAATCAGTAAGGGATGGTAATTTTAGAGAAGATTTATTTCACAGATTAAATGTAATAAGAATTACAGTACCCCCATTGAGAAAAAGGGTCGAAGATATCCCCACACTTTCTAAATACTTTTTAGCTAAAAGTGCCACCCAGCTAAAAGTGCCACCTAAATTATTATCTAAAGAAGTTCTCGAGTATTTTAATCATCTTCAATGGAGGGGCAACGTTAGGCAGCTTGAAAATGTCTGTCATTGGCTGACTGTAATGTCTCCTGGGAATCAAATAAGAGTAAGTGACCTTCCCTCTGAGCTTAAAGATGAGCCAATAAATGCAATGAGTGGCCCGCAAGAATGGCAAGAAAATTTAGCAAGGGATTTATCAAAGCAATTACTTGATGGTCATTCAAATTTATATAGTTTTTTTATAAATCAAGTTGAGAAAATACTAATTCAAAGAACCCTTGAATATACAAAATATAGAAAATTAGATGCTGCTAATTTACTAGGTATTGGAAGAAATACTGTCACTAGAAAAATTAAAGAGTTAAAAATTTTAAGGTCATTAGATTAATTTTTGTTTAATTACATTGGCAATATTTTCAAATATTGTCCCCCATTCACCAGGTGATTCTGCCGTAAATATTTTAATGCTTGGGTACCAGATACTTACACCGTCTTCGTCATGCCAATACCAAAGTTTACCTCGCCGATAAGGCACATACAAAAAAGTTTTTTTTCCTAATGCTCCTGCTATATGAGCTGTTACATTACTAGAGGTTACAACAATATCACAATTCGATATTAATGCCGCTACGCCATCAATATCCTCAAATTTATCTATACCTTCATACTCTTCAATCTTAATATTGTGTTTCTTAAAAAACCCTTCTTTTTCTAAAGCAGTCTGTCCCTCATTATTTTTAGTTTCATATTGTAAGTCTATAAATCTAATTCCTTTAAGTAAAAGGACAGGGAGCAAATTTTCGAGTAGGGTTGTTTTATGCCGACCTTCCACAGCGCTGCTTTTCCATGCAATTCCACATATAACATCTTTACCTTTTTTTACATTATCTTGTATTTGTTTAACTTTATTAGCATCTGGTTTTAAATAAGATAATTTTTGTTTTGGGAAATCTGATATGTTTCCACGCACATACTTACCGATACTTCCCCAATAAATCCCCTTATCAAAATTCTCAAGTTCATGATTAATTAAAAGCTCAGCAGGTTCAATCTCTTTTACCGGATAAAATTTTATATCTGGAAATGATCTTCTAAAAAGACTGACCAAGCGATAATCTACCTCGGCACTAATATTTTCAAATTTATTATGAAAATCTTTTATCATACTTAATCCGAGTATCACGTCCCCAATACCTGATTCAAACAAAATTAGTATCTTATCGTTAGGTTTTAAATCTTTTTTATCGGTAACAATATCAAAATAACTCTTTAGCTTGTCATATCTTTTATTTACATCTAGCTCATTCCTTAAAATAGTTCTTACATCATAAGCTTCCCATCCTTCTTTAAAATTCTTATTCATTAAATACATTACACTTAAGTTCATTTTGGCTTGATGAAAATGTGGTTTTTGTATTAACATATTTTTCATTAATTTCACTGGCTCATCATATTTACCTTCGAATACTAAACATGTTGCATAATCCATCTGGGGCGCCAAAGCATCTGGAACTAATTTCTTCAATTTTTGATAAATAGATTTGGCTTTCTTATAATCACCAAGCGCACTTAAACTTCCTGCTATTTTATTCATACACTCAATATGATTAGGATCAATTTTATTTGCTTCTTGTAGGTGCTTTAAAGCTTCTTCATGGTTATTGGAAACATAAAGAGTTAAGCCATAATCATATCTTTGTGCAAATTTTGTTGGTTCTAAGTCTAAGGCCTTTTTGTAGGAATAGAGTGCGCTCACGTAATCTGCAATCTTTACTTGTGCATCGCCTAAAAGTTTATATGTTTCTGTACTATTAGGATAAACTTTTATGATTTGCTTATATGTATATATTTCGTTTTTATAGTCTTTTAGAGCTTTATAAGCAAATGCTAGGTTTTCATAATCGCCAGTCAATGGCTTCATTACTTCAAAGGATTTATTGATTATGTCTACAGCATCTTGGTACCTCTCCTTCATCAAATAGACTATTCCCAAATGAGAAAGGGCTTTTGGGCAAGTGCTATCTATCCTTAAGATTGCTTCATATACTGGAATCACCTTATCAAATTCTTTTGCCTTGATTAAGCCACTGGCTTGATTGAGCAATTCATTTAAATTTGTATTTTTTGTCATATTTTATTTTTTTTCATTATTCCTATTATTTTATACGATTTAGGAAATAAGAAATAAAAAAAACGGCATCCGAAGATGCCGTTTTTAAATAAATCTACTACTTGTCAAACTTCTACTAAGATTTAAGTCCTAGAAGAATAAGATCGCACCAAGAGAGAGTGAATCGTTCTCTGCTTTGTTTGAGGAAACTTGACCAGTTGACTCTGTTGAATTGTACTCAGCAACTAAATTTAGATGCTTAGTTAATGGATGATATGCACCCACTGTCCAACGTTCGTTTTCTTCAACTAAAGTAGCGTTTGTTTCACCAGATGCTGTGTCAAGGTTTGAAACACCATAAGCAAGACCAAGTTTAGTACCTGTTGGTATTACGTATGTAGCTTGAACATAACCACCGTCTGAATCGCGCTCGTTACCACTAGAATCTACACCAAGATTACCAAATAGTGTAGTACCTAGGCCTTCACCGTCATAATAGTAACCAACTAATCCAAAGTTACCTGCGCTTATAGAAGCACCAATATCGAATGCTTCGATATCATAACTTTGTGAAGTTGCCGCTGTACCTGCTTGAACACGTGTAACGTCATATGAAGCACCAGATACCCAAACTTTACCAGCAACATCGCCAGTCCATGAGTATGAAGCTTCTGCTTCAACACCAAAACGATCTTGGTTAATAGCGGCATTACCTGCACCTGTAACAGTGTCAGTAGCTACTGTAGTTGAAGTCGATGTAGTTACACTAGTAGCAGCTGTAACAACAATCAAACCTGAAACAACTGTAATAGAAATCGAAGCCGCAGATCCAGCAGAATACGAACCAGTAATCACAGATGTTGTAGTACTAACTGTGTATGTGTTCGTAGTCGCAGTTGCTGCTGTGTTCGTAGTCGTAGTTTCATAAGTTCTAGTTGTTGATGCTGTATTTGCATCAGGGATGTTGTTTGGATTCATTAAACCAACTTTAGCTTGGAATCCACCCATGTTTGGAGTCGTATATGTAGCTTGACCCTTCCATGCAGCATAAACATAACCAGTACCGATACCGCCTAGTGTAGTAGCACCACCAGAACGACCATTAGCACCAGAACCAACACCTAATAGTGTCATGTCATTCAGGATCGCACCAGAAGCAAAGATACCTATATCTTTACCAAGTTTGATAGAACCCCATGATTTATCACCAAATGATAAATATGATTGACGATTTAACGGTGTTTTGTTATCACCAGCTGCAGAATTATCTGAAGCATTAGGTTGGAATGAAATAGTAAACGACACATCAGTATTATTTTGACGTGTAGTACCAGTAAATCCTAACCATGATGGTAATAGACCAGTGTTGATACCTTGTGAATCTTGTTCACCAAGAGCATCTGAACTGTTTGCAATAGAACCTTGCGCTGCACCCATAGTGCCTTCAACAGCGTCAGCATCATTAAAGTTCATGAATGCATTAACGTTACCATTTACATCTAATGTCCAGTCACCTGCAGGAATAACAATTCCAGCATTAGCTGCCGAAGCACCTAAAGCTAGAGCTGCACCCGCAACTGCTAGATTAATTTTCTTGTTCATATATTTCTCCTATAATTAAAACTACTTTTATAACCAAGGTTAAAAAAGTAATCTATAAATAACTTCCTTAACAAAAAAACTTTCTTAAGAATAAACTTTCTCATTAAGAAGAGTTATCTCATTATCCCTAATGTTGGCAATAAATAGCAAGGTAATTGTGACTTTTTTGTAACAAATTTATATTATTGTTGTATATTTACAACATAACATCTTAAATTGCTTTAAACAAAGGGATTTCTACCCTAATTTTATTTCTTTGTGAGTTTTAATTGCATATCTATCCGTCATTCCAGCTAAATAATCTGCAACGGCTCGAGCTAAATTTTGTGCTGATTTAATTCGATAAGATTCTGGCATTAAGGATGGATCATTCATGAAATAGAGGAATAAATCTTTAACTATTTTTTTCGCATTATCAGTCATCTCCACAACTCGTTCGTGCTCATAAAGAAAGCTCCTCAAGAATTGTTTAAGCTCTAATTGCTTTTTGGCCATCTCTTTGGATAAATTAATTAAGTTAGGAAGTGTTCGAATTTCATCAATCGTTTGAGGTTTAAATTTTACTAAATTTATAGCACTAGCTTCACAAATATCAAATATTAAGTTGTACATCATTCTTCTTATCGTTTCATGCAGCCACCTAACATTATCAATATTAGGGTAATCTTTTTTCACCAATTCAGCAGACTCTTTAAATAAAGATATATCCATTAATCCCTTAAATTTTAAAAGGCCCGAACGATAACCATCGTCAATATCATGATTATTATAAGCAATCTCATCGGCATAATTTACTAACTGCGCCTCTAATGACGGTTGTTGTTTTTTAATAAATCTTTCACCTATTATTCCTAAATTACTAGCATTTTTTATAGAGCAATGCTTTAAGATGCCTTCTCGCGTCTCAAATGTTAGATTTAATCCATCAAAATCAGCGTATCTTTGCTCTAATAAATCAACCACCCTTAAGGACTGTAAATTATGTTCAAAGCCACCGAAGTCTTTCATACAGGCATTTAAGGAATCCTGCCCAGCATGGCCAAATGGGGTGTGTCCTAAATCATGGGCTAGGGCAATCGCCTCAGCAAGATCTTCATGACAATTCAAAGTGCGCGCGATTCCTCTTGAAATCTGAGAGACCTCCAATGAATGAGTAAGGCGCGTTCGAAACATATCCCCTTCGTGATTTACAAAAACTTGCGTCTTATATTCAAGGCGTCTGAATGCCGATGAGTGAATGATGCGGTCACGATCTCTTTGGAAATCGTTTCTAAATTTTGATTCAGCTTCGTAATATTCCCTTCCTAAACTGTGGCTAGGATTTGCTGCATAAGGTTTTAATATCATCAAAAGCTTTTAAAAAGTTTTTTGTAAAAGAGTATTATGAAACATCTCAGTATCATAATCACTTGTTAGAATAGCTTTCCCTATGCCTTGTTGTAAAACAAGATTTATTTGATTTTCTTTTGTTTTTTTATCAAGCTGCATTAAATCAAGAAATTTCTGTTTTGAAATCTTTGGCGGATTAATAGGGAGGTTTGCTTGGATAATTAAAGATTTAATTCTTTGATTCTCTTCTCTTGAAAGCCACCCCATTTCTTCTGATAAATAAGCCGCCATAACCATACCTGTTGCAATAGCTTCCCCATGAAGCCATTTATCATATCCAGTAGCAGTTTCTATTGCATGTCCAAAAGTATGACCTAAATTTAGAATAGCTCTTATGCCAGATTCAAATTCATCCGCTTCTACAATATCTGCCTTATTTTGACAAGATCGAGTAACAGCCTGAATCAATAGTTGAGAATCTCTTTGCATAATACCTACAATATTATTCTCAAGCCATTCAAAAAAACTAGCGTCCCGAATTAAGCCATATTTTATAACCTCAGCCAAACCAGCCGAAAACTCTTTATCGGGTAATGTTGCCAATAAGCTAATATCAGCAAGCACGCACTTTGGCTGATAAAAAGAACCTACCATATTCTTTCCAAGGCGGTGATTAATACCAGTCTTTCCACCTACAGAAGAATCAACTTGTGATAATAAAGTAGTTGGGATTTGTATAAAGTCTACCCCCCTCATAAATGTTGCTGCTGCAAAACCTGTTATGTCACCAACAACCCCGCCTCCTAGAGCGATTAATGTAACTTGACGATTTGCTCTATTTGTTAGCAATGCATCATAAATTAAATTAAGAGTTTCAAAATTTTTAAAGACTTCTCCATCAGGGAGAATAATCGGAATAATCTCTTTCTCAGCTGATAAAACATTTGAAATTTTTTGCAAATATAATGGAGCAACCTTGTCATTAGTAATAATAGCTACTTTATTATTACTAATATGATGTTTAATTAGGTCATAATTTTCTAAAAGATTTTCGCCAATATATATTGGGTAACTTCTTTTTTCTAAATTGATATTTATAGTTTTCATAGTTTTTTAATAAAAGATTCAATTTCAAAAGCAATTTCATTTGCGTGCTTATTTTTAGTGCTAATTATACAATCAGAAATAGAAGTATATATAGGGTCTCTAAATTCAAATAAACTCTCCAAAGTTTTTTTTAAGTCCCCTTTTTGTAATAGTGGCCTAGATTTATCGCCTGTCATTCTTCCTACCAAATCTTCACAGTTTGATTTTAAATACACTACATACCCATTGTCCTCGAGTAATTTACAATTATTTTTAGATAAAATAACGCCTCCTCCAGTAGCTAATACGATATTTTTATAAGCTACCAAATCTTTCAACACATTCTCTTCTCTTTTTCTAAAGCCTAATTCCCCTTCGTATTCAAATATTAAAGGTACTTTTACGCCCGTCTTTTCTTCAACAACATGGTCACTGTCATAAAAATCTTTATTCAGATTTTTTGATAAAAGTCTGCCGATTGTTGTCTTTCCAGAGCCCATGAGGCCAATTAAAAAAATATTTTTATCTTGCTTCAATCTAATTCTCTATTAAAATAAGTTAAATAATAAAAAATTTAGTAGCTCAATTAGCATACTAAACCTCTATAATAAACGTTTAATATTATAGTTAAACATTATTTAATACGCCATGTATTCAACTATCAAAAATTATCTTCTCATTGCGCTCCTGGCTGGCTTATCAGTTATAGCAATGGGATTTTTCGTATCGGCCCTAATTTACCCAACACTCCCCAATATTTCACATTTAGAAAAATATTATCCCAAACAACCACTTCAAATATATTCTAAAGAAGGGATTCTTATTGCAGAATTTGGTGAAGAAAGAAGAGATTTTATAGCTATTTCAGAGACCCCCCAGCAAATGATTAATGCGATTCTTTCTATAGAAGATCGTCGCTTTTTTGAGCACCCTGGTATTGATATTATTGGCATAACCAGAGCTGCCCTTAAAAATATAACAGGTAAAAGTCATGAGGGAGCAAGCACGATAACAATGCAAGTCGCAAGAAACTTTTTTCTTACCTCTGAAAAAACATTAAAAAGAAAAGTTAATGAAATATTGCTCGCAATTAAAATAGAAAGAACTCTATCAAAAGAGGAGATACTTGAATTATATATAAATCAAATATACCTGGGGCAGAGGTCTTTTGGTTTTGCTGCAGCAGCCAATACTTATTTTGGTAAAAACCTTGATCAATTAAATTTAGGAGAAACTGCATTACTTGCAGGGCTTCCAAAAGCCCCTAGTCGCTATAACCCTTTGGTAAGACCTCATTTAGCTATTAAAAGGCAAAAGAATGTTCTTAATAGCATGTTGCGTCATGGTTACATTGATAAACCTACCCACATCCTAGCCCTAGATGACCCCCTAAGGCTGAAAGAAAAATTTGTAAAAAGTGAGCTTCGAGCAAACTACGTAGCTGAAATGGTTAGAAAAACTTTATTTGAAGAGTTTGGGGATAAGATTTACACAAGTGGTCTTAAAGTTTATACAACAATACAAAATAAAAATCAGCTGGTGGCAAATCGTGCTGTACAAAATGGAATTATTAATTATATGTCACGGCATGACTTGGATCCACCTGAAGATTTTATTGAATTTAAATCAATAGAATTTAAAGATCTAAGCGAGCGAGATAAATTTATACTAAAAAAACTTAAGGTAATTCCAACTTATAATGATTTCATTCCTGGGGTCATCTTAGATTTACAGCCATTAAGAGTCGATGTGCTTCTTAAAAATGGAAAGAGAATTAGTGTCTACAAACGAGGGTTAAAATTACTAAAGAAAGATTTAGAAATAGAGAATGAAGGCGAAAGATTGCTCAAGCCGGGCTCAGTTATTAGGCTTGTAAAAAAACGTAATTATTGGATTGCAACCCAACTTCCAAAGGTAGAAAGTTCGCTTGTTTCGATGGACCCAAAAACAGGTGCAATCTTAGCTTTGGTAGGCGGCTTTGATTTCCATCGAAATAAATATAACCATGTCTCACAGGCAAATAGGCAACCAGGATCTATTTTTAAACCCTTCATTTATTCGGCGGCACTCGAAAAAGGTATAACCCCTGCAACTTTAGTAAATGATGCGCCAATTTATATAACCGCAAAAGAGCTAAATACCAATGAAAACTGGGAGCCAAAAAATTATAATGAAAAATATGATGGCGCAATAAGATTAAGGCAAGGGCTAGCTAAATCAAAAAATTTAGTTGCTATAAGAGTCTTAAAACATATTGAGCCAAAATATGCTCTGGACTACATTACAAGATTTGGTTTTGATCAAAAAAAACACTCCCCTTACTTATCAATGGCATTGGGTGTCGGTCAGGTTACCTCCTTAGAGATGGTTGCTGCCTATGGAGTTTTTGCAAATGGTGGGTATCTGAAGCAACCCTATTTTATTGAAAAAATTATTGATGTTAGAGGTAGAAAAATTCAACAGAACTTTTCTGTAACGAATGCGGAAACGCCAAGAATAATAGACCCTAGGAATGCATTTATTATGACCTCGCTGTTAAAAGAAGTTATAAATACAGGGACGGCTAGAAAAGCCAAAAGACTTAAACGTGAAGATATAGCCGGGAAAACTGGGACCACAAATGAATTAGTAGATGCTTGGTTTGCTGGATTTAATCCAGATATTGTGACGGTTACTTGGATGGGATTTGACCAGCCTAAATCACTTGGAAAACATGAAAGTGGTTCGAAAGCAGCGCTTCCTATATGGATTGATTATATGGAGCCAATAATCAATCAATACCCTACTAAAATGGCAGAAACACCAGATGGAATAGTGCCTTTAAAAATAAACCCTAAAAATGGAATGTTAGCTGGGCAAAACGAGGATGGTATTTACGAATACTTTTATGATGAATTTCTCCCATCTAATAATGCTTATTATTTACTTAATTAAACTTTAAATGATTTCTGACAGCACAAATAATACTAGATCAATTGTTGCTAGGCGCGCAGCAGAGGTTATTATGGAGGAAGGTATAACAGACTATCTATTTGCAAAGAAAAAAGCTGCAAAATATTTAGGTTTATTATCCAGCGATAATTTGCCCTCAAATCACGAAATTGATAAAGCTTTAAAAGAATATCAGAGTATTTTTCAAGAACAGGTCGACTCAGAAGCTATAACTAAAATTAAAAAAGATGCATTAAATATCATGGTCCTTTTTAAAGAATTTAACCCTCATTTAACTGGTCAATTACTAGAGGGATTAATTCCAAAATTCCCTAAAATTCAAATTAATCTTTTCACTGATAATCTTAAAGAAGTTGAATACATTTTATTCAATAATAATATTTCTTTTGATATAAAAGATAAAATTTATCAAGAGAAGTTAAGTAAAAAAAAATCCACTAGGGTAATCCCTGCCTTTATTATTGATGGCGCTTGGTTTCCCATTGAATTAAAAGTTTATTTTGAAAATGACATACGTAGTAAAAAAAATAATTTACTCAATAATAAAGGCAAGGACATTAAAGCAGTTATGGAGTTTGAATCTAACTCCGCTACTTCATCAATCTTGCAACTTCCAAAGCAAAATATGTAAGAATTCCATCAGCCCCAGCTCTTCTAAAAGATATTAAAGATTCTAAAATAATCTTCTCTTCATCAAGCCAGCCATTTTGAGATGCGGCCTTAATCATTGCATATTCACCACTCACCTGATAAACAAAAGTAGGCTTTTGAAATGTCTGCTTCACTCTATACACTATATCCAGATAGGGCATACCAGGCTTTACCATTACCATATCAGCTCCCTCATCCAAATCTAACTCAACTTCGTATAAAGCCTCATCGCTATTTGCTGGATCTATCTGATATGTTTCTTTAGATGATGGCCCTAATTTTTTAGAAGAGCCAACAGCTTCTCTAAATGGGCCATAAAATGACGAAGCATATTTAGCAGAATAAGATAATATCTTAGTATTAATAAAATTATTTTTTTCTAAAGCCCCTCTAATCTTACCAACTCGGCCATCCATCATATCTGAGGGGGCAACAATATCTGCACCAGCATTAGCATGGCATAACGCTTGTTTAACTAACAACTCTACTGTTTCATCATTTAATATATTCCCATCTTTATCAATAAGGCCATCTTGCCCATGACTTGTGTAAGGGTCTAAAGCAATATCGGTAATCACTCCAAGTTTTGGTACAGATTTTTTTAATGCCTTAACTGCTCTCGGAATTAAACCGAATTCATTAAAGCATTCTTCAGCATCATGAGATTTTAATCTATCGTCGATAACTGGAAATATTGCAATAGCAGGTATACCAAGATCAAAACATTCTTTTGCATCTTTTAACAATTGATCAATACTTAAGCGTTGAATGCCTGGCATTGCAGAAATATCTTGTTTAATATTATCTCCATCAATAACAAACATTGGGTAAATCAGATGACTAATAGAAAGATTGTTTTCTCTCATTAATTTTCTAGAAAAATCATCTTGCCTCATCCGTCTTGGCCGATTAGTTATTGTCATTGATTCATTAATTCTTTAATTGATTGGCCAGGGTTTTCATCTCGCATAAATAATTCTCCAACTAAAAAAGTAAAAATATTATGATTATTCATCAATTTAATATCAGCATAACTAAAAATACCGGATTCCGTAATAGGAATTCGACTCTTTGGTATTTTAGTTACTAAATCAATAGAAGTTTTTAGAGATACCTCAAAAGTTTTTAAATTACGATTATTGATTCCTACTAATGGTGTATCTAGTAATATCGCTTTTTCTAACTCTTCTTCATTGTGAGCCTCAACTAAAACTGCCATACCTAGGTCATGCGCTATAGACTCGTACTCTTTTAATTGTTCTAAATTAAGAGCTGAGGCAATAAGTAATATACAGTCAGCCCCCAAAGCTCTTGATTCGTAAACTTGATAAGAATCGATAATAAAATCCTTCCTTAAGACGGGGAGTAAAGAATTATCTTTTACAATTCCTATAAAGCTTGGGTCTCCTTGGAAATATTCTCGATCTGTTAAAACAGAGATACATGCAGCCCCACCTAATTCATAGGATTTGGCAAGAGAATCTGGATTAAAATTAGGTCGAATCACCCCCTTTGAAGGACTAGCTTTTTTAATTTCGGCAATAACAGCAGGCAAATTATTTTGATGTTTATTTTTAATTGCGCCAATAAAATCTCGAGGTTTAGAGGCTTGGTTGATTTCGTCTTTTATCTTGTCAATTGATTTAACTGATTTAGCCTGATCAACCTCTAGCACTTTAGTGCATAAAATTTTATCCAGTATATTAGTCATTTGATGCAGTTATTAATTGATTTAATTTTTCCATGGCTTTCCCCTGATCAATCATATCTGTGGCAATAATAATTCCAGAATCTATATCATTTACCAATCCACTTATATATATAGCGGCACCTGCATTTAACAGTGCAATATCCCTGCCCACAGAAAGTTTTCCATTTAGAATTTCAAGAATCAATTTTTTTGAATGGGCTGAATCTTCAACAATAATATCTTGCAGGCTACCTTCCCTTAATTTAAATTCAGAAGGCTGAATAGTATATTCCTTAATAACATTGTCTTTTAATTCAGCAATAAAAGTCTTTCCTGTTATAGAAATTTCATCCATGCCATCTTCGCCATGAACTACAAGTACATGTTCGCTACCAAGTTTTTGTAACACTTTTGCAAAAGTAATAGTTAGTTCTTTACTATAAACACCTACGATTTGTCTTTTAGCAGCAGCTGGATTGGTTAAAGGCCCAAGTAAATTAAAGATAGTTCTAATTTCCAATTCTTTTCTAACTGGAGCAACATATTTCATCGCTGGATGATAATTAGGAGCAAACATAAAACCAATCCCAATAGCGTCAACTAAATGACCTAATCGTTTATGATCTAAATTCACATTAACTCCTAAAGCTTCTAAAACATCAGCACTGCCGCACTTTGATGACACTGACCTGCCTCCATGTTTAGCAACTTTAGCGCCAGCTGCTGCTGCTATAATTGCACTTAAAGTCGATACATTAAATGTTTGTAAGCAATCTCCTCCTGTTCCACACGTGTCTATAAGATATTTAGAATCTTCAACAATTACCTTGTTGGAATGATTACGCATAACAGACGCTGCTGCTGCAATTTCATCTGGAATTTCGCCTTTGATTTGCATTGCGACAATACAACTAGCTATTTGAACAGAGCTTAATTCTCCAGTCATAATAAGAGTCATTAAAGACTGCATCTCTGATGTAGATAAATTTTCCCCTTTCATCAGAGATCCTAAAAATATCTTAAATTGTTTAACCATTATTTTCTAAAAAGTTTCGTAACAAGTCATGCCCATATTGACTCAAAATAGATTCAGGATGAAATTGAACTCCTTCGATTGGCATAGTTTTATGTTTGATCCCCATAATTTCATCGTCGTCAGTCCAAGAAGTGATATCAAAACATTTAGGACAAGAAGTTCTTTCAATAACCAACGAATGATATCGAGTAGAAATAAATGGACTTTTAATGTCTTTAAATACGCCTTCATTATTATGATGAATCTCAGATGTTTTCCCATGCATTATAGTTTTTGCATGAATAATTTTTCCTCCAAATGCCTGTCCAATTGTTTGATGTCCAAGACAGACGCCTAATATTGGAATTTTTCCTTGAAAAAAATCAACTACCTCTAATGAGATGCCAGCTTCTTTAGGAGTACAAGGGCCAGGAGAAAGAACTATATAATTAGGATTTATTTTTTTTATTTGATCAATAGTTATTTGATCATTTCTATGCACAACAACCTCTTGCCCAAGTTCAGAAAAATACTGTACAAGGTTATAAGTAAAGGAATCATAATTATCTATCATCACTATCATTGTTTTTACTCGCTTTGGCCAGATTGAACTAACTCTGATGCCTTTAAAATTGCTTTAGCTTTATTTTGCGTTTCTACCCATTCATTTTTAGGGACTGAATCAGCCACTATACCCGCCCCTGCTTGAACATAAAGTACATTATCTTTAATAACTGCCGTTCTGATTGCAATTGCAACATTCATATCACCATCAAATCCGAGGTAGCCTACAGCTCCTGAATAAACACCCCTCTTGGTGCCTTCTAATTCATTAATAATCTCCATCGCTCTAACTTTTGGTGCCCCACTGACAGTTCCAGCTGGAAATGAAGCTTTTAAAACATCAATTGCAGATAATTTATTTTTAATGACACCTTCAACATTTGAAACAATATGCATAACATGGGAGTACTTCTCAATTATCATACTATCTGTAACATTCACAGTGCCTGTTTTTGAAACTCTTCCTACATCATTTCTACCTAAATCCATTAATTGAACATGCTCAGCAATTTCTTTTGGGTCTGCTAATAAATCTTTTTCAAATTGGATATCTTCAGACTCATCCTTCCCTCTTGGCCTTGTTCCTGCAATTGGTCTTACAGTAACTTTCTCACCAACTAAAGTAACAAGAATTTCTGGGGAGGCTCCAACTACATAATGATCACCCATGTGATAAAAAAACATATAAGGAGATGGGTTTAAGCTTCGTAAAGTCCGATACAAAGATAATGGGTTTGATTCAAAAGGTTTAGTCATTCTCTGGGATAAGACTACTTGCATAATATCGCCATCAAAAATATATTGCTTAGCTTTACCCACTGCGATCTTAAATTGCTCTTCTCCGAATTCTGAAACTACTTCAGATAAATTTTTATTATCGGAATCAGTGCTTTCAAAAGAAGCAAAAGGTGAAGGTCCAGATTGTAATTTGCCTACTAATGCTTGTAGATTCTTTAAGCCCAATTCATACGCATCAGGAATTGAAGGATCAACATAATTAATAATAAATAATGTCCCAGATATATTATCAAAAACTACAATCTCATCTGAAAGCATTAAAAGAATATCGGGTAAGTTTAACTTATCCTCCACAAAGTTTTTACATAACTTTGGCTCAATATATTTAATAGTTTCATATCCAAAATAACCAGCAAGGCCTCCCGAATATCTTGGTAAATCTAAATCAGTAGGGACTTTAAAATTAGCCATAAAATTATCGATAAAATCTAATGGATTTTCATCGTCAATCTCTTTTTTTATTTTATCGCCCTCAAGAACCAAAATTCTATTATCATTTATTTGTATTCTCAACTTAGATGGAAGGCCAATTATTGAATATCGTCCGAATTTATCTCCACCCTCAACTGATTCTAATAAATAACTATATGGTTGGTTTGCTAATTTTGCATAAACTGAAAGAGGTGTATCTAAATCTGCAAAGCTTTCTAAAACCAAAGGTATCCTATTAAATCCTCGTTCTTTATATCCCTCAAATTCTTCTTTTGTTAGAGTAGTAAACATTTTGTTAATTTATTATTGTTACCAAATCATTTAAATTTTTGATTGCCAAATCTACTTTATCAGATTCAATTGATTGTCCATATTGGTATCCGTAAGGGACAGTGACTACATAAGTGCCTGCAGAAAACCCTGCCTCAATATCATTACATGAATCTCCAACCATTATTACTTGTTTTGGTTCTAATTCTAACTTATCACAACTATATTGAAGGGGCATAGGATCTGGTTTTTTTCTACTAACCGTATCTCCTGCTACAATTAAATCTAAATAAGAAATTAGTCCCGATTCTTCAAGGATTGCGTGAGTATAAATTTCTGGTTTATTTGTAACGCAAGCTAAGCTTATTTTCTTCTTCTTAAGCTTCATTAATGCTTCCTCTACTCCATCATAAGGCAAACTTTGTGCAGCATTCAAAATATAATATTTATCAAATAATTTTCTAGCTTTTTTAAATAAAACTTCAGAATATTGCTTGGATGAGTATGAAATTGATTTTCTTACTAAATTATCTGCGCCTTTGCCAATAAAGCTTTTAATAACATCACTTTCCAACTCTTGCAAATCAATATCTTTTAACATTTGATTTGTTGCAAAACTTAACTCTGGTGCAGAATCAAATAATGTGCCATCTAAATCAAAAAAAATACCTTTTATATTAGTAAATTTTTTCAAATTAAGCTTTCGACAAAGAAGATCTTAATGATTTAAGAATGGTGTCATAACGATTTGGATCGTCATCATTTGCCGCCTTAAAGATTGCTGAACCGGCAACAAAAGTGTCTGCACCCGCTTTAGCAATTTCAGCTATATTATCTGCGTTAACTCCCCCATCAACTTCCAACCATATTTCACGACCAGTTTTTTCAGTGTATTCATCAATTTTTTTTCTAGCCATTCTAAGTTTATTAAGAGTCTCTGGAATGAATTTTTGACCACCAAAACCTGGGTTTACTGACATTAATAACACCATATCAATTTTATCCATCACATGATCTAGGTATTCTAAAGGCGTAGCTGGATTAAAAACCAAGCCAGATTTACATCCATTCTCTCTAACTAAAGACAGACTTCTGTCGATATGGTCTGAGCCTTCTGGATGAAAAGTTATAATATTAGCTCCTGCTTTAGCAAAATCAGGGATAATCCTATCTACCGGCTTTACCATTAAATGCACATCTATAATTGCATCAGTTATTGGTCTTATCGCCTCACATACTAATGGGCCAATAGTTAAATTAGGTACATAATGATTATCCATTACATCAAAATGCACTATGTCAGCGCCAGATGAAATTACATCATTTATTTCCTGTCCTAATTTTGAAAAATTAGCTGAGAGAATACTAGGGGCAATTCTAAATGTTTTATTCATATGCTTATGATCCCAAAAAATTGTGATTATTATTGTAAAATGCGTATTTTACCCTTTTTTGATTAAATAGAGATAACGTGAGCAAATTAAATTAAGATGAATTTAAATATTATAGGATTAAATCATAAGACAGCGCCATTAGAACTAAGAGAGAGGCTTGTCTTTCATTCAGATCAAATAAGCAATGCCCTTCTTGACCTTCAGAGTAAAAAAGTGAGTCAAGTTGCCATTCTTTCTACATGTAATAGGACTGAAATTTATTTTAATGGTCCAAAAATACAGATTGTTTACCAATGGCTTGCAGATTATCACCGTATAAAATTATCGCAATTAAAAAATCATTTGTACCATTTCAATAATCAAGAGGCCTTAACTCATGCATATCGGGTTGCTTCTGGATTAGATAGTATGTTCCTGGGAGAAACACAAATCCTAGGACAAATGAAGCAAGCCGCAAAAATTTCTAATTATGCCGGCACGCAAGGGAAATTCTTATCTCATTTTTTTCAAACTGTATTTGAAGCAGCTAAAGAAATAAGGTCTAAAACAAATATTGGTGCAAGTAATACAACCATAGCCTCTTCAGCCTTCTCACTTGCAAAAAAAATATTTGGAGACATTCACGAAACCAAAATCATTTTTGTTGGAGCGGGTGAGATGACAGAATTAATTGCTAAGTATTTTAATGGTCACCGGCCTAAAGCAATTACAATTGCAAATAGGGCTATCGCACGCGGTAAAAATTTAGCAAAAAAGATAGGTGCTGAAACATGCCTGCTTGGGGAGATAGATACCCAAATACATAATTATGATATTGTAATTAGCTGTACTGGAAGTCAGTTACCAGTTATTGGACTTGGAATGATTGAAAGAGCTATTAAAATAAGAAAACATAAGCCAATGTTATTAATTGATCTTGCAATTCCGAGAGATATTGAATCTGAAACATCCAAATTAAATGACATTTTTTTATATACACTTGATGACCTTGCACAAATTGCCCAGGAAGGAATTGATAATAGAGTCGATGCTGTTAAGGATGCTGAGGTAATTATTGAAAAAAAAGTTAACAATTTTTACCAAAAAAGTAAGCAAAAAAAAGCTAGTCCAACAATCGTATCTTTAAGAAATAAATTTGAAGAAAGTAGATTAAAAGAAATTGATAAAGCAAAAAAACAACTAAAAAGTGGAAAACCAATTGACGAGATTTTAGAATCCTTTAGCAATAATTTATCAAATAAATTTTTACACCATCCAACAAAAGCATTAAATGATTCTGCAGAAAATGAAACAAAAGAAATTTCAAAATTACTAAAAAAAATTTATAACTTAAAAGAATAAAATACTAATGAAATCATCAATGCAAAATAAGTTAAGCAATCTCTCTAAAAGAATTGAAGAGCTAAACGTAGAGCTCAGTCAAGAAGGCGCAACAAAAGACATGGAAAGATTCAAAAAAATATCTAAGGAACATTCTGATATATTGCCTGTTGTTGATATTTACAAAGACTATTTAAAGTTTGATAAAGATATTGTAGATGCTAGAGAGATGCTTATTGATCCGGAAATGAAAGCTTTTGCTCAATCAGAAATTGATAGTGGAAAAGAGCAATTAGAAAGAATTGAAAAAGAGTTACAAGTATTGCTAATACCAAAAGATCTGAATGACGAAAAAAATATTTTTCTTGAAATAAGAGCAGGCGCAGGTGGCGATGAATCAGCATTATTTGTAGGCGATATTTTTAGAATGTATACCCGATTTGTAGAAAGGATGCGCTGGCAAATAGACATAATCTCTACTAATGAGGCTGAAGTTGGGGGGTATAAAGAAGTTATTGCTAAAATTAATGGGGCAGGGGCTTACTCAAAACTTAAATTTGAATCTGGTGGGCATCGGGTTCAAAGAGTCCCTGACACTGAAACACAAGGCCGAATTCATACCTCTGCTTGTACAGTCGCAGTTTTACCAGAAGCAGATGAAATTATTGATGTAGATATAAATCCAGCTGATATTAGAATTGATACGTATCGTGCTTCAGGTGCAGGTGGGCAGCATATTAATAAAACTGACTCAGCAGTTAGAATCACTCATTTGCCTTCGGGCATTGTTGTTGAGTGTCAAGATGACAGATCACAACATAGAAATAAAGCTCAAGCGATGAGTGTCTTAGCGGCTAAAATTAAAGCTGGGCAAATACAGGAACGAGAATCCAAAATTGCGTCGGAAAGAAAAAGCTTAATTGGCAGTGGGGATAGAAGTGAAAGAATAAGAACCTATAACTTTCCACAAGGACGAATTACAGATCATCGAATAAATTTAACTTTATATAAAATTGACCTCATAATGGATGGGGATCTAAATGCACTAATCGATGCTCTCAACTCAGAGCATCAAGCAGACTTATTAGCTCAACTTGATGAAGATTAAAGAATCTTATAAAAATTTATCCCCTATTTCTTATATAGCCATGACCATTCAAGAACTAAATCGAGATATTTGCAAATTATTATTTAAAAATCTTGGTCTTACACTCAGAGAGGCAAAAATTGAATCGAGATTTATTCTCGAACATACGCTGAAAGTAAATCATCCCTATTTAATTAAAAACTATGGCCGACTTATCGAAGCAAATAAGCTTAAGCAAATTATGAAGCTTGTAAAAGATAGAATATCTCATAAACCTCTTGCACATATTTTTAAAGAGTGGAAATTTTACGATATGGAATTTTATATAAATACGAATGTTCTTATTCCCAGACAAGATACTGAGTTATTAGTTGATTTAATTATTAATAAATATAATAATCAAAAAAAAATCAACATTCTTGATTTAGGGACTGGCTCAGGAGCAATCGGGATTGCACTAGGAAATAAATTTAAAAATGCCAATATAGTGCTTAGCGATATTTCGTTACATGCTATTAGTATTGCAAAGAAAAATATTTTACGGCACAAACTAAAGAACATCTCAGTGATACATAGTGATTGGTTTACCAATATTCCAAAAAATAAATTTGAAATAATTGTAAGTAACCCTCCCTATATTGACAAATCTGACCCCCATTTGAAGGATAAAAGCCTTCTTCATGAGCCACAAGATGCTTTAATTTCCGAACAAAAAGGATATGCAGATATTTTAAAAATCGTAAAGCTTAGTCCAAGTATTTTAAAGCCGAATGGGGCTTTGTATATTGAGCATGGTTATAATCAACACAAGAAAGTTCATCAATTATTTTTAGATAATAATTTTACAGAAATTGTACAAAATAAAGATTTAAATGGAATTATTAGGGCTACATCTGGGAAAATTAATATTTAATGTTTTAATTAACACTCGATAGTATAATTCATCAATGACATTAAAGAAAAATATTGGTATTGTTAAACCAGAAATTTTTAAATCCTTAAATCCTTTAAGGCTTCAAAGTGGAAAAATATTAAAAGAATATATTTTAATGTATGAAACTTATGGAACACTTAATAAGAAAAAAAATAATGCTGTTCTAGTTTGCCATGCTCTTTCGGGCAATCATCATTTAGCTGGGAGGTATTCATCAAAAGATAAATACCCTGGTTGGTGGGACAATCTTATTGGGCCAAATAAACCTTTAGATACAAATAAATTCTTCGTAATTGGAATTAATAATTTAGGCGGTAGTGATGGTAGTTCAGGGCCAAAATCTATCAATACAAAAACAAAAAAACCTTGGGGGGCTGATTTTCCAATTGCAACAGTTGAGGATTGGGTAAATTCTCATGAAGCTTTAATAACGTCATTGAACATTTCAAAACTAGCAGGAGTGATTGGTGGAAGTCTTGGGGGAATGCAGGCAATTCAGTGGGCTATAAAATTTCCTGAAAGAATAAAAAATGCTGTTGTTATCGCTGCAGCACCTAATCTTACTGCACAAAATATTGCCTTTAATGAGGTTGCAAGGCAGTCTATTATTACAGATCCCGACTTTAATAAAGGTAATTATTACGAAAAGAACACGAAACCAACAAGAGGACTAAGAATAGCAAGGATGCTTGGACATATAACCTATTTATCGAATGATGTAATGGGATCAAAATTTGGTAGGAAATTGCAACATAAAAATTATCAATATAATTTTAATACAGAATTTGAAATTGAATCTTATTTAAACTATCAAGGTGATAAATTTGCAAAACAATTTGATGCAAACACCTATATTAGAATGACAAAAGCTTTAGATTATTATGATCCTGCAAATGGAAGTAAACGAAATCTTAGTAAAGTTTTCAAAAATATTAAATCAAAATTTCTAGTAATTTCTTTTACTAGTGATTGGCGTTTTTCACCAGGTAGATCTAAAGAAATTGTTAAGGCACTGTTAGATAATAATATTGATGTCAAATATGCAGAAATTACAGCGGCTAGCGGGCATGATGCTTTTTTAATGGAAGAGCCTAGATATCATGCAATTTTACAATCTTACTTTAATAAAATGCTATGAAACTAAATAAAAATAATTATAGATATGATTTTCCAATTATAGCTAATTGGGTTAATTACAATTCAAAAGTTCTCGATCTAGGTTGTGGAGATGGAGAACTATTAAATTATCTTAAAAAAGAAAGAAACATAACAGGGTATGGAATTGAGAAAGACCCTGATAACTGGTTAAAATCACTTAAAAAAGGAATAAATGTTCTTCAAGTAGATATAGAAGCTGGATTACCAGAATTTGAAGATAATGCATTTGATGTTGTGATTCTATCTAAAACCATTCAATCTATGCATAATACTGAAGAAATTCTAGGTGAAATGCTACGTGTTGGAAAACAAGTGATTGTCACATTTCCAAATTTTGGATATTGGAGGGATAGAATTCAATCAATCCAAGGAGTGATGCCTAAATCAAAAGAATTACCTTATTCATGGTTCAACACTCCAAATGTTCACCTTTGTACAATTAAAGATTTTGATGGCTTATGTAAATCAAATAAATATAAAATTATTGACCGATTAGTTCTTACAGATAATAAATCAGTAAGTTTTTTCCCTAATTTGTTTGGTGCACTTGCCTTATATAATTTGGTAAATCGTTAACTCAAAAATGTCAGGCTCATCCATAATTTGGCGTGATTTATTCACAAAGAAAATGCTTATCTGCATTTTTACAGGCTTTACTTCCGGCCTACCATTATTTATTTTAATTAGTCTTCTACCAGCTTGGTTAAGTAGTAGTGGAATGGATCTTAAAACGATTGGACTATTTGCGCTTATCCAATTTCCATTTACTTGGAAATTTATTTGGGCCCCTCTTTTTGACAGATTTTCATTTGGAATGGGTCGGCGAAGAGGCTGGTTGATTATTTTTCAACTTTTACTTTTAACCACTATTTGTAGTTTTGGATTCATAGATCCTAGAAGTCAATTAACTATAATTGCAATAATCTCAACAGTTATTGCTTTTTTTAGCGCCAGTCAAGATATTGTAATAGATGCTTATAGAAGAGAATTGCTTTCTGATCATGAGTTAGGGATTGGAAATGCTATCCATGTTAATGCATATAAAATTTCTAGCCTTATCCCAGGATCTCTAGCATTAATACTTGCTGACTCTTTTGATTGGGAATTTGTTTTTATAATTACGGGATTATTTATGTTACCAGGGATTTTTATGACCCTGTTAATTAAAGAGCCAATTTTAAAATATGGTACTCCCAAAACTATAAAAGAAGCAGTAATAGAGCCATTTAAAGAATTTAAAAACCGTAAAGGAATTAAAGGGGCTTTTCTTATCTTGCTCTTCATTTTCCTATATAAAATTGGTGACAGTATGGCAACAGCCCTTGCCACACCATTTTATTTAGATCTTGGCTTTTCAATGACTGAAATAGGTGTGATTGCTAAAAATGCTGGCTTATGGCCGGGTATTATTGGGGGTCTAGCTGGTGGCATCTGGATGATTAAACTAGGTATTAATAGGGCCTTATGGGTATTTGGTTTTATGCAAATGTTTGCCACACTAAGTTTTGCATGGCTTGCATTATCAGGGGATAGCAATATAATTTTAGCCATTACTGTTGGTTTAGAATTTTTTGCAGCGGGTCTTGGAACTACTGCTTTTATTGCTTATATTGCAAAAACCACCCACCCTAAATATACAGCGACTCAATTTGCATTATTTACTGGGCTAGCTTCAGTGCCTAGAACATTTACTAATGCCTCAACTGGTTATCTAGTTGAATTTTTCGGATGGTACCACTTTTTTATCTTTTGCTTCCTTATTGCTATTCCTGGAATGCTTTTACTGTTTAAAATAGCTCCATGGAA
>Ga0209830_10000778_pt1 | contig 30742 bp, 47 predicted proteins | sample ArcticOcean_MG_C_12_FD_187439 | JGI IMG/M metagenome (GOLD analysis project Ga0209830, IMG submission 187439) | Marine microbial communities from western Arctic Ocean - ArcticOcean_MG_CB8_130 (SPAdes) (version 2) | ecosystem: Environmental > Aquatic > Marine > Oceanic | place: Arctic Ocean...
GGTGGTACCCAATTGGTCACTTCGGGAGACCTAGGGACCACAAGGACTTACACTATTAATCATACAGAGAGTACCGGTGGGACGTATAATTACACGGTACGTCTCACGGATGCGGCTGGGAACACGACGGACTATGCGGTCAGTGGGGTGGCGCTGGTGGTGTATGAGATTCTTGAATTCAATACAGAGGGCACGGGAACCTTGAGCATCACGGGAAATCTCACGAGTACGGTGACGATGTACAAGCTGACTGGTGGTATCGGTTTTAACGCTGGAGCACTCGAGACTACGGGGTTCACGCCACCCGTGACGGTAGAGTTTGATAAGACGGCGAGTGCTACGGATGATAGCCTCAGTTACGCTATGATATCCCTAGACAATAATAATAATAATCAGAGTGGAAATTATACTGGATTCGACTGGGTGGCATATCCCTATGCAACTACTTCGCTATGGGCGGTGTTTCATAACGGTACACAACCACAATCAGCCAGCGTCGCGTGGACCAGCGCAGCCAAGAAATACCTCGTGTATGGGACGGACGGGACGATTAAACACTATTCGGGGAGTACACTCATGTACGAGACGGCGACTGGCGCGGCTGGTTCAGCTACGCGGTACTTAAGAATGACATTTTACGTCGCAAACGCCACGAACGCCGCTTTCAGCAATATCCGTGTGACTAAACTACTCTGGAACGGTTCGTCGTACGTCTAAGCTACTTTCTACATAAGGGACACTTCCCATTCAATTCAGCCATCGCTTCTTGTGCATCCAACTGTCTATTATACTCCTCTTCGTACTCTATGAGGAGTGGGTACTTCTCCCTGAACGAATCGGGGTCTTCTCCGATATGGTAGTCACGGGGATGTGGATTTGTTCCACCGACCCCCAAGTCCCCCCTAGCTTTCCGACGTCCCGTCAAGCATTTCAAGTGTTTAGGACCAAAGGTAACCTAAGTGAACATGTGAAAATGTGAAATGTAAAATGAATACTTTCTGGTCACGAAGTAAGAACCCGGTGCACCGCTACCTGTCCAACTTTCAACCGTGTCCCTTAGTGATACCCAGTGACTTTTTCGTTTCATATGTCACTGGATATACCTTTCCCTCGGTAGAAAGCGCGTTCCAGGCTTGTAAGTATGCGTATTCAGATGGGCCCGTGCATATTCATGAGCTTATGGGGTGTTCGGCCAAGGAGGCAAAGTCTATGGGTTCGAAGGGTGGCATGAAGAAGCGCCGCACGACTCTTGACGTGAAAACGTGGAACATTGTTTCGTACGAATGTATGAGTGAGTTGTTGAAACTCAGGTTTGAACAGGACCCACAGTTTAGGGAGACCATTCTTGACGCGGATGGAAAATTTTACCATATAGAAACAAGATCCCCTTACATCTGGGGTGGGTGTATGAAGAATGGTGTGTGGGTGGGACAGAATAGATTGGGTGAGATTGTTAATAGCTTAAAAAAATAAAAGTACTATATATAAACATGTCCGGTGGAATTGCCCAACTCGTTGCCATTGGTGCCCAGGATGCACACATCGTCGGGAAGCCCGAGGTTTCCTTTTTCCGTTCCAACTACAAGCGTCACACGAACTTTGCCCAGACCGTCGAACGTCAGGTCATCCAGGGCAACCCCGGTGCCAATGGTATGTCCACGGTCCGCTTCGAGCGCAAGGGTGACATGCTCAGCTATGTGTACCTCGCCCCCAACAACGGGACCAGTGCTGTGAAGTTCTCCCCCGCCGACTGGATCGGTCAGATTGCCAAGGTGGAGCTTCTCATCGGTGGTCAGGTGATCGACGACCAGACCTCCACTTTCTCCCAGTACATCGCACCGACCATCCTCGCCCAGAGCCTCACCAAGTCCAAGACTGGTTTCGCCGAAGCTGCCGAGAGTAAGTTTTACCCCCTCCGCTTCTCCTTCTGTGAGAATTGGCAGTCCGCCATTCCCCTCATCGCCCTCCAGTACCACGACGTTGAGATTCGCATCACGTGGGGTGCTGCCCTCTCGGACAAGTGGGAGTGCTACGCCCACTACGTGTACCTGGACACTGACGAGCGCGTGGCGCTTGCGGCCGCCCCTCAGAACATGCTCATCACCCAGACCCAGCGTGCGATCGCCTCGCAGTCCAGGATCCAGGAGATTAACTTCAACCATCCCGTGAAGGCCCTGGCGACTGCCGACGGTTCGCCGCTCACCATCGCTGGTGTTAACAACAAGCTGAAGCTGCAGATTAACGGCACGGATGTGACGGACTTCAAGTACGTGGATCCCCATTTCACCGCCGTGCCCGCCTACTACCACACGAACGCTTCCAAGGATCAGGATGGTTCCGGAGACAATAATAAGCTGTTCCTGTACCCCTTCTGCCTCGACACCTGCAAGCTCCAGCCCACGGGTTCTCTGAACTTCAGTCGCATCGACTCCGCTCGCCTCGTGTGCGACACTGCCAATCACGAGGATGACATTTACGGTGTGAACTACAACATCCTCAGAATTGAAAATGGGATGGGTGGACTTATGTACTCGAACTAAAAAAACTCGGTACTATATAATGAACACCACAATTGTAGTCCTAACCATCCTCGTCGTACTCATCGTGTTTAACCCAGACCCAAATAAATTACCGAAGAGGCGAACGATTTGGAATGGGTTCCGGACTTCACCGACTGCATAAGCAGTCGATTGTCAATTCTTTTCCCCACCAACAATAATATGTGGATACTCTTCTTCCTCGCCGCCTTTATATTCCTCCTCACATACGACCCGAAATCGGGGACGTTAAATAAGTATGTTGAACTCCCCGATGCCCCATGTAAAGATGGGCACTACCAGGAAGTTCAATTTGCCCAAAAAGGATATCAATGTCCCAGTACCGATAAAACCCAGATGGGTGCTATAATATCTACTTAAAAGCAAGATGCACTATTGAATTAGAATGTTTGCGTTTGACCGTGACACTGCTACTCTCGTCGCTGTTGCCGTGTGCATCGCCGCGACTGTCTACCTGTTCAAGGAGCTCAAGAAGACCAAGGAGGAGTTTACCACTGCCAAGGAGGAGTTTACCACTGCCATGGCGGAGAAGCATCAGCAATCCGTGGTATACACGGAGGTCCCTCATTTGGCGCCTGCTCCGGTGGTGTCTACCCCAGAGCCGACACCGCCGAAGGTGGCTGTGACGCGCAAGAAATCTGTCACCATCGCTGAGAAGGAATCGTCTGAATAAACATATTAGGAGATTATAGAATTGCCCCGAGCAATGAAGAAACACAAGGCTATCGCGATACCAGTAACTTTTACGGGTGGTACACCCAGGTTTCTCACAGTGAGGGACCGACGATTTAAAGAATGGATATTTGTTACAGGAGGCTGTAGGCGCAGGGAGATATTTTATCCACTCCGTTGTGCACTCAGGGAATTAGAAGAGGAGACTCGGGGTGTGGTGTCCCTTAAAAAAGGTGAGTACACGAGTTTTACATTTACAGTGAAGGAAAGTCCCCAGGTAGATTTAGAATATTCAGTTTTCATATTTTATGTTAATTACTCACTTACTGACCAGGTTGATTTGGTGAAACAATTTAACGATGAGAAATACAAGATGCACACCAAGAAGATACAGATGAAGCGTACATATGATGAGAATGACTTTATGAGTTTTGACACTTTATCAGAGTTTAATGCTCGCACCCAATGGGACCGTATAGTACATAATGTGGTAAGGAATCCAGAATTTTATGCATGCATGAGTTCCCTCAATAGAAAAACGTTTGCTATTAAATAATGAAGTCTAAGAACTATATTTTAATGCAAATGAAAAATATTTTGATAGACCGGAAAGAATACTCAGAGGAAAAGGCGGAGGCTTGGGTCAGGGAACATGAAACTAAGACGGTCTACGAGCTCATGGTCATGAAGAAGCATCTGACTACGGTCGAAGAAGAGTGTAGGGATGTTTCATGTCGTAGCTCAATTTGGTGCGATGAAGAATATTAAAAAAATAATACGATGTAAGTATAAGGAGTATGTTTAAACGTTGGTGCAAGCAAGAGGGTTTTTGTCACGGGGGCTCCAATCTATCACACGTGCTCATGGATGGTGGTATACTATCTGTCCCGTTTGATAGATTGAATGACTTTTATACTATGTACATAGACGCTGTCAAAGGGGGTGAAAAGTTATTTGTTGTAGAACAAAAGACTGAAAAGTTTCATTTTTTTGTGGATCTCGATTACAAAGATACAGAAGAGTTATCATTCGACACACTCGAAGAAGTATGTAGGACTATATGTGACCGTGTCTCAACATTTACAGATAAAAACGCACTCATATCTGTAGCGGAACCTAAAACCTGTGGGGAACTCATCAAACATGGTATTCATATAAACTGGTCGGGGTTCGTGGTGGATCATGGGTCTGCTATGGCTCTTCATTCTCATATCGTATCGGCGCTCACAATTCTATTCCCCTCAAAGAATTGGAGAGACATCGTGGATACCTCAGTCTACGGTGCTGGAAAGAAGAATGCAAAGGGGAGTGGGTTCCGTATGCCCTGGTCGCATAAAAAGGCGAAGCATGATGCGTGTGGCGGTGCAGGTTGTGAGGGGTGTGAAAAGGGGAGAGTGACACAGGGGCAGTACCGACCGGTTATCTTGTATAACGGTACCCTCAGTCATATTCACGACCGTGAACCGAGTGTGGATATCATGCACATGGCTACCCTTCGTACAGAGGCGACTGAACATGTTATAGTCGAGGGTTCCACGAGAGAGGAGGGATCCTTTAGCATGCAAGAGACTAAAAATGTTTTCCAAGATTTAGAAGTTCAAAATACTATCGAAACATTTATTCGTAAAAACGTGTATGGTCAGGAATCATCTGATGTCTCAAAAATATATATACACGACAAAATATTTTTAGTTTCCACAAACTCTAAGTACTGTGAAAATATCCAAAGAAAGCACGCTTCCAATCACGTTTGGTTTCTCATCGAGGGTGACACTATCACCCAAAAATGTTTCTGTAGGTGTGAGACAAACAAGGGTCGGCTTCATGGATTTTGTAAAGACTTTTCAGGAAGGTCCCACATACTTCCCGATAAGATTTACAAGGCCATGTATCCAAATGGATATTCCAAACTAATGTTTAGAACTTCTTCTCCGAAACCCGAGACCCCTGTGGACACTACAAACCCAGTAGACTTATTGAACACTTTCATAAATAAACACATGGTCACCACATCAGATGTGAAAATCAAAAGTCTCACAAAGTCTGCAAATCAGTGTAAAATAGATACCACCATGGTGTGTGGGGGGTGTGAAAAGATAAATGTACCCTTTGTCATTAAGAAAAAGAAAGCTATCATTCAACAAAAGTGTAATTGTACTACACGTGAACATACACTCGCAGAAAAAATTGTAAAGGTACTATAGAATGATAGCTCTATTCATCATCGCAGTGTTTGCATACATGATAACACAAATAAAAATAAAAATGAATGACACTGTACTCACCGAACTTATAAAAGAAACACACAAATATTCAGGTATCCATGAAGATTCGTACGGTCAGTTTTACGCAAATATACAGATGGCGCTTGAGTACATGGATGCACAGTTTCTTTATAAGGCTATTCATCATCTGAATGAGATACCCCTCTACATGTCTCCCATAGACCCCGATGTTCAGGGAGAGATTGCAGAACTCGGACAGAGGATTGGAATCGCTTTCGAACGTGAAAAGAAATACATTTAAAAGAGAGAATGTTATATGGAGTACTAATGGCTTCGACTACTACCCGCTCCGGTCGTGTTTCCAAGAAACCCGAACGTCTCGAAATGGAGGAGGATGTCGAGGATGATTATTCCCATTCAGACGACGATGATGATTACTCTGATGACGACGACGACGACGACCTCTGTGAGACTGAGGATGAAGACGAGTGTGACGATGAGGACGAAGATGCCGATGAAAATGGTAACCTGAAAGGGTTTGTGGTTGACGATGAGGACGACGAGGAAGATGAGGAAGAAGATGAGGAAGAAGACGCTTAAAAAAATAATTTGCTACTATACATATGGATACAGACATTGGAAATCCAATTGAATATAACCCCCAAGTTGCTGAGAGGGATGAAGAACCTATTCGTAACTCCGAACCACAAGAATATTATTACGCCCCTCAACACATGATGCCCCCACCGCCGTCACCGGAACCGTCGAAACCCGATATATTCACAAACTTAGATAAAACCGCGTATCTTGTCATATTTGCTGCGTTCATCCTGGGATTCTTCATGGGTAAAACTATGCAACCAGTCATCCTGAGACATGGGTGAATATCCGGTAAAATCTCCTATAGGACCCGTAGATGGTTCGGTAAAATATGCTCTACTGGTAATCAAGGGGTCCTTTAAATTATCAGTGAGTATATCAGTAGCGTTGGGTTCACTTTTCATAATCTGTTCTTTTTTAACATAAAAATATATTCCTAATAATAATCCGAGAGCGACGAGTATGGATATAAGTAACACTAACATATTATTAATAAAAACGTTTATTTTTTTTAATAATATGGATGCCTCCGCCGTGATTCGAACACGGGACCTTTGGTTTACAAGACCAACGCTCTGACCAACTGAGCTACAAAGGCAAAGCCTATGATATGATAGGCTGTGATGCTGATGTGTGTATAATTACGTGGAAGTCACTTCCTCTCCAACATTTGCTGGGTTCTCCGAAACCTGAGTCTCCGTGGAGTTCTCATCCCCCTCTGGGATTGCCATATTGGCTTCGCGCTGCTTGCGACGCTCTTCAATCTCACCAGCGACGATGGTGTCAGCCTCTTTGACCAAATCCTCCATCGATGCATCAGGCTTTTCGCGCTTGAGGCGCTCGAGAACCTCCGCGGGGTGACTGATAGGAGGCTCATCGGGACGATTATAAAACTGGGAGTTCTCATCTCCGGGCTTGTTGAAGATGGCCTCTCCACCAACCTTGGTGGTGATCATATCCCTCTTACGCTCATCGAACATCTTGGCAGCCATGGCCTGGTTCTCCTTGTATCCGGTCATGAGTTCCTCGAGCTTCTCATTGGTATAGTGGGCATCCTCAATCTTGCTGGGGTCCGGGGGGATGAGGAGCCACTTGTACATATCAACGACGTAAATGTCAAACGTTGCATCCTCCTTCTGCAGACGTTTCGCGTGGTTCGCCGCCTCCTCACGCGTCGCAAAACCGCCTCGGATCTTAATACCAAACTTATCATTCTTCTGCGGTGCATCGGGTCCGACGACCGATAGGCATGCGAAGAGCTGACCAGGAACGGTGGTATAATCTTGCTCAAGAGACATTATATCTTCTATACGCCACTAAACTTTAAGTAACCTAAGTGAGTTAAAGTTTTTGACAATAGTAACATCATGGAAGAGATACGCCGCCTCCACAACGATGAAAAGCGGAACCTCATAGCATCTATCGCGCGTGAAGGTGATAGTGTGCTCGATGTAGGGTGTGGTTTCGGTGGGGATCTTCAAAAATGGCGTCACGCGCGTGTCAATCTAAGCATGTGTGAACCAGATGCCGAAGCCCTAGAAGAGGCGAAGAACCGTGCGAAGAATCTAAAGATTCGGGTGAACTTTTACCACGGTGATATTTTCGCATGCCCCCATAGGAAATATGATATCATCTGTTACAACTTTTCCCTACACTACATTTTCCAAACACGTGAAATATTCACCAATACACTTCATGAAATTAGAAAACGTTTGAAACCAGGGGGGAAGTTGATAGGTATCATACCCGACTCAGAACAAATTATATTCAGGACACCTTTGAACGATACTACCACAGGAAACTTTTTCAAACTAAGCGGGACGAGTAACGGTGACTTTGGTGAAAAGTTATACGTGCACTTGGTGGATACCCCGTACTACGCTGATGGCCCGAGACCCGAACCACTAGCACACCGTGATTTACTCGTGACGCATTTAGAAAACATGGGGTTTTCTATGGAACATTGGGAAGGTCTCTCGGGAAATCCAATTTCGAGGTTATACAGTAAATTTATATTTGTATATAAAAATGATAGCTCTGATCGTGTTAGTCATCATTAACATCATCATATTTTTATATACAAAGGAGGATACTAAATTAGTAGAAGTGAAGGAAAAGTACAAGGTACTCCGGGAACACTTGATAGCCACTGGTAATGAAGACTTTAAGATGTTATATAAAGAAATCCCTATCATCGCGCATCGTAAAATGTCGGGGGCCGTGGGGTATAATGCGAACAAGGGTGCTGAAATTGGTCTGTGTATAGATGGGGAAGTCAATGAAATATTCCACGTGTTACTTCACGAACTGTCACACTGCACAGTCGACGAATACTCTCACAGTAAACATTTTTGGGGGCAGTTCGAAAAGCTCAGGAATGAAGCTGTCTCCATAGGAATATACGAAGTCATCTCAGAGAGGACACCATTTTGTGGGAAGCATGTGATGGATAAATAATAATAATATGTATATGTATATTATATTATATAATGGATGCTATGATTCCACAACCGTCGTTGTCTCAAATCGGTCTTTCTGTGTCGACGTGGTTCTTAATGTTCTTGGGTACTATTATCATCCGCACCGAAACACACGAGTGGGTGAATACCGTGATGCTCACTGTAATATATCCTTTATACATATGGTTCATGTCCAGGAATAACATTGTCGGTAGTATATCGCAGGGTGCTATGATTGCTACTGTCATAGCCGCTGGTTTATTCATGACACTGTTATTAGAGGCGCGAGCGAAATCGTCTTTTTCTTTGTCACTCAAGAAAAACTTAAAAGAGTTTGGTAGAAAACCCGAGGGTACAGCGTACGCCTCCGCCGCTATCGCGGGGAGCCTTGTAGTTGGTATAGGCGTTTCGTACGCTGTGTTAAATAAGAATTTCATAGATATCTAAGGCTTACACATATTTGCGAGCGATGTAAAAGGCAATGCCAGCGAGGAGTCCCGTGGAAGCGAGGCCGACCATACTACGGTTACCCTGCGCGTTTAAGAATTGGGGGATGGTACCAGCGAGCTTCTCCTGAACGGGCTTGCTGATAGCGGCGGCAGTGCAAGCAGCCACGATGAGAGCTTGCATCTGGTCGTCGGTGAGGTTCATGGGGTTCGTCTTCTTGGTGGGAGCCGCTGTGGGGGGTGCGACGGGGGGAGGAGTCATCGCCTGTTGCATCATGCGGGGATCCATGGTCATCATAGAAGGTTCGAGGGGTTCCTGGGAGTTGCCCATAATATCGGCGATGGGAGTAGAATCCATAGTATCTTTATGTTCACTCACATTTTTTTTAACCATTTCCGGCACAAAAGAAGTTGATGGGTTGTCATTATTATTCAACGACATCATACCATCGTCGGCATCTGAAAGATTTAATGTTCTGACGTCTGACATTTATGTAAAAGTACATTTTTTAGATACTACGATTTCGCACTCACTACCTTAACACGCATCAGCCCATTTGAGAATAGCTTTGATGGTCCACGCACTCGTATCTATAGTTTCAAAACGTTCCACGCGTTTGATGAATGTTTCCTTTTTAGGCACCTGAAAAATATCATTCTTCAACTGCATTATCGACCCATCACAGTTCCGCGTCGTCATGTACACCGGGAAATGTTTCGTAAAGTACTCCCACACTGGTCCCTCCCTAGACCCTTTGTAAAACTTATGCACGAACCCCCACACAACTCTCTTTATATATCGGAGACGTTCTCTAGGGTCTTCTGGACCACTGCGATGCATGGAAATGTTATCAAACGCCATAGCCACGAAGGATTCTATATAACAGAAATGATGTTGAGAGAGTTCATCGTACTGCGACACCTCCCACGCCCGGTTCAGATACCCCGGCTCCCCTGAGATATACATGGCGGTGCTCATCTGCTCGGGTGTCTCCTGAGTAAAACCACCAGTGGGTTGGAACCCTAAGGACTTGTCACGTATTCTGTACCCCGGGTACCTCTCTCGAATCGTATCTTCAAACTCGTGTACATACGCACCCTCCCCCATGGAGTCGTATATCTGTATCTGTTTCGTGACGTTATTCACCTTGATATAAATAGCGTGACCATCATCATTGTCGAGATTCGCTTCGAGATGAATATACTCTACATCCGTATCAGTGGGTGTAAGATTTTCAAGATTTTTACATCTAAAGATACACTTCTCCTTTTTGACACTCTCGGAACGAATAGCTCTGAGAATATCTTCGTAGTATTCTTGGATAAACCTCTTGGCAATTTCAGTGGCATTTTCAATAGCCAAAAGTGTCTTGGCATCCTCAGACCCTTGCATCACCGCACGTTCCAAAAAGTCATCTGTATCGAGGGCTGGGTGGTCCTCTTCGATGAATCTGAGAAGTTCATTATTGTCGGCGAGAAGTTTGATTGGAATCATCGTGTTTGAATTATACTTTCATATACTTTTTAAGTGACTTAGGTGAAGAAATGACAAATAGAAACTCTGTCACTTTGTTTTTTCTGTCTTTCAAATTACGACTTCCCTTGTAACAGTTGTACTCTATTTCGATTTTTTCATATTCGTAGGGTTCGAGAAGGTCTTCCCACTCGGTGGGTGTGATGAATCCCTCGTTATTATAAGATACCAAGGTGTGCGTAGCTTTTTCGGTGGATACTCGTATCGTGCGCTCCATGACTTCCCTTATTGTTCGTTTGTAATTGTAAGCACTTTTATTCCAATTGGTCGGTATCCCAGAGACTTTCGAAATAGTATCGGGTCTTTGATTTGTACACACAAGGTTTAACATGAAATAATTGGAACCGTACGGATGTTGGTTATAAGGTGGGTCTATATAAATGAGATCTACCTGGGGAAGCGTGTCTAAAAAATCACATGCATCCTTCCTGTGCACCACGACTTCTTTAGACTCTGGAAGCCACACTGGACATTCAACTTCAATCTTCTTCATAATCCTCTCGAGGGCGTGACCTCCTTTACCACCCCACCCACCTTTATGAAACCCTTTGAAAACGCCCGATGTGTTCGTGTGAATACTAACCTTTACGACGAGAGGTCCCAGACAATAAGATTTCAAATGAGGTGGTACGTGCGCATCTATGTACGCCAACATTCCATCGATACGATTTGCATTTTCTTTTGTGAAAAAACATCGCTCTCCTTCTTGAATAGCTGAAGAATCTCTCGGTGCGTACAATTCAGAAAAGAATCCTTCCACCCCGGGACATGCGTTCATGTTTTCCAAATGTTTTTTAATATATTCTCTCTCTGGGTCCGTAGGTGTTTTCAAGAAACATTGGGATAGTACCTCACAATATCTTTCCAAATCATTCACGTACAATGTATCGCACGAAGTGAGTAAAGTTCGTGACACCACCCCCGAACCCGAAAAGGCATCGACACACGTCTTTGGTTGTAAGCGCTTGACAACCTTTTCAATGACACCGACCAACTTTCTTTTATTACCTATGTATGTTATCATGGGCTGGTGTACATACCTTTCCATAGCTACTATGGTAGCTGACTATTTCCTTAAGTGATTCTCGAGCCACGTGTTTCATAATGTACAATCTTTCTTCAGGGGTCCAGATGGAACTCTTGTGTGGAAACGCATCGTATTTATGAGTCTTGACACAGAATGTTGCGTGACAGGGTTCGTGTGCACCTCTCGTGATATCGATGCGCTTCACCATATCCTCGGGGTTGAAGGGGGGTTCATTGGGTTTCATCTCCCACGTGATTGTTTCCCTCCCAAAGTTTGATATGGGACCTATCCTATGGATGATTGATTCACTACTATGAAAATCACACCCAGCCACAAACACGAGATAAGGTGAAACGGTGAGATTCTTGAAGAGGTGCCACGAAGCATTTACATTTTTAAACACCCTCTCGATAGCATTACCTGTCGATTGTTTAGGAAGATTCTCCGAAAATCTTTTATCATTCGTACCCTGATATTTATCTTCAATGATGAGGAAACAGTATTTCGTATCGTCGAGTGTCACGTAGAATACCCCCCCATCAGGACTTATGAAGGTACCACTTTGCGAGAATAAAATACGTTTTTCCCAATGGAACGTTCCATTCACTTCTACCACGAGGTCATGACAAAACGTTTTAAAATGATTCATGACATCATGCAGTGTTTTTTCAGATTGTATACAGACATCCCGGGCTATCGAAGAACCTTTATGAATTGTTTGAAGATGAGACATATTTATTATTTTTGTTTTGTAATCTTTACTTGGGTTGATTTTCCTCTTGCGTTTTTAGAACTCAGGGAAGTGTTCCCCTTGGGGTTGAACATTTTCTTATGCGCCTGCCAATATTCTGGTGCACCCACTTTGAAGTTTTTCCTGATGGTTGCCTTGTACCAGAAAACACAGTCTTCAATTTTATTACTTTTTGAAGTATTATCCAACACAATACATTCATAATTCTCTGTGCAGGCATCCATGACTTTATTGAACATATCGAAGGATGGGAAGATACCGAAGAAAGATTTGTACAATTTTTCTCTATTCTGAATGATATTCTCTCTGAGGATAAACACATAATCTACATTGGCACGAAGGGCTGGTGGGAGGTCCATACAATACTGCATGGTGAGCATGAAGAAAATCTTCCAATGTCTCCCGTTCATGAAACACTGCCTGATGCACGTGTCTCTCATGAACTTGTTATCATACATACAATCGTCGAGTAGAAGGAAGGCGCCACAATTTGGTTTTCCCGCACCCACCAATTTCCTCTGACGGTCCATCACACGTTCTATAGCATCTTTGTCATAATCACCGTAAATGAACAGGTCAGGGATGTACTGTTGGTAATAATGATTACCTTCTTCTGTCGCTGATAGGACAATCCCAGCTGGCAAATGTTTTTTGTGATACAGAATATCTGTGACGAGAGTTGATTTTCCAGTGTTCCGTTTTCCAACAAAAACACACACCCTGTCATCAGCAATATTCGCGGGATTAAATTTTCGCAACTTTAAATCCATCTATAATAATGCCCCGTTTTATTTCATAATATTTTACTCACATGTAATAAGAATGGCTGGCCGCGTGAGGCTCGCTGTCACTGGCATCCAGGACCAATGGCTCACTGGGGAACCACAGTTTTCATATTTCATCATGAATTATAGGAGACACACCCGCTTCGCCACAGAGGCTGTGGAATCACCCTTCGACGGTCGAGTTGGCTTTGGAGAGACCCTGACGTGCAGGATACCCAACGACACGGGTGACCTCGTGAGAAGCATGATGCTCAAAGTGACTCTCGACCCCCTCCCAGCATCCGATACCCCCCTTGTATCAAACGTTTACAATACAACCGCTGGTTCTAGAATAATTGAACATGCAGACCTTATCATAGGTGGACAGGTGATTGAAAGATTAACGGGTGAATATATTTATATGTATGACCAGTTATACAATAACAAAGATGATACTACCCAAACGTTATACTTTATGACTGGACATGGAAATCATATTCAATTTTCAGACCCGTATACATTCTATGTCAATTTACCTTTTTATTTTTTCAGAAATCCAAGTCTAGCTATACCGATGTGTGCCATCACGAAGCAGCTCGTCGAAGTTCGAATAACTTTCAAACCGTCCGATTACAAAATAAGTTATTCATACATAAAAGAATTTGAAGATAGTCCGACGTGGTCAGTGCAACCGACGAACGATGGTTCTATTAATAGTGCTTCTCTCGTCACGGATTACTTCTTCATCACTGATAATGAAAAGAGTTTTTTACGTACGAGACCAGTTGAATATGTCATCACACAGTTACAGATTGCTACGATACCATTTGAACCCAACAATGCATCTCGCTCAGTGATGCTAAATTTCCAACACCCAGTGAAGGAATTATTATTTATGGCGACATTACAAGAAAGAAATTTGACACCACAAGATGGTGGGGGGCCAGATATACTTGGTGGTATAGTCGCAGAAAGTGATAATACACTTTATCTTTCCGAAAAAATAAATATTAGATCTGATACGAGATCTATAAAAAATATATCACTCGATTTCAACGGTAGTAAAGTTTTTGACCACGGTAGAACACACCTCGCGTATCAACAATCTTTACAGTACCACACGGGTTGTCCGTCCCCAGCCTATGAATTTTATACATATTCTTTCGCATTGAAACCTGAAGTCTATTACCCAACAGGTCAAGTGAACATGAGTCGGATCATCCATAAAAAACTTTCAGTGGAACTTAATGAAGTAGATACATTGAATGATATATTTGTAAACGTGTATGCCCTTAATTACAATGTGTTGAGAATAGAGAGTGGATTAGCGGGTTTAAAATTTTAGAGGGTACTAGTAGTAATGGCTGGGCGTGTACAGCTCGCTACGAGGGGAACACAGGACGTGTTCTTCACGGACAACCCAGAGTATACATATTTCATCAAAAACTTTAAAAAGCATACAAACTTCGCAGTGTACACGGTGGATCATGATGTCACGGGAGAGATTGAGTTTGGAAGTACCCTCCGGTGCACCATCCCTCAAAACACGGGGGACCTCATGAAAACTGTCAGACTCCATGTAAAACTCGGAGCTATCGACCAACCTAGTGACCCTTTTTTTGTGAAGGGATACGCCGAATCTATCGGACATGCTATGATAGAACACGTCGATATTAACATAGGGGGTAAGCTTGTGCAGCGAGTCACACGCGATTACATGCAGATATATTCAGAACATTACATCACACAGACGAAACAAGTAAATCTCGAAAAACTCATCGGTAAACCACCATCCGAATTGTCTGGTACACCTGTGCAGAGTTTTGGTATACTAGGCTATTTAGGTGCAGCCATAGAAGAACGAACGTGTATCATAGATGTACCTTTTTATTTTCATAATAATCCATCCCTGGCTATACCATTATGCGCGATCGGAAAACAAGAATGTGAAATCGTTGTACAATTAAGTCCAATAGATAAATGTATATATCAATCGTATATAAATGATGGTGAGGAGTATGAATGGTCTATAAATGTAATCAAGTCTACACAACTCGGATTGATTAAAAGTTTTACGATACAGACTGAACTCGTAGCCCTCGAAGAACCTGAAAGGATAAAATATCAGGAACAATCGACTGATTTTATAGTTACACAAGTGCAGAGTGACACGTCATACATACCACCCGGGACTTCACATATACAAAAACTAGAGTTTAAACATCCGGTGAAAGAACTGTATTTTATCATCCAAAGAACTGGTTCCACTGTATCTACATTTGATTATGATCATGATAGTCAAATAAATGGGACAAAATATATAAATTATGAACATCTAAACAATTTGCAGATACGTTTAGATGAAAATATAACTCTCAATGAAATGACTGGGAATGTTATTCATCTCAGAGCAGTTCAGAGTGGTATTCATCATTCGAGAACTCAACTTTTTAGAAGATTTTATTCGTATAGTTTCGCATTAGAACCAGAGAGGTGGTATCCTACTGGGCAGATAAACTTTGGTCTAGTGAAGGACCAATACTTGAATTTATCATTAAATGATTACGCGGGGCAAAGGGAACTTAGAGTTTACGCGCTTAGTTATAACATCTTAAGAATTGAACATGGAACCGCACGACTTCTCTTCGGCGGCGATTAATATTATCACACCAGTTTTTGAAAATGCAGTCATGTTGTCAGGACACTACGCACGAGCCTGTGGGCGCTCAACAATCCTCGCCAAGGATATGGAATATTGTATGAAATATTGTGCGATGCACACTATAGGTGATAAAATTGGTTCCTACTTTCCTGAAATTTACGATAGTGATGGTTCGGATATAGACGACATAGAAATAGTTGATGAGGAGGATGAAGATGCATTCGAGCCATATCAGGGTTCGAATGTCGCGATGAAGGCCATCACGGAAGCCTATGATGCGTGGGAGAGTTGGGTACCCACCAATCCGTCAGAACGCATGGTAAAAAATGCTATTGATAGTAATGAACACCTTGCATGAGGCTGAGGGTCCAGAGGGTCCAGAGGGTCCAGAGGGTCCAGAGGGTTGGACTGATTCAGAATATAAATCATTCAAGGTTGGTGAAGACACTTCCGATTCTGAATCAGATGTAGATGAACCCCTCATTATTAGGGGGTACAAGAAAGAAAAGTATAAAAAGATTTTGTTTACAGAAGAACTATTGCCAGAATAAAAATGTTTTATAATAATAAATGTCTACCCAAATGATTACTCAAATTGGCGCTGAGCTCGAAGCTCAGTCGCTTAACGCTGTCGTCGCTGGTTTCTCCTTCGCCGCCGCCCTCTCGTGGATGGACCTCGTCCGGTGGATGATTCACCAGGTTGTGAAGGTCCAGAAGAACAGTGGTGCTAACTACGCCCTCACCGCTGTCGTGACGACTCTGCTGTCGGTGATTGTTTACATGATTATGTCTCGTCTCTCCAAGCGCGTGCAGAAGCCCACGTCCCCCATGTACGCTGTGACTCGCTAAACTTTACGGGGTTTAGTGAACAACACAAGTATGACACCTGTGAGGACTATCAAAAATATATAAATGAACGCACTCCATCTATTCGGGTCCTCCATATCAGGGATTCGCATAGGCGGTGGAAGTGAAAAATCTTTCTTTACCCTCGGTATATTTTCAAGTTTATCAGTTGAACATTCAACGGCTAACTTTATGATATTGTTAGCGTGCCTGAAGTCATAAGGTATCAGGCGATTGTTACTACTATAGAAGAATTGTATCCTCAAACTCGAAATACTTTTTTGAGGACCTGAATCAAAAGTATGTACCACAGCATCATCCACCCCCGAATAATTTATGACGTCTCCGGATGTCAGTATACGTCCAGTGTAAAAAGGTGTTTCTGCGAACACAGTCTTGTTAAACTCTTCAGACCCACTGCTCAGTTTAAATATGATTGCATCAGGCCCTTGAAGATTGATACTCCCCGTGGTCAGTGTGGTTCCATCGGACACAACATTACTCGCAGGAAGTCCTAAAATATCGTGGGGTGTCGTGTACCCATCAACACCTGATGTGTACCCATTGATGCCATCGTAAAAATCAAACGTGAAGGGGTCACCTCCAGTGAATGTGATGCTGTTTATATTTGAATCATACACTGCTGAAGTGATATTTGAACTTTTATCAACAAGTTCTGCGGCTAAGGTATTCCCGTTATAATTATTATTAGCCAATGTAACACTTGTACCACTTATATAAAAAGTATTATTCCTTTCATTAATCAATAATTGACTGCTATGAATACGTGCTGAAATCATAGAAATCTTCTTCACATCATAAATAGGGTTTTTCAATTCTATGACGTAGTCTCCTGGGTTTGGATACAATACGGGGTCTCTCTCACTACTATCGAGGTCAAGTGTGTAGACGCTCATTAAAATAAAGGGATACTATTTTAATGCGTGTTGTTACTCGCTAGAATATTTAAAATTATTTAAAATCGTTGTTGTGCTATGGGGTTGTTCTGAAGCTGGTTCTTCGCGACGTCAAGACTGAAGTCATTCGCACGGGGGTTTTCGGTCCCCTTGTAGGGGTTCAGTTGGTGAAAAGAATCGTTCGTGTACTGCTGGGTCCACCCACCATTGGCGGCGCCAAGATGACCATCCATACGAGTCGTGTCCACACGCGCGGCTGTCGGCATACCACCTTGGTTAAGGGCCCCCGCGCGGACGTTCATACGCCCAGCGTTACCCTGTCGGTTCGCCTTTCCGCGGCGGTCGTCGGGCCTGAAACCGTACTCCATGAGTTCCTCGACCGTATGGGATGTACCGTAAGTGCGCTTCTCACCAATCTTAGAAGCCGGTGCGTTAACGTATCCGTGCGCGAATGAATGAATATTGGGGGCTGGGAGATTGTTGTAACCAAACTGTTCGATGTTACCATCTTTCTTGTTACGTGTGGGGTCCTGGGGCATGGTACCCGCTGAGATGATGCGTTTGGCACCCGAAAATCCCAGTCCATCATCACGCTGCCCAGTCTCCGAACGGTTCGTGAGACGCTTGGTGTGTTCATGCTCTGCACGAGGGACCAACCCCGACATACCTTGTGCCCGACCTGCTGTCTCCGGGCGGCGGGCGGGGAGGAAAGCTGTCTTTTCTGGACGGTTATGCGCGAGCTCACCAGCTATACCCCGCCGACCACCGTTGATATCCTTCGCGGGGCCGCTCCTACCCGGTAGCGTCGTGAGACGATAGGCACCGACGTTTTCAGGGTTGACCCTGAAAAGCTGCTGATGTCCACCAAATGCGGGGACATCGGGGCCTAAACCTAAACCAGGGCCAACCAACTGCTTCTCAACTGGTGAGAGGTTATTCATACGACCAAAATCATTATCATTCATACGGGCGCGTTCAGCGAGGGCGTCACCTCCGTTGGAACGGTTCTGGGGAGCAATCACTCCGAAATTAGTCGTTTCCATTTTCCTTTGCTGCATGGAGGGGTGGGTCATTATATCACCTTCCATCACGGGCACTTCGGCTCTTTCGACTCTTTCGGGTCCTTCCTGGGTGGTAGCATTAGCCAGACCATAATTCTCCACACGTTTGGGTTCACTTAACTTTTTTCCTAAATATGCTAAACCTGCTATAGCGATTATTGAGATGGGGTCCGCCATTCTTATTTGTAATTAATATTTTTTATTGAGATATCTCTGTTGAAACTGTCCGTTCTGAAGTTCTGCACGGGTGCTCGCGGGTTCGTAGGACATGGTGCGCGGGGGTAACTTACAAGCGACGTCTTGGAGGGGGAAGAAGTTCTTATCATACGTCTTGGTGACAATCTTGTTAAACTGACTCGTAGACTGGGGACGGAGCTGGTCGCTGGTCTCGACGAACTGTGCGGGGGCCCCTTTACCCGCCATATACGGCGATGTACCGTAGAGCATCGTGTTGGGGCGGTTAGAACCGTAGTTCAATGTCGTGGGTTGGGGGTACACAAAAACTTCTTCTGTAGCACACACTGGGGGGTGAGCCGGGTTCTGAACCAATTTCAATCCTGGTTGGAGCTGGTACGCCATATACTATTGACTAAGAAATTGTTCCACTCCTTAACCCACTCCCCCGCATCATACCACTCCTCTTATCACCGTTGGGATCCAAACCCGCGAAAGCTTCCAACTGGGCACCACGGGCGTTGGGATCACACATACGGGGGTCGGACCTACACGTGGCACCGCTCTTATCACCGTACAACCATTCCGCGAAAGCAGTCTGGTCTCCTGGTATATCCGTGACGGGCATGGAGACAAACTGCCTCGAATACCCATTGCGCTGCTGCTCGGGGAGAGCGGACCGAGACCGGGAAGGACCATAGGGGATGCGGTCAGAAAGCGTACTGTTCACCTTATCATCCACAGAAGAATATTCACACGCGCTGGGGCGGTCGGGTCTATCCATATATTCGTTCATCAGTACGTTCGCCATGGGGTTATCGCGTGTAGGTAACTGACACGAAGAGCCGCCCTGCCCCGCAAACACGGGGCGGGCCATCCCATCCTTAATCATATTAGACTTTTCCATAACATAAAGAACACCCAGACCCGTCACACCTAAAACAAACACCCGAACATCACGGCGAATTAAATACAATATACAAGTCGCGTACACTATGAACCTGGCCGTCGCATTCACCCTCTCTTCTGCTGTATGATCCACGACTGGCCAAAACTCTGTAATTTTATCCGAACGAACGAGTTGCTTAGGGTCTTCAAACAAAGATGCCATTTATATATTAAACTTTTATTTTTTCATCATACCTCCAAGCATACCTTGCATGGATTTCATGAGCTGCGACTCATCGATATCACCCCCCTCACTCTGCATCTTATCGGCACACTGCTTCGCAACATTCTCAATCATGGTGAGTGTCTCGGCTGGGATAGAGGTGATGGTGGTACCCAACATGTAGAGTGTCTGGATGTACTGCCAGATGGCGCCCTTGGTCCCATCCGAAGCATCAGGCCAACACTTTGTGATGTTCAGGGGCTTGAGAAACTCGATGTTGTTAGAATCGGAAAGAAAAAACGATTCGTCACGAGCACTAACCTTGTCTGCGTAGGGGCCGATGTTCTCCATGAAGCTGGAGACAATCTTCTTCGGGTGGGTATCCCTCAGCAATTCAAAGGCAGTGATATATTTCTTGAGCCCCTTCTCTTCTGGGAAAGTCTTGTGCAGTTCCATAAGAAATTGACCCATCATATCGTTGAAAGCGGTGATAGAAGACATTTATATATACATGCGGGAAATCTTTAAGTCATTAAAAAGGGGTGGTAGAAATAGACTCGCGCTTACCTACACCGTTGGAAATTATGAAATATACTAATATGGCCACAAGGGCCGCGGGTTTCATGTAAGCACTGGTCGTGAGTGTACCTTCGTTATTGAGACGAGCTTTTCCATGAATATATAAAGCTGTTATTGCACCGCCTATGATTGCTGCCCACGTAGGGTCTCTGAGGTATTCGTCCATATGTAATAACCGAAGGTTTTTTTAAAATTGTTTTCTCTGCCTCGTTTCAGCGGCGTCTGAGAATAAATCTTCCCCTTCGTCATCGGGTTGCTGAGGAGGGATACCCTTTTCCGTGTTTATAGTCCTGAACTCATTATCGAAATGCGCTGGGGGGGGCGGGGGAACAGGGGGAACAGGGAGGGGCATGGGGTTCGGTTCTCCTGAAGTTTCACCCTCCTCCTCCTGTGATTCGACGGGACCTGGGAACGTTTCATCATCCTCCACTTCGGGGCGGGCGAGTGATTCAGGACCTGGTATCACACCATCATCTTCATATTCCTCCACGTCATCCTGCTCCACGTCACCGTCATGAGGTTCCAGTATTTCATCGTTATGAGCAGTGGTCATATACGTTTGTAAAATCTGCTGTACCGGGATGAGTTCTTTGACAGTGTTCTCTACACACAAAGCGAACCGTTCGTAGATTTTATCGTTGCGGTCATGTTCAGATTGATTATCATTGAACACGTAGGGGTTTTTATACAAATCCTTCGCGGCATTCTTGTAGCACGTGTGAATAAACACTTCATTACTGGGAAGTTTCACAGATAATTTTTTAGTATCTTTACTGAGTCGAACGGCTGAAAGAATCTTCACAGAACTCACAAACACCGCTGCAACGAGGTCCTTGAACCATGCACATCTATTGGCTATATTATCCGTATTCTGCTTCGCCATCGTCTCACTCCAATTGGGAACATCCTTTAACAAGTTTTGAAACATGATGAGCACCTTACGCCCCTTGGATAATTTTTGCGCCTCTTGGTACATCTCATCAAAAACATCAATCATCACTGGACATACGAGGATAGATAATTGTTCCATATATTCACGTTTAGCCTCTACAAGTATGTTGAGGTTATCCATTATATGTTTATATGAAATTATTTTATCAACTTTTTTCCGCGTGGCGCCTGTATTTATTCGCCGCTTTTTTCAAGTTTATAAGCGTTGGAAAATCTTCTAATGCATTCTCAGATTCAACCTTGTTCTCCGAAACCTTCTTTATTTTCCATGTGATATGTAGCTCGTGATCGCCTGTGATGACTACTTCAAACCCACCGCGCTCGAGCTGTCTCTTGATGTAAGTGGTCGCTTTGTACCTATCGAACATTGGGTGACCGATGAGAAATGAAGGCACCTGAAAAACTGTAAACTTACTCCCAAAATCTACAGACAGACGAATCTTCCTAGATACTTGTTCAAATATTTTGATGTACGTGTCTTTTCTCAGTTTATTCTTCTTGTCAGTCAGTCGTGAGATTTCATCAACGCTTATCATTACTATTTACATCGACTTTTGTTTTATTAATTCCAACTCACTCTTCTTGAAGAGGTCGTAGTCCACAAAAACATGTCCCTCTATATCACTCTCAAAAGGACTTTGGTCCGTAGGCGGCTGTACGTCTATGGGCTGTGTGCGAGCGCTCACGACTCGCACGGTCCCATCGGGGTTCACGATAATATCAGAAGTGACCGCGAAGCCAAATGCGAACCCGTGCTGTTTCATCAACATGAACATGCAACGGTACAGCTTTGTTTTTTTCTCCGCGTGGATAAACTCCTTGATAGATGTGGTCTCTATGACGTACGTACACAACCCGGTTTTGTCAGCTACATACTTATTGGTAGCAAATACGAGTTCCTGTATGAGGTTACTACTCACACTCACATCAGTAGACTCCACGTATTCTTTCGAATCGAATATGGGGTCATCGATCACTACCTGTTTGATGGGGTCACTGTATCCAGCGTATCCAAACATCTCTCTCCTGGTGGACATCAGGAGTAACATCAGGGCTATAAGGACTAAAAGGACTAATGCCATTTATTATATGTTACAAAAAAACTGTGTGTTATTTTTTATATTTTTTTTCAAATCTAAAACAAAGATGTCACTCTTAATCTTCAGTCATAAATGTACACATAGTAGTGAATTGGTTGAATACATCACCCGTCACAGTCAACTGAAACAACTCGTACAATTTCATAACGTGAACACGTTGGGTGTACCTGCCCAATACAGGGCAAAGATTACGAGGGTCCCCACAATGCTCACTAAGACTGGTAAGATTCTAGTAGGAAAGGAAATACAGAACTGGTTAGAGTCCCTCCTCCCTGTACAGGAACTCGATACATGCGATTTTGGTACGTGTTCTATGACAACCCTCGATGGTGAATCCAGTAATGAAATTTTTGGTCTGGATGAGTATGGTCGCTCCCTGCAACCCGCTATGACCCCCGAACTCGAGGCAAAAATAAATCGCAGTGTGTCAGATGCATATACCGATATAAAGAAATAAGACGCAACTAACAAAGATGAAATTAGTCACCGTACAGGCTGCAGCCATCAAATCAACCTTTGAAGTCCTGAAGGATATTCTCAACGATGTGAATATTTATTTTAAGCCTGATGGGATGTATATAGTCACTCTAGATACAGCGAGAACATCTCTCATAGATATGCACCTGGCGGCTGAAAACTTTGAGGAATACACGTGTACAGAGGATATAGACACAGGTGTTAACGTCACCAACATGTATAAACTTTTGAAGACCATCACGAGTAATGATGTTCTTATCATCTCTATAGACTGTAAAGAGTTTATGAATATCGAAATCCATAGTGACCAGAAGAAAACGTGTACAAAGTTTGCCCTCAAACTCTTAGACATTAATGAAAATCAAATTGAAGTTCCTGATATGAGTATGACCAAGAACACACCCATACCATCAGTTGACTTTCAACGTATATGCAGGGATATGTCAAACATTGGTGAGGATATTCAAATCACGAGAAGTGGAAAATCACTACGATTCCTATGTAAAGGTGATTTCGCAGACCAAGATACAACCATCCAATGTACAGAAGAGAGTCCGGAGATGACGGGTGTGTATTCCCTTCGGTACATGAATATTTTCACTAAGGCGACGAGTATGTGTGCAACGGTTCAAATAATGCAGGAACAAGATAATAGGTTTCTCATTTTAAAATACAACGTGGCTAATCTAGGGGAGTTGAAGTTCTATCTGGCCACTAAGGTATCCGAAGATCATTAATATAACCATCAGTTGTACACACAGTTTTTGTGATACCAAAGACATTTTTCAATATAATTTTAGGATATAATTCCTTGAGAGTCTCTTCATCATAATAAAACATTTCACCGATTTTAATCCTTCGCCCACCATAAAAATCCCCCCTTGGTCCAGCGTATCTTTTAATCTTACCGAGTATGTCTTTCACTGGTGTGCCTCCCACATCCAGTAATTGAGCACTCGACAGTGGTATACTGAATTGTACACCTTTTTGATATACAGGGGGCCACTGGTAGTCGTGGTCGTACGTTAAAAATTTATAGATATGATTATTATACCAATATTTAACACGTATGAGGAGTTTCGTGACAACCTCTGGTGGTGGAGGGACCCCTCCATCTTCCATGATTGTGGTGTAATACGAACTTGTGTGTTCGTACCAATCGTCAGACTCCTTCTCCCAGAACTCATCGCTCGTCACATAATCCTTCTCGTGGTCCACCCAATATTCAAGTTGTTTTTCTATGATCTTGTAATCAGGTTTTCTAAAGATTAATTTTATGTAATAGATTGCGTTAATTAAAAAATTGCGAAGTAAATCCATTAGCTACTATGGAAGGTAATTTTTTAAGCAGGTACAATAACAGAATTAATGAATGGATGATTAAAATAGAAAAGGAACCTGGTAATAAATCCATGTACGATTCAGAAATGTCTGAGTATATCATGCTATGTATGCCATATCTTAAACAATACACAGAAGATATAGATAAAGAGATCACGACAGATAATGTCTTTCACTGTAAAGAAACTGTAGGTCTACAAAGAAGGGATATATTTGTCGATTATCTTATTGATGTCGAGAAGAAAAATCTTGATAGGGCTATTGAAAGAAAGATGGACGAATGTCCCAATTGTATATTGAGTAATATATTTCAGTTCAACGATACGAGTGAACTCGTGTGTGACAAGTGTGGTATGGTAGTAGATGTAATCATCAGTGAAGAGCTCACATATAAGGAAGAACAAGAGACGTCTGAAAAAGTCATAAACTATTCATACAAAAGAGACAACCATTTTAACGAATGGCTTTCACAGTTCCAGGCACAAGAGATGACCACTATACCCCCAGAGGTCATAGAACAGTTGCGGAACGAATTCAAAAAGATGAAAATTAAATCTTTGAATGAAATCACACACGCGAAAGTCAGGGGACTTTTAAAAAAATTAAAGTTAAACAAGTACTACGAACACGTACCATACATCACAAATATTTTGAGCGGGAATAAACCCCCTAAAATGCAACAAGAATTGGAGGAACGTCTACGTCTCATGTTCAAAGATATTCAAAAACCATTCGATAAAAATTGTCCATCGGAACGTAAAAACTTCTTGAGCTACTCCTACGTACTCTACAAATTCTGTGAACTCTTGGGTGAAGATTCATATCTCGAATATTTTCCACTCCTAAAGTCCAAAGAAAAATTGCATCAACAAGACCTCATATGGAAAAAGATTTGTCACGATTTACACTGGGAGTTTATATCAACCATTTAAAGTTTTAACCGTGTACATATACACCCATGGACGAATACCACGCATTTTGCTTAGAGGAAATTAAGTTTCATACGGAAAAAATACAAGAAATTATTCGAGAAGGTCTCACAGACCCCAAGGGGTACTATGAACGCCAATTGATTTTCATGAAGGACATGGCTAAGGCGCTACCGTTTCTGGCTCTCGTGACACACGAATCACCTCAGGTTCAGCATTCGGAGACGGAGGAAAATTCACAAGATAGGCCTCGTGAAGATTGAGAAGGTTTAAATAATTACGAGCTTGGGACACCATCACGTCGTTGATAACCTTGACGGATTTCAACTCCACCACGGTAGTCTTTTCGATAATGATATCCGCGCGTAAATTACCTATGGTATGTCCCTTGAAGACGATAGGTATGATACGCTCAGTCTCGTAGGACACACCATTCTCACGAAGAATCACCTCCATGGCGTTGTGATACACTCTCTCACTAAAACCAGGACCCAAAGTACTGTATATTTCTTTGACACATTCGTGAATCATAGTCACTCTTACTTGTACATGTACCCAACCCTTTAAGGTATTTAAAGAAAAGCCACCAACTAAAAGAAGGATCCTATAGCTCAGTTGGTTAGAGCGCGGTGCTTATATTATGTATACATAAAGATGGTCACACATCTAAAAGCAACGCCGATGTCACGGGTTCGAGCCCCGTTAGGATCATTTATGATGAAATATAGTACTTTTATCATAAATGATTTTTTTTTATTACATTTCTAAAACTAATACTTGTCAAGGAAATCTCCAAACGTCACTAAATCCCCATCCATAATCAATGTACCCCACTTTTTTTCATTTTCAGACAAGTCCTTGGTATCAATACCCGCTTCGACGAATACATCACACAAACACATGTCAATATTATCGAGATATAGTAGAACTTCACGGAGTGCATCACATCCCATGGTATCTACAAAATTATGGAAAAGATTTTGAGAAAACCAGCAGCGTTTAGGGTTTATAGCACTCTTTTCACATGTCAGCATGTGAGTTTGGATATATTCCTCTGCGGGCTCCCCTGCATTCGCAGCGATTTCATCAGCTTGGTGGGTCGTCGCCATGTATACATGGATACCCGGGGCTGTCTTCTTGATGAATTCTCTTTTCTCTTGCGAGATGCTCATTTGTATATAGTTTGTGTATCGTTTTTAAGCGCGTATAGCTTCTTGAAGGTTCCAGTATTCATGTACTCGTCAACCAATTTGGTGATACCTTTACCAATTCCATTGATATGAGCAATTTGAGCACTGTTCATCAATTCGGTGGGAAAGTCCTTAATCACGTGAGCCGCTCTCATGTAGGCCTTCTTTTTGAACTCATTATCCTCCCTTCCAGTGAGTTTGTGAAACAGACGAGACAGTTCAGTGTTTCTGGTGATGACTGGTAAATAATGGTCCGAAGTCACCTCGTACCCAGACTCCCCAGAATCATTAGAAGCAACAGATTCTGCATCGCAGTCTTCACGATAGCGCAACATCGCAATAACCTCTCGCAGTTCAACATTTCTCTGTTTGATTGTGTCGATTTCCATTTTCAGATTTTTGTTTTCCTTCGCGAGCTTGGCAATGTAAGCGATGATGGTAGTAGAGTTCATTGTTTTAGATATACCTTTTACTATGCGAATGCTTCACTTAGGTTTGATATTTACATGTGTATCAAACCTAAGTAAAATATGTGTACTGTAAAAGTCATCTTAAAATGGGTTCTTCTGCATCTTGTGTCAAGTGTCTTCCCACCTACGACCATAAGAAGGTCAGTGAGTTGTTTCCGGTCATCAACGATATCGAAACGTTGAAGAAATACATCGACTACGCAAAAAAGAACAACCACTATGAGCGCATCAAGGAAAAATTCAGGGAGGATAACGTTATCAATAACAATGACACTCTCACTACGGGTGACAAACCCTTCAACATTTTTGCCCGCATTGTGTCCGGTAAAACAACAAACAACGTCGACCAATCTCTTCTCGGAGAGTACAGTGAGAGGTTCGTAGTGTGTCATAACCGACCAGTGAATGACGCGCATTGGGACGACCCCGACTTTTACGGGGCTTCTATGGCGGGGCCCGATAAACATGGTCCGGGGCATGTGTTTATCACGACGAAGAATCTCAGTTACAATAGATTTAACATTTTACCTATCCTTATCGAAAATGATGTAAATTTCATCGGTGATTTGCTTCTCGCGGCAATCAAATACACCGTGAATAGGAACTGGACAAACGCGGGGTTTTACTTTCACTGCTATCCTCATAACAGTGTTCAAAGTCTACATCTTCACGTCTTGAACATGGATAAACTTGGTCCCACGTTTGATAAGCAGGTGGGTAAAAATCTGAGTGTGTATGATGTACTCAGTGTCATGGAAGTGCCGCGTAACCCCAACTACACATTCGGGTAGGGGTGCGTCCGAATCCATAAATTGCATATCCATTTTTCACCGGATGTGACTGGGTTACCACCGTGGAGTGCTTTGGGAGTCATCATCCCCCAGTCGTCCATGGTGTCAAAAAACAACATGTCACCCTTGTTGAGTTTATATGTTTTATCGAGGTTCGGGAATACTGTCTCACCACCTTCGTAATTATCGTTGAGAGCTATGATGCATGTATGTCTACGCATGTTCTTTTCACCTTTGAATGCATCTTGATGAGGATTGTAAAAACCACCTGGGGTATATTTGAGTACTTGGAGTTTTTCACAGTTTCTGAGAGGTCTATCCGTGACTGAAATACATGATTCTAACACGTTTTTTACTGTGTCATCCTCTGTACCTAACCATGCTGTTTCACTTTTTCTAATAGATTCGTCGACTAGTCTATCTGTTGATACTGTAGATGGTTGCAACCTTTCGTTACCCTGTTTCATTATATAGTCGCACACGTCGTGGGGTACAAACCCCCTGTACACACGGGGTTCGTGGTACTTTGGTCTTAGGAATATACATAGTATGAGTAAAGATAGAATTATTAATATCACATTCATCTACTGGTATCTAATATAATATAATGAGGCACCCTCGATACGTATCGTTTTCTAATCCTCTCTATGATTGTATTAGTGTAGTCTGTCAATTCATTCATGTCTCTCATGTACACATGTTCCCTTGACATGTCCATCAAGTATTGTCTGAGGATATCTCCAACAGTGTCTAGGAACATCCTATAGATGTCATGAATATCTCTCATTTTTGCGTTGTATTTATCACGCCTCTGTAACTCCCTTTTGAATCCGTCGCACGTGAGTTCCTTTAACATGTACTTCATCCGTAGGTATAGGTTATCGTCGTATAGGTACCCGAACCTGTACATGAGTTCCCTATCGATACGGTAGAGTTCTATGGCGACGTCGAGAATCTCTTTGGATGCCCCAGCCTCCTTGAGTTCACGGTAGTTCGGTCTCCCCCCACAGGGAATATCACCGTGTTCCCGTGTTCGCTTCTTGAATTCGAAATAATGAGGGTTGTGAATACGACCAGTCTCTATATGCCCCGTGCGCCAGTCAAAAGCAGTGTAACACTGGGTACACCACATTTGTGCACAACCCTCAATCTTATGTATAGGTATGTTACATTTCGGACAAGGTTTTGTGTCACGCTTTAAAAGTTTTATAGTTTTCACAGTATCTGGGTTACACGAATGACCGTCACTGGCGACTTCATGACACTTCTTACAAAAAGTATCCTTACATGTACCACACACCCAATCATCGTCCAAAAACCCGCGGCACTCCGGGGAGGGACACGGTTGTGTAAATACGACTGTCGTGGAAGCGTGGGGTTCATTGTTTCTCAGTGACTGTATAGTTTCTATCACATGTGAAATTGTCACTTTGAGTGTTTCATTGAGACATATTCTTAGATGCTCTGTAAACTCATCATAGTTTCGCATACGAGAAAATAAATATACGAGGTACACGTAGGACACACGCAAACTTCGTATTTCTAATTCCTGTGATACGTGGGGTTGTGTTTCAGGCATCCGAGCATGTTCCCGTTCGAAGAGTATATTCTCTCTGTGGAGCTTAAAGTCCTTGTTACGGAACACTTTAGTACAAAAAGAATCTATAAACTCTCTATTGAATTCATGCTTACACCCCATACAATGAGGCTCTTGGGTGCTCGAGAGTAAGTAAGTTTGGACACACGTCTTACACGCTTCGAGGTCGCAAAATGTACATGTAACTTTAAGATGATTTATTTTATTAAAACTTTCGTAACACACACTACACGTAGTCATAGTCATCTATACAATACTATCTTTAAATTGACATTTGATAAAACGGTTCGTCATGTCCATAGTATCTTCGATACTCGCTATGCCACACACGGTCTGCACGAAAAACAGAACGTGTGAAGCATCCGAGAGGGAGTAAGCCACCCCCCTACCCGCTTCATATATTTCAGCTAATTTGTAAACATTAATATCCGCCCACTCCCTAAAGTGTTCCCTCTTCACTTTCCTGAGACCCTTCTCTATGAAGGTCGAAATGTGGTACGGTGTCATCATCGAGGTCCTTGACGAGTTCATCTTTTGATTTTGTTTCAAAATACATGATACCTTTCATACTACTTCTTCTGACTTAGGTACGTTTTATTCACCCAAACTCTTATTCGATATGAATATTTGCGACAACTTGGGGTCATTGTCATGAAAAACAGTGAAAATGGTGATCACCCCTATTTACAGGACCCCTCACTTCTTGGGACTGTCCTGGGTCAGGCGGCGGAGGAAGGCCGCGATGTCAGCCTGGCGCTTGGTCTTGTAGACGGTTCCACCCGGGGAGACAACCTTGAAGGTCTTCTTCCTGGACTCAGTGTTCATCTTCTTGAGCATGGCACCGGGACGGGGACCCTTGGGGGCACCACGCTTCATGGGTCGGATGGCCAGGGGCACCGTGTCGAGGTTAGACACAGTCATCTTCTTCACGGCACCCTTGGGCATCTTCTTGAAGGTAGCCTTGACACCGTAGAGCTTCTTCTCACCCTCCTTGACGAAGAATGCACCACGGTCAGACTGGAAAATCACGCGACGCTTGGAGTTCATAAGCTTGGTGGCAGTAGGCATTTTGTTATACTATAACTGATATTATTTTTTCGTGGAAGCGTTTGCTCTTTCCTTTCTAATTAGGGCTTTACCAGTCTGACCACCAGTGTTGGATGCTTTTGGGGGTAACCCCTTGTGTCCCAAACCTCTTAACTCACCGTTAATTTTCCTGTGAATTTTAGAAGATTTCGAGGACCTATTGTATTTCATAAGAAGTGCTTGAATCGCCACTCTTTTTTTCTCAGCATTTTCAGTTTTTTCCTGTGTTTTCTTAACACTGTCTAACTGTTTCCTGGTAGGCTTAGGTTTCCCAACTGGTGGGAGACCAGTGCTGAATAAATTTCTCACAGTATTTGGCTTACTTCCACCCCCTCTCATTTTTTTAGCGGCTGCTTCACGTGCGATGACCACCCGTTGGGACGCTGTGGCGGCCATGAGTTTCCTCTTCGTGTTCTCAACATTC